>Ga0193735_1000469_pt1 | contig 12772 bp, 11 predicted proteins | sample U1m2metaG_FD_145080 | JGI IMG/M metagenome (GOLD analysis project Ga0193735, IMG submission 145080) | Soil microbial communities from a riparian zone of the East river system, Colorado, United States - U1m2 | ecosystem: Environmental > Terrestrial > Soil > Riparian zone | place: USA: East River... | reverse complement strand
TGCCTAAAACCCAATATGACAAAATCTCCGACCGCCTCACCGCGAAAAAACCAAGTTGAATTGAAAGCAACAAAAAGCCCCGCTCTTGCGGAACGGGGCTTGCGTTGTTGCTGAGTGCTGACTGCTAACTTAGTACATATCTCCCATGCCGCCGCCGTGGCCGCCAGGTCCTGCCGGAGCGCCCTTCTTCTCTTCTGGGATCTCCGCGACTAGCGCCTCGGTAGTGAGCATCAACGAAGCGATTGATCCGGCGTTCTGCAGGGCAGTGCGCACGACCTTGGTAGGATCGAGCACGCCTGCTTTGACCAGATCTTCGTACTCGCCGGTCAGGGCGTTGTAGCCGAAGTTGTTGTCCTTCGAATCGTTAATCTTGCCCAGAACAATTGCGCCTTCTTCGCCGGCATTCTCGGCGATCTGACGCAGCGGCTCTTGCAGGGCGCGCTTCACGATGTTGACTCCGATCTGCTCATCTCCCTCGACCTTCAACTTGTCGAGAGCGTTGACGCAGCGGGTCAGAGCCACGCCGCCGCCGGGGACAATACCTTCTTCCACGGCTGCGCGGGTTGCGTGCATGGCGTCCTCGACGCGAGCTTTCTTCTCTTTCATTTCCGTCTCGGTCGCGGCGCCTACTTTGATCACAGCCACGCCACCGACCAGTTTCGCCAACCGCTCCTGCAACTTCTCGCGATCGTAGTCACTGGTGGTCTTATCAATCTGGCTGCGAATTTCTTTTACCCGGCCTTCGATCTCACTGTGCTTGCCCTTGCCTTCGACGATCGTGGTGTTGTCCTTATCCACGGTAATCTTCTTGGCTTGGCCGAGATCGCTCATCTGCACGTTCTCCAGCTTGATGCCCAGGTCTTCAGTGATAGCCTTGCCGCCGGTGAGGGTAGCAATGTCCTGCAACATGGCCTTGCGACGGTCGCCGAAGCCTGGCGCCTTAACAGCGCAGACTTGCAACGTGCCACGCAGTTTGTTGACCACGAGCGTGGCCAGCGCCTCGCCTTCAACGTCCTCAGCCACGATCAGCAGCGGCTTGCTGCTCTTCGCAATCTGCTCCAGTAAAGGCAACAGATCTTTCATCGAGCTGATTTTCTTTTCGTTAATCAGGATGTAAGCATTTTCCAAAGTCGCTTCCATCCGCTCGGGATCGGTTACGAAGTAAGGAGAGAGGTAGCCGCGATCGAACTGCATTCCCTCGACTACTTCCAACTGGGTCTCGAGTGTCTTCGACTCTTCGACGGTGATGACTCCGTCCTTGCCGACTTTCTTCATCGCTTCGGCAATAATCTTGCCGATGGTCTCGTCGTTATTCGCCGAGATCGTTCCCACCTGCGCAATCATTTCGCCGGTTACAGGCTTGGAGAGCCGATCAAGCTCGCCTTTGCCGCGTTCGCCAGTTTTGGGATCGGCAGCACCGCAGACCAGGGCTACAGCCTTCTCGATGCCGCGCTTCATGGCCATTGGGTTCGCGCCGGCGGCAACAGTCTTGACGCCTTCACGATAAATGGCTTGAGCGAGAACGGTAGCGGTAGTGGTACCGTCGCCGGCGACGTCGGACGTCTTGCTGGCGACTTCGCGCACCATCTGTGCGCCCATGTTCTCCAGGCCATCTCTGAGTTCGATTTCTTTGGCTACGGTGACGCCGTCTTTGGTGATGGTCGGCGAACCGAATTTCTTTTCAATCACAACATTGCGCCCCTTGGGGCCCAAGGTCACCTTCACAGCATCAGCCAGAAGGTTGACGCCGCGGAGAATCGCTTGACGCGACTCCTCTCCGTGTACGATTTGCTTTGCCATAGATGTTTTCTCCTAAAAAGTTTTTGAATTTCTGCAGGGCTGGCCTGCTTAAGTATCGGTGTCAGGTCGCAGGTCTTAGCCAACGACCAAGGACGAACGACCAACGACTACCTGCGCGATCCCGCAGTCTCTCTCTTGGCCGCGCCGGAAAGAATTCCCAGAACTTCGTCTTCCTTCATGATCAGGAAATCTTCGCCATCGAGCTTGATTTCGGTGCCGGAATACTTGCCGAACAAGACCCGGTCGCCCTCTTTTACTGCCAAGGGGAACACCTTGCCTTCATCGTTAGAGCGGCCCTTACCGACGGAGATGACTTCGCCCTCCTGCGGCTTGTCTTTGGCGCTATCGGGAATGATGATGCCGCCACGAGTGGTGTCAGCTTCCTCCACACGACGCACCAGGATGCGATCATGGAGTGGGGTAAATTTAGCCATAGTTGCAAACTCCTTTCATTAGTCTTTCGTTGAATTTTGGGTTAGATTGCGGACATCGGAGAACGCTAAAGCAGAGTGTTAGCACTCTTATATAGCGAGTGCTAATTGTAAAGAAGCTATTGGCGGGCTGTCAAGAGGCACTATCTCGATCTTGAGCAAGTGTATTATTAACAATACATTGCGACGGGAAATTCGATCCTGGGATGAAGGGATGACACCCGAGCTGGACAAGGCTTAAAATCATGAAACACATGAAAACGACTTCACTAGCTTGGACGCTACTAACGCTGGCGATGCTGGTTTCTGGGGCCGTCGCCGAGGATAAGAGCGCTCTTTTGAATTTTCTGGTTGTTCGGGATTACAACGGCAAGCCGATTCGCAATGCCAGCGTGGTCATGCATCCGGTGAAGAAAGACGGCAGACAGTCGCGAGGCGGCCTGCAGCTCAAGACCGACCCCGACGGGAAAGCCAGCTTCGAGGGCGTCCCCTATGGCAAGCTGCGAGTGCAAGTCCTGGCTACAGGCTTCCAGACCTTTGGCGATGACTACGATATCGATCAACCCACCGAAGAAATTACGGTAAAAATGAAGCGTCCCCAGGGGCAATACTCAATTTACGAAGACCACCCAACCGAAAAGAAAGACGAGAAGCCACAGAATTAGCAAGCTGAAATCAACAATTTCTTTCTATGGACTATCTGCTCAAAACCGAGCCTTCCGAATATTCATTCTCCGACCTGACGCGGGATAAAAGCACTGTTTGGGATGGAGTGTCCAATCCTGTCGCCTTGAAGAATCTACGCGCTATGAAGCCGGGGGATCGGCTCGTAATCTACGAGACTGGGGATCACAAGAGCGCAGTCGGCACGGCAACGGTGGTCTCAGTCGACACATCCGACCCTAAGATTCCTCAAGTAAAGATCAAAGCTGGAAACGCGTTGCAGCCGGTAACCTTGGCCCAGGTCAAAGCCAATAAACTCTTCGCGGATTCACCGCTAGTCCGCCAGGGAAGGCTCTCCGTGGTACCCCTTACCCCAGTTCAATACAAGTTTCTTACCGGCGATTGACCGAGTAGTCGCAGCTCGTCTGACTTCCACAATCTGAGAACTGAGAACTGATATCTGAGATCAGTATTTTATTACGCCCTCTCTTTGCCTGAAAATCTCCCTTCAGACGTCCACGGGTGGATCAGCGGATTCAGCGCCGCTGAGCCCCTGCGACTATCTCTGCTCCTGCCACTCCGGCAGCCGCCCCGGCGTCCAGGGAGCACCAGCCCCCTCCATATCTTTCTCGAGCTTCGCCAAATCCACTTGAATCAGGTTTCGTAGCTTTGCCAGTTGCTGAGCAAATTCATCCGACGCAATTGCGTAAGCTTGCAGATGAGTTTGCGTCGGCCGCGTGATCGCGAAGCGTTCTCCCTCCATGATGCCGTTGAGCCGGTCACTTATCGACGAGGGAACATTTTCGTTCCGCGCTGCGAGCGCGACATCGCCACGCAAGGCACGAAGAATTTCATTGTTGCGTTGCTCGATGGAGTCCGCCGCTGCCATCAGGGGTTCCGCGCCCGGTGTACTCTGCAAAGCTTTGCGAATAGCTTTCAACCGCGTTTGCAGATCATTAGCGCTATTGATCGCGCCCGAGACTGCGCGATAAAGACGCGAGACCTTACGGTGAAAGTCCTGCTGCGCCGCGCGATCTTCCGCATTCATCGCGGTCGTGCCATCCGCGACCACAGTAAACGCCTGCGCTCCCGCTAATTCTGTAACTGTGCCGTCCACCTTCCTGAACAGCCGCGCAGAGTATTTGCCCGGCATGACCAGCGGCCCCTGCGACCCCACAGGGGGGAAGTCAGCTTCCGGGTTTTCCTCTTCGCTGACCGAAGGAGCAAAGTAGCGCAAGTCCCAGGCCACGCGATGAAAACCATCTCCGACGGCGGCATCCACCCGCCGGACAGGAACTCCCGATTCGTCATAGATGACCAGGTACACTTCGGGCTTGGCCTCCTCCGCTTCGGCGCGCAGTAGGTCATTGGAAGGGTAAGGAAGCGCCTGGTTCTTCTTGGCAGCCTCCTTCTCGGCCTCCTGCCGTTTTTCTTTTTTGGTCTTAACTTTCTCCTTCAAGTAATAGGTGAGGTTCGCTCCAAACGGCGGATTATCAGCCGCATAGAACGCGTCTCCCTGGAAACCCTTCTTGCCGCCCCCGAGCGGCCGTCGCTCGATGTACATGAGCGCATTTTTTACCGGAAAGAAAATTGCTTCCTGCTGCAACGAATCGGGCTTGAGCTGGCGCAGTGGCGTGACGTCATCAAGAATGTAGAAACCGCGCCCGAACGTGGCCAGCACCAGGTCATTCTCGCGTTGCTGGATGACCATGTCGCGCACCGAAATCGTCGGCAGTCCGCCTTTGAGCTGAGTCCATTTCTTCCCGCCATCGAGGGTGAAGAATGCGCCAAACTCTGTGCCTGCGAATAACAGGTTGGGGTTGACAGGATCTTCGGCAAAGGCCAGCACTGGGCCGTTCTCCGGCAAATTACCCGCAATGGATGTCCACGTCTTTCCCATATCTCCGGACTTCAGCAGGTAAGGCTTGAAGTCCTCATTCTTATGATTTTCAAAAGCGGCGTACACCGTATTGGCATCGTGATGCGAAGCCGCCAGCCGGCTGACGTAGGTACTTTCCGGCACGCCCGGAAATTTGTCGTACTTCGTCCAGCTGGCGCCGCCATCAGAAGTCCCCTGAATCAAACCATCATCGGTGCCCACGTAAATCAGATTTTCCTTCTTCGGTGACTCCGTCAGTGCCACCAGGTTTCCATAAAACGATGTGGACTGATTCTTCGCCACCGCATCCGGCCCCCAGACTTTCCCCATCACCGGCAACTTGTTGCGATCGATCTGGCGAGTCAGATCGCCGCTGATCGGCTTCCATGTGTTGCCACGATCGTCGCTGCGAAACAGTCTGTTGGCGCCAAAGTAAAGTCGCGTATGCGAGTGAGGACTGATGATTAACGGCGAATCCCAATTCCAGCGCAGCGGTGGCTCGTCTTTTCCTTCCTGCGGCTGGATGAGTAGTTCCTCGCCGGTGCGCTTGTCATATCGCACCAGGACTCCATATTGCGACTCCGAATAAACGGTGTTGGGATCCTCTGGATCCACTTGCGAGCGAAATCCGTCTCCCCCAGTTGTCACGTACCAGTCGGAGTTCACAATCCCGTTCACGCTTTTCGTACGCGACGGCCCGCACCACGAATAGTTATCCTGAGTCCCTCCACAAACGTGGTAGAAGGGAAGCGCGTTGTCTACCGCGACGTCGTAGAACTGAACCGTCGGTAGGTTGGCTTTGAACTGCCATGCGGCGAAACCGTCAAAGCTCTCGTACACTCCGCCATCGCTCCCCAGCAGCGTGTGCTTGGTGTTATCGGGATCGATCCACAAGGCGTGATTGTCGCCGTGATGATTGGCTTCGTTAATCTTGTGTAGAGTCTTGCCGCCATCGTCGGACTCCCGCATATAAACCGACATGACGTATATGCGATCTGCGTTTTTTGGATCAGCAATGATCTGCCCGTAGTACATCGCGCCTTCGTTAAATTCGTTGCGCCGTTCCCAGGTCCCTCCTTTGTCGGTAGAGCGGAAGATGCCGCCCTTCCCGTTGGCTGCCTCAATCGTGGCGTAAACCACATTCGGATCGGCCGGTGAAACTGCCAATCCGATGCGTCCCATGTCTTCGGTGGGCAATCCGGACTTCAGCTTGTTCCAATGCTCACCCGCGTCGATGGATTTATAGATCGCGCTCTCCGGTCCGCCATCGATCAAGGTGAAGACGTGACGCCGCCGCTGATAGGCAGCAGCATAGAGAATGTCAGGATCGGCCGGATCCATGGCAACATCTACCACGCCCGTATTTTCGCTAACCGTTAGGACAGCCTTCCAGGTGTTGCCGCCGTCGGTAGTTTTGTAGAGCCCGCGATCTCCGCCCGGTCCCCACAGCGGTCCTTCGGCGGCGACAAACACAACTTTGCTATCTCGCGGATCAATGACGATGCGCCCAATGTGCTCTGACTTTTTCAGCCCAAGATTTTTCCAGTTCTTGCCGCCATCGTCGGAACGATAAACGCCGTCGCCGTATCCCACACTGCGCTGGCTGTTGCTTTCACCAGCGCCCACCCACACCACAGATGGATCGTTGGGATCGAGTGTCACCCAGCCGATGGAATACGAACCTTCTTTATCGAAGACGGGCGTCCAGGTAGTCCCGTCATTGGTGGTCTTCCACACCCCGCCGGACGCAACTCCCACGTAGTACTCCACCTTGTTTTTCGGATTCACCGCGAAAGCAATCACGCGCCCGGACGCCGCGGCAGGCCCAATCAGCCGGAACTGAAGTCCGCTAAGGGTGTCGGCAGTGAGCGTACCTTTCTTCTCTTCTTCCGCCGGCTTCGCGGGCTGCGCTTTCGCCTCAGCTTTCTTCTCTTTCTGGGCAGGCGGCGGCTCCTGCTTCTTGCTCTCCGGAGGCTTGTTCTGCGCAAACAACATCAGCGAAAGCAGCAGCAAGATGAGAGTCACGGCGGCGAAGCGAAATGAGTTCAAGGGGAGCTCCAGTCACACGCAAAGAGCAACGATTTCTGTCGTTGATACGAAACCGATATGTATACAGGATTGAAAGAAGCCGTAGCAAGCTATGTACTATGCGGGTAGTGGGCTGTTTTGAATTTGTATCCACCCGGGTCCCTATTTGAACGGGCTTGTCAGCACTTGCCTGTCGCGCGATCAGCTGGTGTGTAACAATCTTCGTAAGGGCAGAATTATGGACGAAGCACCGAAGACACTCACATCCGAGGGGCCGGACGCGCGCAAGTGGATTGGCCGGCTCATCATTGCGGTAATTCTGGGGGAGGCTATCTGGAGCCTGATTGTGTCGGTCATGAACAACCTGGTCGTGCCCTGGCTGGGCGACGTGATCGGACAATCTTCGCGATTACCGACCTCTTTCACCCAGCGGCCTTATAACTATCCAGATTTGTTCGTTTCCATCCTGGAATTTGGTATTGCGGCGACCATTGCCGTGATCCTGAACTACTTCTTCCAGCGGCAAAGGGTAATAACAGTGAAGCCGGCGAAGAGTCCGGTTCCGGTCGAGCCCGCACGAGTTGTGCCGCAAGCCGTGACGATCGCGAACACCCAAGGCACGTCGGCGGTTGCCCTGCCACCCCCGGTCACGAAGCCAGATCCGGTTACGCCAGCGGCACCCATCAAGGTGGCCCCCGCAGCGCCGGCTCTATTTGTCTCGCAGGCGAGACCCGCGACAGTTGCCCCTTCAGCGCCGCCCGTTGCGAACTCTCCAGCGACAAAGCCTCTGCCGACCTCGCCAAAAGCCGTGCCACCCAAGGTGAACAAACCCAAAGAGGCGTATTACAACAGCGTGGGAGAACCCGTCCCTTCCGACGACGACTAGCAGCTAAGGCAAAAGAGTGATAAGCCACTCCTTTGGTCACTTAGCGCATCTGACTGGCGCTCAGTATGTGAGCACTTGTGACCAGACGCTCCCAGCCGCGACTGGTAACGTCGTACTATTGACGTGGTTCCGTTACACGAGGGGCGTGCAATGAACCGTGCAGCTCAATACCTGCTTCCAATTGTGCTCTGCGTCGCAATAACACCTCTGCTGCGATCCAGTGCCATGTCCAGCGACGGCCATCCCAAGCATAGCCTTGAGACAGCGCTGAACTGGAGTCCAAACGACGATGGCCGCGAAGGAAAATGGGAACATGACCCCATCGTATTCAGCCCGCGCGATCGCAACGCGATTCGCAACTATTACCGCGGGGCTGCTTCGAATCTTCCTCCAGGTCTCGCGAAGCGTAACGGCAATCTTCCGCCCGGCCTGCGAAAGCGGAACGGCATGCTGCCACCCGGATTGCAAAAGCGGCTTCAACCCCTCCCACGCGATGTCGAACGCCGCCTGCAAGTGCTGGATACCGGTTACTCCCGCGGGGTATTCGGGCAGGACGTAGTGATCGTCGAAGACCGTACCCAACGCATCATGGACATCATTCGCGACGTAACAGCCCGCTACTGATTTCAGCGGCAAAAAACCTAAGTATCGATAGAGGAGGTTTCACCGTGAAAAGATTCTGTATTGCCCTCATGCTGGTTTCTTTGATCTCGCTTCCTTTGCTTGCTCAAACAACCGGAAGCTGGCAAATCATCCGTGCTGATTACGGCTCGGGAAACAACTGGGTGGATGTGACCGACCGCGTCCGTTCGCTCGTTCAAGACGGCTCGCTGAACTTCAGAGTGGATGGCAGCGCTCTTGGGGCAGGCGCCCGGCGTGGCCGCAACCGGGCTTTGCGGTTACAGCTGCAGGACGCTAACGGAACAAGCCGGCAGATTACCTACCGCGACAACCAGCAGGTGAACCTGCAGGTTTACAACGCCTACCAGAGCACTTTACGCATCAATCGCGCCATTTACGGGAACGGCAATCGCTCCTCCGACGTTACCTCCCGGCTAAACTCGCAGATTCAGGGAGGACAACTCAACCTTGACGTAAACAACCAGACCATGGGTGGCGATCCGGCTCCCAATCGAGCCAAAACCCTCACCGTGCAATATGCGTTGGACGGTCGAGCCAGCCAGGTCGTGATCAATGAAGGCGACACGCTGCGACTGCCGTATGGCGCCACCAACAGCCAGGGAAATTTGCAGATCAATCGTGCTATTTACGGATCGGGCCGTCGGACGTCCGACGTCACCTCACGCCTGAACTCACAGATCCAAAACGATCAACTCTACCTGCCGGTAAATACCAACACCATGGGCGGCGATCCCGCTCCCGGGCAAGTTAAGACTCTCACCGTGCAATACGTGCTAAACGGCCGCTCGAACGAAGTGGTCGTCAATGAAGGCGACACGCTACGCCTGCCCTACGGAATGAACAACAACCAGAGCAATTTGCAGATCAACCGCGCCACCTACGGCGCCGGCTATCGCACTCTCGACGTCACCTCGCGGCTGAATTCACAAGTCCAAAATGACCAACTCAACCTACGGGTAAATACCAACACTATGGGCAGCGATCCGGCTCCCGGACAGGCCAAGACTCTCACAGTGCAATATGCAATAAACGGTCGCACCAGCCAGATTGTCGTTAATGATGGCGACACTCTACGCTTGCCTTACGGAAATACCACCAGCCAGGGCAATTTGCAGATCAACCGCGCCACCTACGGCGCCGGCTATCGCACTCTCGACGTCACCTCGCGGCTGAATTCACAGATCCAAAATGACCAGCTGAGCCTGCAGGTAAGCAATGACACTATGGGCGGCGATCCGGCTCCCAACCAGCCCAAGACTCTCACCGTGCAATACGCGGTGAACGGCCGCACCAGCCAGGTCGTCATCAACGAAGGCGATACGCTGCGTCTGCCCTTCGGCATCACCAGCCAAACGTATGGTGGCACCAACCAACTGTCGCAGAGAATTCGCTGCGAATCGTTCCAGACCGGTGGCTACGGACGCAAGTACTGTCCCGCGAATACGCGTGGCGGCGTTCGCCTCAGCCGCACACTGGGTAATTCCCAATGCGTCCAGGGTTCCAGTTGGGGCTACGACTCTGGCGGCGTTTGGGTGGATAACGGCTGTCAAGCCGAATTCGAAATGCAAGGGCAAGGCTATGGCCGGTCCAACCGATCCATTACTTCCAGCATAATTCCGAGTGGCACCGAACTCTCAGTCCGAACCAACGAGACGATTGATTCCAAAACTGCGACGCTAGACCAAACCTTCTCGGCAGTGATCGCCGCCGACATCCTCGACAGCTCTGGTGCGGTGACCATTCCCAAGGGCTCAGACGCCCAATTGGTGATCCGCAGCGCGCAGGGTGGCAGTATCACGTCGGCTTCCGATCTCGTGCTCGATGTGGATTCTGTGACAATTTCGGGAACCAGGTATTTCATAAGCACCAGCGACCTGCAGCAGCAGGGCGGGCAGGGCGTTGGCGCGAACAAGAAGACGGCAATCATGGTGGGCGGCGGTGCGGCCCTTGGAACTTTGATCGGCGCCATTGTCGGAGGCGGTAAAGGCGCGGCGATCGGCGCCGCCGTCGGTGCCGCAGGAGGCCTCGGCACCGAGGTCCTGACCAAAGGTAAACAAGTACGAGTTCCAGCCGAAACGATGCTGAACTTTAAACTTGATCAGGATCTGCGTTTACAGACGATGCGCTAGCCTGGGCCGCTCCAGCGGAGCGGATGGACTTGAGACTGTTTCTGCGCAGCACGCCTTACGGCACGCATTGATATTGATAAGGAGAAAATCTTATGCTCGCAACTATCTTAATCATCGTCGTGATTCTGATGCTGGTCGGAGCTCTGCCTCGATGGAATCACAGCCGAGACTGGGGTTACTTCCCCAGCGGCGGCCTTGGGACTATCTTGCTGATTGTGGTAGTTCTGATTCTCTTAGGCAGGCTCTAAAAGTTGGCGCCAATCAGTCTCCATTACTTGGGGATGTTTTTCGCACTGTCCTGAAGCAGCGCCTGAATCTCCTTCTCGAAAGCGTCCTTCTCCACCATACCGGCGTGGGAGACGGCAATCTTACCGTTACGGTCGATCAGCAATGTCACCGGTAGCGCATCCACGGCATATAGCTTTGCCAACTCTTGATTGCCAATCACTACTGCATAGTTCATCTTTTGCTCTTCGACGAATGGCTTTACAGATTTCCAGCCGTCGTCATCCATGGATACGCCAATGACCGCGAGACCTTTATCCTTGTATTTATTCTGGAACTCCATGTACCAGGGGATTTCAGTCTTGCACCCATGGCACCAGGTCGCCCAGAAATCGAGCAGCACTACCTTGCCTTTGTAATCGGACAATCTGACCGAGGCACCCTTGGAGTCGCTAAGAGTAAAGTTCGGAGCCGTCTTCCGCACATTGTCGACGGGCGCTGGTGACGCCCCTGCCAACAAAGCGCACGACAACCCGATTCCCAATGCGATATCTACGAAACGTAGCATTTGACATCACCTCCGGAGTTTCGCGATGTTATCACTTTCAGGAGCCGCCGAAATAGCCCGCCGCCCCATTCAAGGTTTCGCAGGATAGAATTCTGGCTATGCCGAAGAAACCGCATGGCCACGGACACGACACTCGTTACGTGCAATTGCAGAAAAATTACTGTTTTGCCTGCGGCGGAAACAATGCCGACGGCATGCGCCTGAAATTCGTGTATGACCAAGAACTAGATCGCTTCGTGTGCCGTTTTCGCTTGGGCAAGAAATTTACCGGCCCACCGGGACATTGCCATGGCGGAATCATCGCAACTGTCCTCGACGAAGCCATGGGTAAAGTAAACAAGCTGCGCCAGGTAGTCGCGCTGACCACGCAGATCACGGTTGATTATCTAAAGCCCGTGCCCCTGAACCAGCCTTTGCGTGTGGAGTCGCGCGAAATCCGTGTCCGAGGAAAGCGCCACGTCAATAGTGCGGAGATCCTAAATCAAAAGGGCGAAGTGCTAGCCCGCAGCCGCGGAACTTTCCTGGCCATCGACCCCAAACGCATGTTTGCCAAATTTGTCGAGTCCTCAAGGTAGCGCCGGTGTCCCGCGGCAGTGACGCCCGATAAAGGTTTTCCTTCGTGATCCTTCGTGCCCTTTGTGGTTATCGCCTTTGCTCTTCGAGTTATCTGCGCTAGGGCGCGTCCGCGTTATAGAATAAGACCAGTTTACAAGCGGATTCCGAAGCGCCAGCAGACGCTTCTCTTGACGATCCAGAAAAGAGTTCCTCATGTCACAAAAGAATGGAAGCTCCACCAGTTTGCGCCTGAAGACCGGCTTGGCGGAAATGTTAAAAGGCGGCGTCATCATGGACGTCACCGATGCCAAGCAGGCAGAGATCGCCGAGAAGGCTGGCGCGGTGGCCGTCATGGCGCTGGAGCGTGTGCCGTCGCAAATTCGCGCCGAAGGCGGCGTGGCGCGCATGGCATCGCCAAAAAAGATTCGCGAGATTATGGCGGCGGTTTCCATTCCGGTGATGGCCAAATGCCGCATCGGCCATTTTGCCGAGGCACAGATTCTGCAGGAACTTGGCGTCGATTACATCGACGAATCTGAAGTCCTCACTCCGGCCGACGAAGCACATCACGTCGACAAGCATCAATTCACCGTGCCGTTCGTCTGCGGCGCGCGCAACCTGGGCGAGGCCCTGCGGCGAATTGCCGAAGGCGCGGCCATGATAAGAACCAAGGGCGAAGCCGGCACCGGCGACGTGGTCCACGCGGTCAAGCACATCCGTCAGATCGTGCAGGAGATGAAGATACTCACTGTGCTCAATGAGGAAGAACTCTACGCCAAGGCGAAAGAACACCAGGCGCCATACGAACTGATACAGATTGTCGCCAGAGAAGGGAAGCTTCCGGTGCCGAATTTTTCAGCCGGCGGAATCGCCACTCCAGCCGACGCGTCTCTGGTCATGCAACTCGGAGCCGAAGCTGTGTTCGTAGGTTCCGGAATCTTCATGAAAGATTCCACCACCTTCGCC
>Ga0193735_1000468_pt1 | contig 12793 bp, 6 predicted proteins | sample U1m2metaG_FD_145080 | JGI IMG/M metagenome (GOLD analysis project Ga0193735, IMG submission 145080) | Soil microbial communities from a riparian zone of the East river system, Colorado, United States - U1m2 | ecosystem: Environmental > Terrestrial > Soil > Riparian zone | place: USA: East River... | reverse complement strand
TCGAGCGGCAGGCTGTCAGCATTGATGTTGAGCGCGATCTGCCGATTGGCGGGAAATCTCGATCCCGTGACCCCGGTGATTGCGAGATTGATCGGAACGGTTCCCTCCGCGATCAGGAAGGGCTGAGTGCCCGATCGCGTCGCTTCCGCGCGTCCGGTCAACGTCTGGTTCGCATAATCGACGTTGCCGTGAACTTCCGCTACGGTGGTCCCATTATAGACGAGGTCGGTCGCGCCAAACGCTCCCTTGAATTGCGGGTTGTCCAGCGTTCCAGTCGCGTGCACGTTGAGCGAGATGAGGCCGCTGGCGTTGATTCCGCTCTGCGTGAGAGCGATGACATCGCCGACATTGAGGTTATCGACGGCGATGTCGAGATTCGCGTTGCCCTGTTTTGGAATGAAGCCGTTGACGTAGATGCGGCCGTTGGGACCGTTGCGCAGCTCGAGATTCTCGACATCGATGCCCGCCTGTCCCCAGTGGAGCGCGGCGACCCGGGTGCTCGCCCATACGCTCGTGTCGAACTGTAGGCGCAGATTATTCAGCTTGAGCTCGTTGCGAATCTTGTCGAGAGTGAACGCTGCGTCGGCGGTGTACGTCCGCGCGTTGTCCTGATTCACGACGATTTGCGCCGTGCCGTTTGGCTTCTGGTAAGTGAGCTTCGCACCGACGCTGTCGAGATCGAAGCCGGCTGCTCTCACTGCTCTCGCTTGCGCGCTCACCCTCACCTGTGATTGCGGAGTGCGCGCGTTGATCCAGTCGTAGTCGGCGGTGAAAGCGCCGACGGTGTTTCCCTGCGCCACGATGTTGGAGCCCGACGCAGTTCCCTTGGCGCTGAAGTCTCTGATGTTGCCTGTGACGACGCCATCAGCGCGCACGGAGCCCGAGAGCTCGTTCTTGCGCACAGTCTGCGGGGTGTCAACGGCTGCGCGAGGTAATGCACGGCCCGTGATTGCGCGCTCGACTTCAGTCGCGCGCGCGATCCTCGATGAGTCCGCTTTCGCGCGCGCGATTCGCCCCGCGAGAATCCCCGGGCGCGGACGCACCACGCTCGTATCCCTGGAGATCAGGCCCGCGAAGCGGGAGAGCGAGTCGATCGCAATGTGATACGACATTGTTCCGTCGTGGCCGGGCGCGAGCCCGATCGTGCCTTTGGCCTCCACGATTCCCTGCGGCAGACCTACCGCCAGAGTGTCGAATCGTGCGATCCCATTCGCGATCGCTACTCTGACATTCGCGCTATCCACAGAAACGGTGTCGACACTCGAAGCAGCAACATCGGCGACGATCTGCGCCTGCATTGTCGCCGGGTCGGTCCCACGTCCACGCGCCGAGCCCACTGCATTGATCGAGGTTACGGGAGCCTTGGCGATGGCGCTGCTCGCGTTGAAGTCCCGGGCGTTGAATTCGAGGTTGTAGCCCGTCTCCCTGCTCGCCAGATCCATGGTCCCACGCAGGTCGAGGAACCCGCCGTCGGGAAAAGTGAGCTGCGTGTTGATCGCGAGATTGTTCTGATTCCCCTTCAGCCGAACCGGGCCGCTTGCGGTGCCGCGCAGTCCGACGCTCGGCATGAACCGGCCCAGCGTCGCGAGGGCAAGGGGATGCATGCGCGCGTCGACGTCGAACCACGGCAGCCCGCGCGCGCGAATCGCCGCGCGTCCGGTAGCGTGCGAGACTGCTCCACCCTCGACGTGCGTCACGTCACCTTGGGCGGTCATGATGGCGGCGCTCGAGCCGTTGAGCGTCGCTGCGCCCGAGACGGAGCCTCCCAGCTTGACGGAAGGAGCGATCGCTCTGGCGAGTCCCATTTGCAACGGCAGCATCCGCACGTGCAGATCTCGCGCGGTGAAGACGCCGTTGGCCAAACCCATCACACCGTTTCCGACGAGATGACTCCTGCCCGAGAGGCGGTCGTCCACAACGACGTCGCCATTTATGCGGAGCGCGTGCTGGCCACCGTCGAAAGCCGCTCGACCCGTGAGTGTCAGCGGGCGCGGGAATTTCATCGCGGGGAAGAGCCGCGTCAGCAGCCGCGTGTCGAGATTCGCGAATCGCAGATTCGCATTCCGGTAGGCGAGGGTGTCGGTGACGGTGGCCTCGATCTGACCGGCGACATGTGAACCCTCGAGCGTCACGTCCATGTTCTGGGCGAGGTAGACGCTTTTCTTGCCGGTCCAGTCCAGCCCGAAATCGAGTTTCCCGGATCCGTTCTCGGGGAGATTGGGCATCGCCCAGCGGATGTCGGCGGGCCGCACCGGATCGCCGTGGAGCCGCAGATGCAGATCGCCCGAGTCCATGTAGTAGCGTCCGTCGCCACTCGCGCGCGTCGCGGGAAACGTCACGCGCGCGCCCTTAAACCACACCGAATCGCCGGTGAACTCGAACCTTCCCGTCAATCCTCGTACGTCGGCGACAGGTGGGCGGAAAGGCTCGGCGACCATCTTGAGCGCCGCGACATCGATCAGTCGACTCTTATATCCTGGATCCTCGAGCCGCACGAGCGGGAACAATCCGTCGATGTGATGAAAGCTCGATTCCTTTTGGTAGCCCTTGGCGACCTGCAGGATTTCCAGTCTGCCATTTGGCCCGAGTGCGGCTCGAACCTTGTCGGCGCGTTCGGCGGGTGTCGTAGGGCCGGGATCCCATGGGGACCGCACGGTCAAATCTCCATCGACCACGGTGACGTTGCTGAAGCGGATCCAGGTTCCCCAGCCGGTTTTCTTCACCCCGGTGCGCGTCACTGTGTCGCGCGGGAAGATCCGGTCGTAATTCCATTTTCCGCCCGGATGCTTGTCGATCACTATGATCGGTCGAACGAGCTTCACGTCGTTGAATTCGAGTTTCTTGCCGCGCAGTGTACCGAGGCTGTACTTGGCCCAGATCTCGTCCGCTTTGACGAAGGGCGCGCGGGAGCTGTCTGTGATCACGACATCATGCAGCGTGATTCCGTGCAACAGATTTCCGGAGACGCTGCCGATGTGAACGAGGCCGTGGCTGTTTCGCTGGATCAGCCCTTCGACGTAGCGTCGAACGCGCTCACGACCCCAATCGCTGTTGGTGATCAGTACGGTGACGAGCAGTAGCAGCAGCGCCACCACCGCAACGACTGCGATGAGGCGCACCCACCAGCTACGCATTAGTACGCTTCGCCAATAGACAGGTGAAGGACCATCCTCTTGAGGATGCCACCGCCGCCAGCCGGAGAGTAGCTGCGGCGCTTCTGGAGTGTGACGAGCGTTCTCTGTCCATTCACGATGCTCTCGGTTACAACCGGGAGGGACTCCGTTGTCCCGGGGTTGAGCCCTATATCGGCACGAATGGGGCCTACAGGTGAGCGGTAGCGGAAGCCGAATCCGGGAGTTATGGCCGCCCTGCGCCTGGGAAGGCCCGGATTGGACTTCTGCCTGACCATTCCGCCGTCAACAAAGCCCGCCCCAAAGAGGTCCCGCCACACCGGGAAACGGGCCTCCACGCTCCCCTCCACGACGAAGTTTCCGCCCAGTGGCCGGGGCTCGAAATCGCGGTCCTTGAGGACGGCAGGGTCACACGTGGTCACGTCGGTCCCGCTCGTGCACGCCACATTGAGGCTGTCATTCCGTTGAAGGTTGCCGATCGGCACGGTGAGGACACGGGGACCGAGCTGGTTTTCGCCGAAGCCGCGCACGGAATGCGAGCCACCCGCGTAGAAGCGCTTTCTCGGATGAAGAACGTTTCCGCCGACGGTCCCCGCTACGCCCAGCGCCTGGTCCGCGCTACCCAGTGGGCTCACCCAACCGATTCGCGCGTGCGCTCCGATCACGCCACGGCGCCGGACCTGATAGAACGCGGCTCCGTCGGCGCTCGCGCGATTGTAGCGGAAATCCGAAATCGTGAATGCAGACGCGTGCTCGACGCTCCCGTTGGCGCGGAAGCCCCGGTTGGGAGAGAATGGATCGTTGGTGCGATCTATCGTCGACGTGATCGTGAATGGCGAGAGCTTCTGGTTTCCGCGCAAGGCCTCGAGCGTCGGTTGATCGCAGACGCCGTAGTTGATGCAGAAGTACACATCGCCCGCGTCGACCTTGCTCATCTCGAAGCGATAGTTGGCGCTGGCCGGCGCCCTATCGGCGACGTCGCGCGTGAAGGTAAGGCTCGTTCCGTAACCCCGATCGACGTAGATGCCCGGCGCGCTGCGGCGGTGCGTGAAGAGACTCAGTGCCAGCTCATTGTGCGGCGACCCGAACCACGGCTGTCTGAGATCGATGCTCGCGTTGTACGTCGGAACGAAGTATCGCGCCAGAGCGCTGGTCTGCGGTACGGAAGCGTTGCGGAAGATGCCGCGTCCGTTGAGCGAGCTGGCGAGCAGGTTTCCAACGGCAGCCTGTACGTCGAGCCGCCGGGCGCTGCCCAAGAAGTTGTAATGGGTAAATCGTCCCTCGACCTGGCCGAAATCGACAGTGTTGAAACCGGCGCTGAGGCGCGCCTCTCGTGGAGGAGACTCCTGCACGGTCACGACGATCACCTTCGCGGAGTCGGGCGTCGCGATGTCGATCGGCGGACGCGGCTCGATGGCGGCGCGACGGAACAGATTTGACTCGTAGAGCGCGCGCTGGCTGCGGAGCATCTCCGAACGCCGAAAGAGATCGCCGATGTGGAACGTCAGCGATTTCCTGATGGTGCGCTCGCTCACGCCCTCGTTGCCGTTGACCACGATGTCCTCCACCGTGGTCTTGTATTTCGGATTGAGGGTGAACGTCACCACGGCCCTCCGTGAGGCGCTGTCGATGACGACCGCGGTGTCGACTTCAGCGTCGGCGTATCCCTTGTCGTACAGGCTCGATTGCAGAAAGACCCGCGACGAGTCGAGCCTGATCAAGTTGAGCGGTCCGTTTTTGCCGAGCGCGAGCCGCCGGTTGATCTCCCGTTGGGAGAGGAGCGGCGTGGCTTGTGTGACGATTACGTCGGAGATGATGGTCGGCGGACCTTCCTTGATGAAGAACGTGACGCCGACTTTGTTCTTCCCCCGGGGAACCACCGCGGTGTCGACTTCAGCTTCGCGGTAGCCTCGCTTCCAGTAGAAGATGCGAACGCGCAGGACGTCGCGCTCCAGCTCCTTGTGATCGAGATACTTCTTGGTGAAGAAGTACTTCGATTTGCTGATCATGCAGAACGGCTTGAGGATGAAGCTGTTGCAGTACGACGCGGTGGTGTAGATGTTCTGGAGCAGCTCGCTCCTGTTCACCACGTGCACGTCCTTCAGGGTGAGGTTGACTACCTCTGGATTGCTCGGCTCTTTTGCCGGTGCAGCCTGCGATGCGAGCTCCGCAGGGACAAGGAGGAGCGCGACCCCGGCCCCGACTCCGACCCAGAGGACGGCGAGAAGGTGCCGAGAAAGCGACCGAGCCCGTCTATAGCCCTTCCAGCAGCGCGTCGTTGCTTGGGGTCGCAGCGATGCGCTTGATGAGCCATTCCATCGCGGAGCTGGATGGCATCTGCTGGAGACCGCGTCTGAGTGTGTAGACATGCTCTAGCTGATCGGGACGGAAGAGCTTGTCTTCACGACGCGTGCCGCTGGTCGCGACATCGATGGCGGGGAAGATCCGTTTCTCGGAAAGTGAGCGATCCAGTTTGATCTCGCAGTTGCCGGTACCCTTGAATTCTTCGAAGATGACGTCGTCCATCCGCGATCCCGTTTCGACGAGGGCGGTAGCAATTATAGTCAGCGATCCGCCGCCGTGTTCCGGAGCGACCGACCGCGCGGAGCCGAAGAATGCCTTCGGTTTCGCCATCGCGGAAGAATCGAGTCCGCCGGAAAGTGTGCGGCCGGTGCCGCGCTCGACGGTGTTGTAGGCTCGCGCCATACGTGTGATCGAATCCAAGACGATGACGACATCCTTGCCTAGCTCCACGAGTCGGCGTGCCCGCTCCAGCACCATCTCGGTAACGTCGGTATGACGAACCGCGGGCATGTCGAAGCTGGAGGCAACAACCTCGCCATAGCCCCAGGTGATCATCTCGCTCACTTCCTCGGGGCGCTCATCGACGAGCAAAACGAGGAGGGCTGCCTGCGGATGGTTGATTGCCACGCCTTCGACTATCGCCTGTAGAAGCATCGTTTTTCCGGCGCGGGCGGGCGCGACGATCAGTGCGCGCTGGCCGTAGCCGATTGGGGCGATGAGGTCGATGGCGCGTCGTGTCAGCTCGGGTCCGGATTTGGCGGGTTTCCCCGTCTCGAGCTTGAGCTTCCGCTCAGGATAGGACGCAGTGAGAGAGCCAAAATCGGGACGCCTTGCTGCGGCCTCCGGATCGGCCCCATTGATTTCTTTGACGTCTACGACGACGATGCGATTGCGATGATCGTGTCCGGTGGTGGCAAGCACCTGATCACCGCGGCGCAGCATGTACTGCCGCATGATCTGTGTCGGCACGTAGGCGTCACCCGGCTCCGCCAGATAACTGTTCGCGGCGCGGCGAATGAAGCCGCCCTCGCGCTGCGGATCAAACCAGCCCGTTGTCTCTCCATCCGGTACCACCGGCGCGACTGGTGCGCGCGATGCCTGTTCTCCGCCGCTGCCGCCTTGACTGCCGCCTTGTCCGCCGCCACCGCCGCGTGGCCCGTTCTGCTGCCGCTGCCGGCCGCGTCCCCGCTGGTTTCGGGAGCGCCGTCCGTTGTGCCGGTGATCGCGATCGGCCGGATGCCGTTGCGGCTGGTTCCCTTCGCGGGTTTGACCGCCGCCAGGATTCTGGGGATTGTACTGCGCCTGCGGCGCACTGTTAGCGCCGGTTCCGTTTGGTGGCGCGGGCGGATTGGAAGCAGAATCCGTGTCCGGTGCCGGCAGTGGCGCCGGCGCGGGAGTGGGGAGTGCTGGTGATGTCATGTCATCGCGCGCATCGGGTATCTGCGCTGCGTCTGGTGGTGGTCTCAAGGAATCCATTGGCTCCAGATACGGATCTGCATCACCGTACGATTCGGGAGTGTTTGGTTGATTACCGGACGGACGGGGCCTCCGGCCGCGACGAAAAGGACGTCGGCGTTCGCTCATGCAGTTGTGGTGTGGCTGAGAAGAAAAGTGCTACTTCGAATGGCTCACGGGGACCGCGGGGAAAACTCACGCGAAATCGGGAGCCCTATTCTGTTTGGAAAGTGGCGCGCCTACCTGGGCTGCGCTCGTGCAAGAATGGTACTATTGCCTGGTGTAAATGTCCAGCAACAATGTGAATGGTATGCTCCTACTCACGGAAAGTCCAGCGCAATTAGCGCGGCGTCGAGATTTAGCCGTTGCCTATATTCGTACAAAACCGAAGCCGGGAGTTGTGAGCTTTGCAGCTATCCAGCTGCGTAGCCATTCTGGCGGATTCCTGGTTTGCAACAATGCGAGGTTCAATGCCTAACTCGACCAAAAACCTGAATGACTGAGCCGCAGGCATCCGATACAAGTACAAGTGAGCCGCTGACTGACCCGCTACCCGAACTCGAGCGCGCGGTGGCTGAGCATCCTGGCGACGCCAGGGCGCTCGTTGCTTTGGCCAATCACTACTGGCTGATTGGCGCCGGCCCGGAGGCCGTGGGCGATCTCGCATCGCGCGCGATCGCGTCCGACGCCGACAACAGAGCCGCCTGGCATCTGTGGGCGTTGTCTGAATCGAACCCGCGCGAGCGGGTGTCCAGATGGCAGCAGGTGTCGGCACGCTTTCCCCGGGACGAGTTGGCGAAGGCGAATCTCGCCGACAACGCCGCGAGCCTGGCGGGAGCGGAGCACGACTATCAGGCGGTGGATCTGGCGATCGAGACGTACGAGGATCTCCTCGCTACCGCCGAGCAACCCGACCAGCGCACGGCGCTCGAGAAAGCGATCAAGACGCTCAAGGGCTGGAAATTTTGACCCGGAAGACTCCAAAGCGAAAGCAAGCGAAGCCGACTGCTTCATCGGCCGTAGAGCGTGGCGATAAGGCTCCGCACGAGCACAACACTTCTCTCGAGGACTTCGTCCAGTTCCGCTCGCGTTTGAACGTCGAGATTCTCAATGAAGGGAACCTCGTCATCAACCGGTTTTTCGCGCTCGACACCCGCACCTACGAAGCGGGCGCTCTCGACGTCAAGACCAAGGAGCTGCTCGGCCTCGTCGCTTCGCTGGTGTTGAGGTGTGATGACTGCGTCACCTATCATCTCACCCGCTGCGCCGAGGAGCGGGTCACCCGTCCCGAGATTTTCGAGTGCCTCTCCGTCGGCCTGGTTGTCGGTGGCTCGATCGTCATTCCGCATCTTAGGCGCGCTGTTGATAGGTGGTCTGCACTTGAACGTTTAGCGCACTAGCATCGTGGTGCGCGTTTTCGGATAGTCCATCGCGCGGGTCGGCGAGAGGTATCCTCTTCGGCGCTACGCTCGCTTGGTCGGAGCCCCTAACTGCGCTCCCTCGCTCCGCTCGGTCGCGGGTCTCCTCCTCGCGCTCGCTTTGGAAAGCGCCTACGAGGACACCTCTCGCCTCCTGGGTCGGAATCTCTAACTGCTCGCGCACCACTAAGTCTCGTGCGCGTGGTCCGCTCGGCCGGGACCGATTCGCCGCGCGGCTAAGCACGGGAATGCGGGGAGCCCGTGGTTCAGGCCGATGGAGCGGCAACTCGTACATCTCGGGCGTGTGCGGACTTCCTCGACGCGCGAGTGCGCTGCGGTACTGTCACACGCTAACTGCGGCGCGAAGCGCCGCTGCAGTTACGAAGTCAGTGGGAAGGAGGGCGAGGGGTCCTCGCAGGCGCTTTGCAAAGCGAGCGCGAGGAGGAGACCCGCGACCGAGCAGCGAGAGGGAGCGTAGTTAGGGGCTCCGACCAAGCGAGCGCGGGTGCCCGCGTTAGCGGGCAGGGTCCGAAGAGGACCCCTCGCCCGACTGACCGGCAAAGAACTCAGTAACTCAACGACTAATGCTTCGTCGCCGCAGTCGTTGTAGCACCAGCAGCCGGTCGCGCCACGACGGACGGATTGCCGTCTGAGATGTACATGTTGCCCGACCGCTCGAGCTTGTTGATCATGGCCTCGATCGCATTCCCGATGACCTGGATGCGCGGCGTCGAGCCCGGGTTGAACGCCGGATCGTACGGGCTCCGCATCGGCCCACCCGCGACCTCGAACACGACCGGCCAGTCGTAGCTCACGGTCTTGCCGGTCTTGGGATTCGTCCACGATCCCTTGCTCGCAAGCGCGCGGTTCTTCGGCCACAATCCCTGCGGCAATGCCATCGAGCGGATCTTGTATCCCGGCACCGCCGAGTCGATCGCCAGCACGTTGCGCGCGATCTGCTCCTGCACGAATGCGTCGGGATACTTGCTCAGCTGCGCGTGCCACAACGTGTGATCGCACAGCTCGAATCCGTTGTCGGCGAGCCACTTCACCTTCTGGAATCGCCAGTTCGATTTCTGTCCCTGGATTCCGCGGTCGCCGAAGAAGTTATGTCCCGCTGACGCCCCCGAGAGCAGGCAGTAGACCGCTTTGTTGTTCCAGTCGGGATGGGTCTTCCCGAAATCGAGCCAGATGCCAAGCCCGCTCGTCGGATCGATGTCGAGCTTTCCGTTGTTGTCGATGTAGCGAAACTGTTCGGGCGATGCGTCGTCGAACACGAAGACGACGGGGGAAAGTCCACGCGGCAGATTGAGCTTCTTGTCCAGCACGTCGGACATGTTCACCGGCCTGTAACCGCGATCGTACAGCAACTCGAGGTCCTTCCGGAACTGACCGCGCTCGCGCGCATAGGCACTGTTGTGATCCGTTATCAGGTGATACTCGAGCACCATGATCCGGCCCATCTCGTTGGGAACCCGGTTGGGATTGGGCGCGCCCGATATCGTGCTGTTTGAAGCAGTAGCCCCGGTGGTTGGCCCGGCGGGTGCAGTTGCTCCGCCTGCCGAATTGGCCGCGGAACCCGGAACCTGCGATTCCGTAGTGGATGTTGGACCCGCAACGGCGGCTCCGGTGTCTGATGTCTGAGCAGTAACCGGTGTGTCCGAGGCGGTGTTATTACTGTTCGCGGCAGAAGCTGCGTTCGCTCCGCCCTTGCAGGCGGACGCGAGAACGATGATCGAGACGAGGGCTGAGCGATACATTTTTCCCAACTGCTGTTAGAGATAAGAACGAGACGACGCGCGATTCTGCACGGCGTTCTCGCAATTACTATTCTAGCGGTTTACTTCACCGACGTGTGGCTGGGAACCTGTGGCTTCGACGGGTGCCCAACGCCGCGCGACATCCAGACATTCCAGCCCGATCAGGGCGGCCGCATCCTGGACCGGTACAACCGTGTCATGGGACGATTGGAAACCGTCCGCCGCCTCAATGTTCCGCTCAGCGCGGTCCCGGAGTTCGTTCAGCAGGCCTTCATTGCCACCGAGGACAGGCGCTTCTACCAGCACGGCGGACTCGACTGGCGTGGATTCTTCCGCGCATTGGCCACCAACCTGAAAGCCGGCCGCACGCGTGAAGGATTCAGCACGATCTCGATGCAGGTGGCGCGCAATACTTTCGCCGTGCGCAGGTACCCGGCGCGATCTCTCCGGCAGAAGCTGACCGAGCTTCGACTGTCGCGGTTGATCGAGCACTCGCTCACCAAGCAGCAGATCCTCGAGCTCTACTTCAACGTCATCTACATGGGGAATAGCGTCTACGGAGTAGAGGCGGCGAGCAGAGATCTGTTCGGACGGAGCGTCAATCAGCTGAACCTACCGCAGGCGGCGATGCTGGCCGCGCTCCCGAAGGCGCCATCCGCGTACACACCTCGGCGTCATCCTGACCGCGCTCTCGCCCGTCGGAATCTCGTGCTGGGCCTGATGGTGAAAGAGGGATACGTCTCAGCGAACAGACTCAAGGGACTGCAAGCGCAGCCGCTTCGAATCGCCCGCGACGAGTACAGGCCCAAAGATCCGAACGATTCATTCGCACTCGATGCCGTTCGTGAGTTTGTCGACTCGGTCATTCGCGGTGGAACTTCGGACATCGTCGACCTCACCGTTCGCACGACACTCGATCGGAACGCGCAGATCGCCGCCGATCGCGCGATCCGGCGCCAGGCCTCGGCGATCCAATCGGAGGCTGGCCGACGCGCGCTGGTTCAGGGAGCGATGGTGGCGATCGATCCACGGAACGGCGACATCCGCGCATTGAGTGGTGGCCGACAGTACGAGCGTGGAACCTTCAACCGCGCGCTGCTTGCTCACCGTCAGCCTGGTTCAGCGTTCAAGCCGTTCGTCTACGCGGCGGCGATGGCAGATGGGTACACGCCATCGTCCGAGGTCGACGACGATCCGATCGATGTCATTCAGGGCAGAAATGTCTGGTCGCCGGCCAACTACAACGATGATTACTCGGGTCGGATCACTTTTCGCCGCGCGTTGATCAAATCGGCGAACGCGGCAACAGTGCGCGTCAGTCAGGCGGTAGGAATTCCGCGCATCATCGAGACCGCGAAACGCAACGGGATCGTGAGCCAGCTGCCCAACGTTCCGTCGATGGCGCTCGGCTCGCTCGAGGTGACGCCAATCGAGCTCGTCACCGCTTACGCTCCGTTCGCCAACGGCGGATTCAGGGTGAGGCCACGCCTGGTGAAGAGCATCTCGACCGCGGACGAAACTCCCATCTGGCAGGAGGAAGACATCCGCGAGGGTAACCACATCGCCGTCATGACGCCGCAGGACGCGTATCAGGTGACGTCGATGCTGCAGTCGGTCGTCGACTACGGCACCGGCAAAGTCGTGCGCGATTACGGGGCGAAGGGACTCATCGCGGGAAAGACGGGGACCACGAACAGCGGCACCGACGTCTGGTTCGTCGGATATACGCCTACGGTTGTGGCGGGGTTCTGGTTTGGATTCGACAACCCCGCGCCAATCAGTAGCGATGCATCAGGTGGCCGTCTCGCTGCACCGGCCTGGGCTGACTTTTACATCAATGGCTGGCGCGAGTACGCCCCGCCCACGGCCTGGAATCCGCCGCCGGGAATGTCGATGGTCAGGATAGATCCGACGACGGGATATCTCGCGACCGAGTGGTGCCCGGCGACGAGGAACGAGTACTACAAGCCTGGCACCGAGCCCACGATTCAGTGTCCGGTCCACGGCCCCGACATGGGCGACGAGCAGAATCCGGAGTGGCCCAATCAGCGCGAGTGGTCGAACGATTTTGGCAAAAAAATCGGCAAAGCTTTGGGCAAGATTTTCAAATTCTGACATCCTTGCGCATGGTCGTCGGCCGAGGATGCTTTCGCAGCACCCTCGACCGACTCCCTCACTGTCAGACCGCGCCACGTGGCCGTGCGCCTTGAAGCTCGTGCGACCAATGCAGGCTCCCGGGCAACGGTGGCTGCGCCACCGCGCTATTCGCGCGTGCAGTTACGGAATCATGTTCAGGAGAGGCGCGGTGTCCTCGTAGCGGCCTTCCAAAGCGAGCGCGAGGAGGAGACCCGCGACCGAGCAGAGCGAGGGAGCGTAGTTAGGGGCTCCGACCAAGCGAGCGTAGCCGCGAAGAGGATACCGCGCCTCGACCCGCGCAGAGATCTCTAGGAAACTAAACGACGCCGAGAAAATCCCGCGGTGACGCGGCGAAGCCCGGGAAGATCCGATCGAGCGCGCGAGCTCCCAGATGATCCGACACGACTTCTGCGAACACCGAGCGGAAGTCTGTAGTCAAAGCCAGATCGCGACCCTCGTACAACTGCTCCTGCTCCAGGCCCGGCCACTTGCCGTGCACCTTGCCACCCTTGACGTGACCGCCGATCACGAACAGCGCACCCGCGTGCCCGTGATCCGTACCGCGATTTCCGTTTTCGCGCGCCATACG
>Ga0193735_1000467_pt1 | contig 12798 bp, 13 predicted proteins | sample U1m2metaG_FD_145080 | JGI IMG/M metagenome (GOLD analysis project Ga0193735, IMG submission 145080) | Soil microbial communities from a riparian zone of the East river system, Colorado, United States - U1m2 | ecosystem: Environmental > Terrestrial > Soil > Riparian zone | place: USA: East River... | reverse complement strand
CTTCATGTCCCAGACAGCGCCGGGGCAGAAGCGGACGCTGCGCATCGTCATCAAGGCGGATCAAGGCGGGCCGGCCGAAGCTCTGGCTGATTCACTCGGCCAGCTCTCCAACGACGAAGTCTCGGTCGACGTAATCCACCGCGGGGTCGGCGCGATCACGGAGAGCGACATTCTTCTTGCCCGCGCGTCGGGTGCCATCATCGTCGGCTTCCACGTCCGCCCTGACAACAACGCCCGCGCCGCGGCCGAACGCGAGGGCGTCGACATCAAGCTGTACAAGATCATCTACGAAGCGGTAGAAGACGTCCGGTCGGCGCTCGAGGGAATGTTGCGGCCGGAAGAGCGCGAGACGGTCCTTGGCGAAGCGGAAGTGCGCGAGCTGTTCAAGGTGCCGCGCATGGGCGTGATCGCCGGATGCTCGGTTCGGAACGGCGTCATCAACCGGACCGGGCGTGTTCGCGTCATGCGCGACAGCGTCGAGATCTACGACGGTGCCATCGCCTCGCTGCGCCGCTTCAAGGACGACGTGAAGGAGGTCCGCGAAGGTTTCGAGTGCGGTATCGGCGTGGAAAACTTCAACGACATAAAGGTCGGCGATGTGCTCGAATGCTACCGAAAGGAGCAGGTCGCGCGAACTCTGACTTCGGCGGCAGGGGCTTCTGCGTAACACCCGTCGAGCGGATCGCGTCGCCGAAGCGATCCGCGTCGAGGTAGCGACCTTCCTCACAGAATCGGCCAAGGACCCGCGCATAGTTGGCTTCGTGACCGTGACCGGCGCCGAGGTCAGTCCGGACCTGCGTCACGCCCGAGTGTACGTCAGCGTGCTCGGAAGCGACTCCGAGAAGCAGGCCACCTTCGACGGCTTGGACAGCGTTGCATCCCACCTCCGCTCGCGGGTTGCCCGCGAGCTCCAACTGCGTGTTGCCCCCGAGATTCAGTTCAAGGAAGACGACACCATCGCCCGTGCGGCCCGCATCGAATCGCTGCTGGCGGACGTCAAGCGGCAGGATTCCACCTCCGCCCGTGGACGAGACGAAGACTGATCGATCGCCCCAGGACCGCCCGCCAATCCAGGGATTGCTGCTCGTCGACAAACCCGCGGGGATGACATCGCACGACGTCGTTCAGCACGTGCGGCGAATCTACGGCGAGCGCAGCATCGGACACTTGGGCACGCTCGATCCGTTCGCGACAGGACTGCTGGTCCTCCTCATCGGTCGCGCGACGAGGCTCGCCACGTTTCTCGATACCGAGCCGAAGGTTTACGAAGCGACAATCAAGTTCGGCACCGAGACCGACACGGACGACCTGACTGGGACTGTGATCCGCACCGCGGGCCCGCCGCGCGAGAGTGATGTTCGCTCCGCCGTTGAAAAGTTGACGGGAAAGATCTCGCAGGTTCCACCGGCGTACTCGGCGAAGAGCATCGACGGAACGCGGGCGTACGACGCGGCGCGGCGCGGAGAGCCGCTCGATCTTCCGGCGGTCGACGTTACCGTTCACAGCTGGGATATACGAGACCTGGACGGCGATACGATGTCTGCCGCCATCACCTGCAGCGGCGGCACCTATATCCGAGCGCTCGCTCGCGATCTCGGGCGTCTTGCGTCGTCCGCGGCGCACCTGAGCTCGCTTCGGCGAACACGAGTCGGTGAGTTCGATGCCCGCGACGCAGCGACACTCGAGACGCTGAGTGCCGAGCCAGCGCGGGTGCGAGCGCTGCGGGTTGTCGCCGATGCATAGTCGTGTGGATCCCGATGACGAGTCCGGACTCCCTCCCTACGTCAAAGGCGCTGTAATAACGGTTGGAACGTTCGACGGCGTGCATCGCGGCCACCGCGATGTCGTCGAGCGCCTGGTCGCGAGATCGCGCGCCCTCAAGATTCCGAGCGTCCTCGTCACGTTCGAGCCACACCCGCTCGAGATCGTGAATCCAGCCGCAGCGCCTCTGCTCCTGACGACGCACTATGAGAAGCTCGAAGTGCTGGCTGAGACGGGGATCGACTACGTGGCCGTCCTCCCTTTCACGCCGGACCTGGCCGCGTTCTCGGCCGAGGACTTCGTCGAGCTCGTCCTGCGCCGCCGGTTTCGGCTGCGCGAGCTGCTGATCGGATACGATCACGGCTTCGGTCGCCAGCGGGCAGGAAACGTCGACGTTCTTCGCATGCTGGGGGAGCGCGATGGGTTCCGGCTCGAGGTGGTCGAGGCAGTTGCGACGCCCGACGGCCATTCGGTGTCGTCGACTTCCATCCGCAGGGCGATCGCCGGCGGTGACCTGGAGCGCGCGTGTGCCGGCCTGGGGCGCCCGTATTCCGTGAGTGGTCGCGTAGTCGAAGGTGCACAACGGGGACGCACGATCGGATTTCCAACCCTCAACCTCGGACCCCCGCCGGCGAGGAAGCTTCTTCCGCCTGAAGGTGTATATGCGGTGCGGGTTCAGACATCGCGTGGGCCGTTGGGGGGCATGATGAACCTCGGGCCGCGTCCCACGTTTGGGGATCTGGCGACTTCTCTCGAGGCCCATCTGTTCGACACCGAAGGAGATTTTTACGGCGCGGATGTTCGGATCGATTTCATCAAGCGGCTTCGCGAGACGCGCAAGTTTGCCTCGGCGGAGCAACTCAGAAAGCAACTGCATCACGACGAGCGCGACGCCAGAAGCGCGTTGACTCTCTTATAGCTTCCCGGTAACCTTACAAGCTGGTCTCCAGGTGCACCCTTTTCCCATGTCGGCAGCATGAGTCTGAAGTGGCGTATCGCCATCATTTTCGGTTTGATCGCAGCGTCCTTCTGGACGCTGTTTCCGCGCACGGTGGTCGAGCGCGTCAAGCGCAACGGCGAGTTTGTATATGACACCGTGAGGCGCGTTCCCTTGAAGCGTGGACTCGACCTTCAAGGCGGGATGCACCTCGCTCTGGAAGTCGACGAGTCGAAGGGTCCCGTTGCCGACAAGAGCAAGGCGATCGACAACGCGCTCAAGGTCGTTCGAAACCGCATCGACGAATTCGGCGTCTCCGAGCCGGTGGTCCAGAAGGCCGGCAACGACCGGATCATCGTCGAGCTTCCCGGGATTGACGATCCACGGCGCGCCCAGGATGTCGTGCAAAAATCTGCATTCCTCGAGTTCCAGATCACCGACAAAACCCAGGCACTCGAAAAAGCGCTTCCGCGACTTGATGCACTGCTGAAAGGCAAGACCGTCGCAGCGGCCGTTGCAACGCCGGGTGTGAAGAAGGATACGACCGCCTCGAGCGCGGGTCTGCAATCGCTGTTCACGGCCGACACATCGAAGAAGGCTGATAGCGCCAAGACCGACAGTGCCAAAGCTGCGGCGGGCACCATCGGAGGGCCGGGCGCGTTCTCGAAGCTGGTGCAGCAGGGCCGGGGGATGCCAGGCGAGTACTACGTCGCCCAGACCGACGTGGCAACAGTGACGCAGTATCTCGCGCTGCCCGAAGTCGCCGCGGCGATGCCGCCAGGCAAGGTCCTCCGGTGGAGTAGTGATACGGTCTCGCTCGGAGGCCGCGTTTATCGCGGGCTCTACGTTCTCGACGCTAAGCCGATCATCACTGGAGAGTTCCTCACCGACGCTAAGCCCAACACGTCGCCGACGGAGGGTAACCTCGTCCAGTTCACGATGAACAACGAAGGCGCTCGCCGCTTTCGGACCGAGACCGGGCGCCACATCAAGGACTACATGGCGATCGTCCTCGACCAGCGAGTGATGGGTCAGCCGCCGGTGATTCAAAGCGCAATCGGCGCGAACGGACAGATCACGATGGGCGGCAAGGACCTTCAGGCGGCCCAGGATCTCGCGCTCGTCTTGAGAGCGGGCTCGCTGCCCGTCCCGCTCAAGGTCGCGGACGTGCGGGTGATCGGCGCGAGTCTGGGCCAGGACTCCATCCACAAGAGCATTGTCGCGGGAAGTATCGCAATCGCTCTCGTCGTCGTCATCATGCTGGGTTACTACCGGTTCTCCGGCGCACTCGCCGTAGCCGCACTCGTTCTCTACATCCTGTACACACTGGCGGCGCTCGCCGGATTCCAGGCGGTCCTCACCCTGCCGGGGCTCGCTGGCTTCGTGCTCTCGATAGGAATAGCGGTGGACGCGAACGTCCTGATATTCGAACGAATACGCGAAGAGCTTGCTCACGGCAAAACGGTTCGCACGGCCATCGATGAAGGATTCCGCCACGCCATGAGCGCGATCGTTGACTCCAACGTCTCCACCGCGCTGACGGCAGCAGTTCTCTATCAATACGGTACGGGCCCCGTTCGCGGCTTCGCCGTTACACTTCTCGCGGGTATCGCCGCCTCGATGATCACCTCGATCTTCGTGGTACGCACTTTTTACATGATCTGGCTGAATCGCTCGCGCGATGCCCAGACAAGCCTGAGCATCTGATGCTTCGAATTCTTCACGACACCAACTACGACTTCATCCGCTGGTGGAAAGTGATGGCGGCGATCACGGTCGCCTTCATCGTACTGGGACTCGGGTCCCTCGCCATCAAGCCCCTCAACCTCAGCATCGAGTTCACCGGCGGAACGCTGATGCAGCTCGAGTTTACGCAGCCACCCGACGTCGGCGTGATTCGATCGACGCTGGACCAGGCGGCAATTCATGGCGCGGAGATCCAGCAGTTCGGGACGAACCGCGAGTTCACGGTCCGCGCGCAGAATCCGGCTCAGGTCGCTGCGCAATCGAAGGGTGCGGAGGGCATCTCCGTCACCATCGAGAGGGTGCTGAAGCAGAAGTTCGGCGAGAACAATCTGAGGGTTGTTCGCACGGAAGCTGTCGGTCCCCGTGTTGGAGATGAGCTCAAGCGCGGAGCGATCATCGCGATCCTGTTGTCGTTCCTCATCACCCTCGTGTACCTGTCGATCCGGTTCGAGTGGCGTTTTGCCACAGCGGCCGTCATCGCCACCAGCCACGACGTATTCACGACCATCGCGTTCCTCAAGCTGATGCACCTCGAGATCTCGCTGACTGTTGTCGCCGGCCTCCTCACAGTGCTCGGATACTCACTGAACGACACGATCATCATCTTCGACAGAGTGCGCGAGAACCTGCGGAAGGGCAGGAAAGAGACTCTCTACGAGACACTCAATCGCTCGATCAACGAGACGCTTCCGCGATCGGTGCTGACGCACGCCACCGTTCTCGCCGCGACGCTCTCGCTGCTCTTTTTTGCCGGTGAGGTGATTCGCCCCTTCGCGTGGGTGATGGCGTTCGGTATCATCACCGGAACGTTCAGCTCGATTTACGTGGCAGCTCCGGTGCTTCTCTGGATCGAACGCAAATGGCCTCGCCAGACGGGCGCACGCCAAACTTCATCGACAGCCACGCCCACCTCGCGGACGCGGCGTTCGACGGCGACCGCGACGCGGTAATCTCCCGCGCCCGCGACGCGGGCGCGGTGGCTGTCGTCTGCATCGGGGAGTCGCTTGAAGTAGCGGCGCTCGCAGCTGCACTCGCCGCCCAAAACCCGGCGTTTGTTTTCGCGACGGCGGGCATCCATCCTCACGATGCGGCCGGATTCGACGTGCAGCGCGACATCCCCAGGCTCCGTGAGCTTCTTGGCGCTGCGGTCGCGGTCGGCGAGTGCGGGCTCGACTACCACTACGACAACTCTCCGCGACAGGCGCAGCGCACGGCGTTTGCCGCTCAAATAGCTCTTGCTGCCGAGATGCATCTCCCAGTCGTCGTCCACACGCGGGAAGCCGAAGACGACACGCGATCGCTACTCGGCGAGGCTCGGTCCGCTGGGGTCATCGGCGTCATGCATTGCTACACCGGCTCGCATTCGCTGGCAGAGGTCGCGCTGGCCGCGGGTTGGTACGTCTCGTTCAGCGGGATCGTGACGTTCAACAAGTGGACGGACAACGAGCTGCTGCGGCTGGTGCCGCGAGAGCGGCTGCTGGTGGAATCCGATTCGCCCTATCTTGCCCCCGTCCCGTTCAGGGGGAAGCGCAACGAGCCGGCGTGGGTGGCGCATACGCTCGCAAAGGTTTCGGCTGTGCGCGGGGACGAAGCCCTCGAGCTTGGGCGCGTCACCGCCGACAATGCGCAACGCCTCTTTGGTCTGGCCCTGGAACCGGCATAGTGTGTAACATTCGCGCTTGACGCCGACTTAGCTCGCCATCATGGGCAACCGCCCGGAGAAATGAATGCCACTGAAGCAGATCAGCACGACTCACGCGCCGGCCGCCATTGGTCCCTACTCACAGGGAATTGTCGTCAACGGTTTCCTCTTTACGGCGGGCCAGATCGCGCTCGACCCGGCGACTGGAAAAATCGTCGATGGAGGGATCGTCGAGCAGACGGAGCGGGTGATGGAGAACCTGCAAAATGTTCTGGAAGCCGCAAGCGTTTCCTGGCCGGACGTCGTGAAGACGACTATCTACCTCCACGACATCTCACACTTTCCCACCGTGAACGAGATCTACGGCAAATGGCTCGGTGATGCGCGTCCGGCACGGTCGACGGTGCAGGTGTCGGGCCTCCCGCGCGGTGGGCTGATCGAGATCGATGCCGTTGCTATCACGTCGTCGAAGTAGAAAAAGGTTGAGCGAATGAGCACATCAAAAACGCGCGAGGAGTTGTTTCGCCTCACTGAATTCGCGCGTTGCGCCGGTTGAGCGTCAAAAATGGGTCCGGGTGACCTGTCCCGCGCGCTGGCCGCGCTTCCAATAAAGACAGATCCGCGATTGCTGGTCGGGCGAGAGACCTTCGACGATGCGGGGGTGTTTCGCGTGTCCGACGATCTCGCGCTCGTCCAGACGGTGGACTTCTTTGCGCCGATCGTAGACGATCCGTTTGACTTCGGACAGATCGCCGCCGCCAACGCGCTCTCCGATGTCTATGCGATGGGAGGCCAGCCACTCACTGCACTCAACATCGTCGCGTTTCCGACGAGTGAGCTGCCACTCGACGTGCTGACGCAAATTCTGGCCGGAGGCCAGGAGAAGGTTCACGAGGCAGGAGCGCTGATCGTCGGCGGACACACGGTTGTCGACACCGAGCTCAAGTACGGTCTCTCTGTCACTGGACGTGCCCATCCCAACTTTCTGCTTACGAATGCCGGGGCCGTGCCGGGAGACCAGCTCATTCTCACCAAGCCGATCGGAAACGGAATCCTCACGACGGCCGCGAAGCGCGGACAGCTTTCCATGGGAGCGCAGAAGCCGATGCTCGATGCGATGAAGACTCTGAACGGGGTCGCCAGTCGAGCGGCACTGGCGGTCGGTGCGCGCTGCGCCACGGACATCACGGGTTTCGGTCTGCTCGGGCACATGTCACACATCGCTCGCGCCAGCAACGTGACGCTTCGCCTGGAGCTGGATTCAATCCCCGTATTCGAGGGAGTGCGCGAAGCCGTGAGGGCGGGCGCGACCACTGACGGAGCAAAGAGAAACGCGGAGTACCTGAAAGACTTCGTCACATGGAAGAAGGGAAGCGACGAGGACCGTGCAATTCTCTTTGATCCGCAGACCTCGGGCGGGCTCCTGCTTTGCGTGAGTCGAAGCGCGGCCGCTAACTATCTTTCACGCGTTGGCGGAGCGGTCGTCATCGGCGAGGTCATCGAACGGGGAGAAGTTGCGATCGAGGTTCAGTGAGACGCGTGGGGGTGGATGGGGCCTGGTGGCTTCCGTGATCTTCAAAATCACTGTGACCCTACTTCGTAGGGTCGGGTGGGTTCGATTCCCACACTCTCCCGCCACCGCGCTAATAACAACCGTCCTTTGCGCCGCCCCATTTTGTCCGCAGTCCACTGGAGCCCAGCAGCGCGATAGTGCCCGGGCTGGGGTCCGAGCGCCGAGTCAGCAGCAGGCGCAGCCAACCGCGCGCGACACCACGCCGCGACCGCCGATGAGTCCGCGGCGCGCGTTCCTGACCTCGCTGCTCCTACCCGGCTATGCCCAGACAGTGTTCGGCCGCGACCGCGCGGCGATGCTCTTCACCGTTGTCGAGATCGGCTCTATCGGAATGGCGCGGAAAGCTGCCCTTGATCTGGCCGAAGCGAAGGGAATGCCGCGTGACAGCGTCGTCGCGACTTACCAGATCGATCCGGTCACGGGCCTGGCGGTGCTGGATCCGAAGACCGGACTGCCAATTCCCGAAACGTGGGTAACGAACCGCTACACGGCGGATCGTGTCAACGCGCGCCGAACACATTACGAGGATTGGATCGCGGCGATCATTTTCAACCATCTCTTTTCCGGAGCCGATGCGTACGTCGCCGCGAATCTGTGGGACTTCCGGACGAACATCGGTGTCGTTGCGACACCGCGTTCCGCTGGCGTATACGCCAGTCTCAAACTGCGGTGACGAATTCGGCGCCGATCGGCGTATTCGATTCGGGAATGGGCGGTCTCACCGTCGTCCGCGAGATGATCAGGCAGCTCCCCCACGAGAGCATCATCTATTACGGTGACACGGCGCGAGTTCCCTACGGACCGAAGAGCCCGGACACGATTCTGCGTTACAGCCGTGAGATTACGGCCTATCTGGAGGGTGAAGGCGTGAAAGCTGTGGTCATCGCGTGCAATACCGCTACCGCGCACGCACTCCCGGCGCTCCGCCGCGAATTCGACATGCCGGTCGTGGGGGTTATCCGGCCCGGCGCGCGCGCGGCCGCAGAGGCGACGAAGACAAAGCGGGTAGGCGTAATCGGTACGGCCGGGACGATCAAGTCGCGCGCCTACGAGAAAGAAATCTTGAAGCTTATACCCGATGCGCGGGTTACAGCGCAGGCGTGCGCGCTGTTCGTACCGCTCGTCGAGGAGGGGTGGGTCGACACCGAGCCCACCCGCGCGATCGCGCGCAACTACCTGGCTCCGCTTGTCTCGGCGGAAATCGACACTCTGGTGCTGGGCTGCACCCACTATCCGCTCATGAAAACGGTGATCGGGAATGTCGTCGGTCGCGAGGTCAGGTTGATCGACAGCGCTTACGAAACAGCGCGCGAGACGGCGGCGGTCCTGACTGCGAACGCGCTCGAGAACACATCGCCGAATGAAGCGCGCTACCGCTTTATCTCATCCGACGCACCCGACACGTTTCTCGGTCTGGGCCAGGTCTTCCTGGGGTCACCGATAGAGCGAGTCGAGACACACACCCTCGGCTGAGCCATCCGCCTTCCGAAGCTCGATCGCTTCATCCGTCAGCCTGAGATAGGTCGGCGCGTCGAGCCACGACCCGGCGTTCGCGAAAATCCGACCGTTCTCCATTTTCTCGAGGGCTGCAACGTGGGAGTGGCCGTAGACGAGGAGATCGAGATCCTTGGCGCTCTCCAGCTGCCGCTTCGCGTATTCACGCAGACCTCTGCCTTCGTCTCGCGCGCGATAAGTACGACTTGCGCTGGAACTCCCCTGGGCCAGCTTGCTCGCCCAGTCGGGATGCAACAGAGTTCGAAACGCCTTGATCGCGAGCGAATTTCGCATGATAGGCCGAATCATCCGGTATCCGCGATCTTCGCGATCTCTCAGCCCGTCGCCGTGCTCGATCCGCGACTTCCACCCCGCGATCGATCCCTCCCAGGGCCCGACGTTGTACGACACACCAACATCCTCGCGGAGTATATCGCCGCCCCAGCAGTCGTGGTTGCCGGCGACCCATAGTGTCTCGACGCCGTCGTCAGCCAGCTCGGCGAGCGCGGCCAGAGCACGAAAACTTCGCCGCGGAATTACCGTCTTCCATTCGAACCAGAAATCGAACAGGTCGCCGTTGATGACAAGCGACTTCGCTTCTCCGCTCAGTCCACGGAGAAACGAAACGAACGATCGCTCGATCTGCGGGCTGGCCACACCCAGGTGCGCGTCCGACACGATATAACAAGGGGCTTTTAGCACGGACTGAAGTTAGCGGCTGCGCATGGGGATCGTTAGAAAAAAAGTCAACATAGAACTACACAGATGCGAGATGACAGAAGCGTAGACGCCAGTTGCGAGGATTCTCGCAACTCGAGTCTGTGCTTCTGAGATCTCGCATCTGTGTAGTTCTACGTTGTAGTTTCCTCCACCCATGGTACCCCATTCAAAAAGCAGCACGGGCCACTCGGTCGAGTTCCGGGTTCGCTACGCCGAGACCGATCAGATGCGGGTGGTGTATCACTCCAACTATCTGATCTGGTGCGAAATCGGTCGCACTGAGTTCATCCGCGCGCTGGGAACTCCGTATGCGGAGCTGGAGAGGCAGAACGTCACGCTCGCCGTCGTCGAGGCGAGCATGCGGTTTCACTCTGCCGCGCGCTACGATAACCTGATCCGTGTCACAACCAGAATCACCGACGTGAGGTCGCGCACGCTGACGTTCGATTATGTCATCACCAACGCCGAATCCGGCGAAAAATTCGTCACGGCATCCACGAAGCTCGCCTCGCTGACGCGCGACTCCCGACTCACGACGTTGCCTGAACCTCTTCGCCAGGTACTTCAGAATGCGGTTTCGTAAGCACGCGCTCGCCGCGCTCCTGTTGTTGATATCCGTGCCCGCCTATGGTCAGCGGCTTCCAGCAGGCGTCGGCGATGGGGAAGTGGCTCTGTATGCGCGACTCCTGGCGATGACCGACACCCGACAGCTCGACACCGCACTCGTTGCGCGCGGTCTCTCGAGCAAGTGGCGTCCGTTGAGAGCGGCCGCAACGCTCGCGATCGGACAAGTCGGCCCCGAACGCGGAATGGTAGCCGTCGGACGGTTGCGCTCCCTTCTCGCCGATGCTGACTTGGCTGTCGCCGCGAACGCGGCATATGCGCTGGGATTGCTGCGAGACACCGCTTCAATCGGCGACCTGAGTCGCTCTCTCTCCGCACGTCACGAGGTAGCCCGCGAGGCGGCGTGGGCGATGGGTGAGATAGGCGCTCCAGCTCGTGCCGCGATCATCGCCGGCCTCAAGACCGTGAAGGAACACGACACTGCGATCCATTTGCTGCTCGCCGCCGCGAAGCTGCGCCCCGTGCCGCTCGCCGACATCGAGCCGTATCTGCGCGACGCGCACCCTTCCGTCGCCTGGGCTGCAGCGTACGCGATTGCGCGCAACCGCGCGCCAGGTGGCGTGCGCCCTCTGATCGATCTCGAGGCATCGCCCGCTCTCGGCGCAAGGCCGCAACATCCCGATCGGTCGGCCGACACGTCGCCGCCATACGCCGACTCGGCGACCGGAAACCAGCGGACCCGCGCGGAGATCGCGCGCGGACTCGCGAAGTCGGCCGCGGGTGATTCGCTCGCCGCGCGGGCGTTCGCCGTGCTGGCACGCCTTGTAGCAGATGTGGATCCGCACGTCCGGGTCAATGCGGTCCGCTCGCTTGGAACCTATGGCCCTATCGCGAAGCCGAGCCTGATTTACGCAACGCACGACTATGATCCCAACGTGCGCATCGCCGCGGCGCAGAGCTTTGGAACCGTACTCTCCGCGGATGCGAGTGATCTACCGGCAGTATGGGCAGCCGACACGTCGCTGGTTTACCGCTCGTCGCTGCTGACGTCGGCCGTACGCGCGGGTCTTCGCCCGCCGGAGCTGACCCAATGGGCGTCAAGTTCCGATTGGCGACTCCGAGCCGCCGTAGCCTCTGCGGGCGGAGACACTCTCGACCGTGCGTTCGCGATGTCGCGGGCTGCACCGCTGACGCTAGATCCCGACCCGCGGGTCCGCGAATCCGCTTATGCGGCGATCTCACCGTCGCCTTCGATGCCACTCGAGGACACTGTGCACGCACTTCTGGTCAAGGGTCTTCGCGATCCGGATTTCTACGTGCGCGCGACTGTGATCGGTGCACTCGCCGACCGTCCTTCGGCCACCGACCTCTCCGCTATTCTAGCCAGTTACGTTCAGGCTGCACGCGACTCGGCGAACGACGCGCGACTTGCCGCCATTCAATACGTCGCGGCTCTCTGGAAAAAGGACAGCGCGTCGCTGAATGCAACCTCGCTCGCACAGCTGGCGCAAACTCCGGTGCCCGGAGACCCACTCGAGCGATCCGCGGGAAAAGGAGTCCCGGTCTGGGCGAGTTGGGGTGCCGTGCAGCCGACGGGGAGACCGCTCGCCTGGTATGAGAGCGTTGTGAGAACCATCGTGATGCCAGCGTTCGTCGGCAAGACGGTGAACGCGACTATCAATACCGTGCGCGGACCGATTCGCCTCGAGCTCTTTGGAACGGACGCTCCGATAACTGCCTGGAACTTTCTCTCGCTCGCGCGCTCCGGATACTTTCGTAATACGCGATTTCACCGCGTCGTCCCAAATTTCGTTGCACAGGACGGTGACCCGCGGGACGACGGAAACGGCGGTCCCGGCTACGCCATCCGCGACGAGATGAACCCTCGTCGATATGAGCGCGGAGCCGTTGGCATGGCTTTGTCAGGACCGGACACGGGAGGCAGCCAGTACTTCATTACGCATTCGCCACAGCCCCATCTCGACGGCCATTACACCGTTTTTGGACGCGTCGTACGCGGGTACGACATTCTCGACAAGATCGTCCAGGGTGATTTGATCACGACGGTAGATTCGAAATGAATAAGCTCATCGCTTCCGCACTCCTCGTGACATTCGCGTGCGCTCCCACCGCCTCGCCACTGAAAGGCGTGCTGGCGCCAGATCGTTCGCTTCCGCCATTAGCGCTGCCTGCTGGTCACAGGCAGATCGTGTTCAAATGGGATTATCAGGAAGGTGATATCGCCGCGCGGGGAGATGGATCCGTGCGTATCGCACCTCCGGACAGTGCGAGGTTGGATTTCTTTCTCGGCGGAGGGTTGGGAGCCGGGGCGGCCGTCCTGATCGGTGATTCACTGCGAGC
>Ga0193735_1000466_pt1 | contig 12804 bp, 8 predicted proteins | sample U1m2metaG_FD_145080 | JGI IMG/M metagenome (GOLD analysis project Ga0193735, IMG submission 145080) | Soil microbial communities from a riparian zone of the East river system, Colorado, United States - U1m2 | ecosystem: Environmental > Terrestrial > Soil > Riparian zone | place: USA: East River... | reverse complement strand
ATGAACGCTGTTCAAGTACTTGACACATGCTAATCGAACGTTTAATTTATATTGTATTTAATATAATATTTATTAAAAGTGGTGTACAGGTGAGTATATAATATTTTGGCTACCTATTAGCAAGGAAAAATAAATTCCTTATAATCAAAGGAAGATAATTAATCTTCCGCTTATAGATGACAATAAATGTTTCGGTAAAGTAGTAGTTAAGGTAATAGCTTAACTAGCTAAAAATTCCGTAATCGAGACTGAGAGGTCGATCGATCACATTGGGTCTGAAAAAACCCCAATGCGAATAGTACAGCAGTGAGGAATATTGGTCAATAGCCTAAAGGCTGAACCAGCAACTTGAGGGAATGAAAACGAAAAGTGTAAAATTCTAAATAAAATATTGAGCAGGACAAATTTTTATTTATATGTCTTGACCAAATCATGTGCCAGCAGTCGCGGTAACACATGGAAGACTAGTGTTATTCATCTTTATTAGGTTTAAAGGGTACCTAGACTGTAAATTTAGCCTTTAAAGGGTACAAATTTACTAGAGTTTTATATAAGGAGGTAGAATTATTGGAGTAGAGATAAAATTCATAGATACCAATAGGACTGATGTAGGCGAAAGCAATCTTCTATGTAAAAACTGACGTTGAGGGACGAAGGCTTGGGTCGCGATTAGGATTCGATACCCTAGTAGTCCAGGCAGAAAATTATGAATGTCATAGTCTAGATTTTTTTAGTCTATAAATGAAAGTGTAAACATTCCACCTTAAGAGTAATGTGGCAACGCAGAAACTTAAATCATTAGACCGTCTCTGAAACCAGTAGTGAAGTATGTTATTTAATTCGATGATCCGCGAAAAACCTTACCACAATTTGTATATTATTAATTTAATACAGGTGCTGCACGGCTGTCTTTAGTTAATGTCGTGAGATTCTGGTTAGTTCCATTAATTAACGTAAACCCTTATTTTATTTTTATATAAAATAGCTCTGCCACCATAATGGCATGTTAACAGGGATCAAGACAAGTCATCATGGCCTTAATATTGTGGGCTATAGACGTGCCACAAATGCCTATACAATGGGATGCTATATAGTGATTTATAGCTAATCCTTAAATTAGGATAATATAGATTGTAGTCTGAAATTCGACTACATGAAAAAGGAATTACTAGTAATCGTGAATCATCACGTCACGGTGAATTTAATCTCAGTTGGGTACTAACTACTCGTCAGGCGCTGAAAAAGATATGTGCAATAAGCTTGGTTATTTATTTATTAAAATAATAACTTTTAGGTTATATTTGTTTATAAATAATTTTCGTATGCATGATCTTAATTAGTGTTAAGTCGAAATATGGTTCGTGTAATGGAAATTGCACGGGATTCATTAACCATTAAAAAAAAACCGTTTGTTATTAATTAAATTAATACAAACAAAGTCTCTTTTTAGGTAAAATTTTGGAGGATTCCAATTATGGTTCGAACCCATATGAGACTAATGCTTATGCTATTTATGTTATTTTTATTATTATCTATTTCAACAACTATTAGACGAGATGTATCTATATTATTTTCAAGAACAAGCCTAATTATAATATTTAATTGTATAATAATTTTAACAATGAACATTGATTTAACTTTATTAGATAAAGGTATAGGTTTGTACGGAGGACTTTTTTCAATTACGTCTTTAACCCAAATTTTTAGATTTTTTGTTTATATAATATCATATATTATATTATTATTAACTTCATATTTTCCCAGAAAATATTTAGAAGATAACTCTTTACATATTAAAACCTTAGAAGAAAAAGAAATAAAAAGAAGAAATATAGATTTATCTTTTATTTTTAATAAAATGGGTGAACAATTTAGAATAATTGAGTATAGTTTTATAATACTATTAATTTTAATAGGTAATATGCTATTATTATCTACTTGTGACCTTGTTTCACTTTTTTTATCTATAGAACTACAAAGTTATGGTTTATATTTATTATGCAGTTTATATAAAAATTCTGAATTGTCTACATATTCAGGTTTAACATATTTTTTATTAGGTGGTTTGGCTTCTTGTTTTATATTACTAGGTATAGGATTACTATATGCTAATTCTGCGAATATTAATTTAGATAGCTTATATATAATAACTAATTTGTCAAATTTCACAGATAATAATATAAATATTATAGATTGATATACACCTTATTATATATATTATAGTATACTTATACTATCTGTAGGTTTATTATTTAAAATATCTGCTGCACCATTTCATTTTTGATCTCCAGATGTATATGATAATATACCTACAATAGTTACAACTTTTGTAGCTATTATACCTAAACTTTCTATTTTAATTTGTTTATTTGAATTAGTTCATTATACAGGTAATATATTAATAGGCACTGGATTAACTTGAACATCTGGTTTATTGCTTAGTTCATTATTGTCTTTAATAATAGGAACAGTATTAGGTTTAACACAGTCAAGAATAAAAAGATTGCTTGCCTATAGTACTATATCACATCTAGGTTTTATATTATTATCTTTAAGTGTAAATAGTATAGAATCTAATCAAGCATTTATATTTTATTTAATGCAATATACAATATCTAATTTAAATGCTTTTATATTATTATTATCTATGGGATATGCTTTATATTTTACTTTAAATAATAGTATAGAATATAATAAACTGCAAGATAAAAATAACTCACCTATACAGTTAACTAATCAAATTAAAGGTTATTCCGAAATAAATCCTATATTAGCCTTAAGTTTTGGAATAACATTATTTTCCTTTGTAGGTGTACCACCTCTTATAGGATTTTTTGCAAAACAGATGGTATTATCAAGTGCATTAGATAAAGGTTATGTTTTCCTAGTTTTAGTTGCTATTTTAACTAGTGTAATAGGTGCAGTTTATTATTTAGGTATAATAAGAAAAATGTATTTTGATAAACATGATTACACTATATATACTACAAGTAATAATAAATATATTAATTATTTATATCTAATAAATAGAAATAAAAATATTACAAAACCTTTATATATAAATAATATTATATTATCTAATTATCTAACATTAACAATTTCTGTAATTACTTTAATAATACTAGTATTTATATTAGTTCCTCAAGAATTTTTAAATATGTCTAATATTTTAACATTAGTTTTATATGTGCCAAATTAATTATATACTAAAATGTATTTAATAGTTTTTAAATTATGCTATAAATATAATTTAAAAGGAAGGGTCCGTTTGTTGGTTGACGGGTTGAGCTGTAAACTCAATGGCTATCAGCCATCAGAGGTTCGAATCCTTTTCTTCCTAAAATTAAATATAATAATTTTTAAACAATAGCTCTTATAGCTTAAAGGTAAAGCAAGATACTGTTAATATTTGTATAGATGTTCGAATCATCTTAAGGGCTAAATATAAATTATACTATATGCTTATGCGGATTGATGTAAAAGTAACATAACTGACTCATGATCAGAATATTAAGGTGCAATCCCTTAGTCCGCATTTAATCGATATAGAGATATATCAAAATTAATTAAAAATAAAGGCTATAGCTTAATAGGTAAAGCAAGCTGCTCATGATAGCTTAGACAAGTGTTCAAATCATTTTAGCCTTAGCTAAAACTAATCCGAGTGCTGGAAATGGTAGACAGGATAATCTTAAGATTTATTGATATTAATCGTAAACGTTCAAGTCGTTTTTCGGATAATAAAGGGGTTATAGTTTAATTGGTAAAATGACTACTTTGCAAGTAGTTTTTTTAGGTTCAATTCCTAATTTCTCCAAATATAAATACAAGCTAAAATATATATATATATATATATATATATAGTAATATTAATTATTGATAAAAGCTTGAGAAGCTCAATTGGTAGAGCAAAATACTGAAGCTATTTAGGTTATAAGTTCGAATCTTATATCAAGCATATTAGTTCAAATATATCTAAATAGGTGTGCTGAAATTTGGTAACCAGATTCTACTTAGGATAGAATGGTATATAACTTTACAAGTTCGAGTCTTGTCACCTATAAATAATAAAATACACGTTGTAAATTTATAAGTAGTCATAAATTTTTAGTATTTATTAAAATCCTTAAAAAATTTGTAATAAGGGAATTAACCTTGAAGCATGCGTTATTGATAAAGGCGTTATTAATTATATAAATTTTAAATAGCTTTACTTTTAGTATATTAAATGTAAAGTATTCCGTAGACTAAGAGGTAAGTCATAAATTTTTGGTATTTAACATTGAATGTTCGAATCATTCCGGAATAATGTTGTTTATTATATGAAAAACTTGCTTAATAGGTGGATATAGTTTAAAGGTAGAACTGTTGTATGTGGCACAGCTTATCCTTGTTCGAATCAGGGTATCCTCCCATAACACTAATTAACATGTATGTAAAATTATATATATATATATATGTTTATAATAATTATTAAATACGTATAGTACAAATTGATAATAAGCAAAAATAAATAAATAAATTTAGCAATATAAATAAAATACTTAAAATATAATATAAATAGTTCAAATGTATAGATATAATACTAGTCATATTTTTAAAAATGTAGAAGTAAAAACAAAATATTATATTTTGTTAATAAATCATTTTAAGCCTACACAAATAAAAAATAGAAAATATTCAAGTACTGAATCAAAAAAAAATTTTTCACATATAACTTTGTGAAAAGAAAGATGATTTTTATCATCAAATGCCAAAGATATTGGTAGTTTATATTTAATGTTTGCATTATTTTCTGGACTTATAGGTACAGCTTTTTCTGTATTAATTAGATTAGAATTGTCAGGACCCGGTGTACAATATATAGCGGATAACCAATTGTATAATAGTATAATAACAGCACATGCTATATTAATGATATTTTTTATGGTAATGCCTGCCTTAATAGGTGGATTTGGTAATTTCCTATTACCATTAATAGTAGGAGGGCCAGATATGGCATTTCCTAGATTAAATAATATAAGTTTTTGATTATTACCTCCTAGTTTAATGCTCTTTTTATTTGCTAGCTTAATAGAAAATGGAGCAGGTACAGGATGAACTCTTTATCCTCCATTATCAGGATTACAAAGTCATAGTGGACCTAGTGTAGACTTAGCAATATTTGCTTTACATCTAGCAGGTGTAAGTAGTTTATTAGGTGCTATGAATTTTATAACTACAATATTAAATATGAGAGCACCAGGAATTAAATTACACAAACTATCTTTATTTGGGTGAGCAGTTTTAGTAACAGCTGTTTTACTTTTATTGTCATTACCTGTTTTAGCGGGAGCTATTACAATGATTTTAACAGATAGAAATTTCAATACTTCATTTTTTGAAGTAGCAGGTGGTGGTGATCCTGTATTATATCAACACCTTTTCTGATTTTTTGGTCATCCTGAAGTTTATATACTTATTATACCAGGTTTTGGTATAATAAGTACTACAATAGCAGCTAGTTCAAACAAAAATGTATTTGGTTATCTTGGTATGGTATACGCTATGATGTCTATAGGTGTGTTAGGTTTTGTTGTGTGATCACATCATATGTATAGTGTAGGACTAGATGTAGATACAAGAGCATATTTCACAGCTGCCACATTAATAATAGCAGTTCCTACTGGAATAAAAATATTTAGTTGATTAGCCACTGCTTATGGTGGATCATTACATTTAACACCTTCTATGTTATTTGCATTAGGATTCGTAGTAATGTTTACTATAGGAGGTTTAAGTGGAGTTGTTTTAGCTAATGCTTCACTTGATATTGCTTTCCATGATACTTATTATGTTGTCGCTCATTTCCATTATGTTTTAAGTTTAGGTGCAGTATTTGCATTATTTAGTGCATGATATTTTTGAGTACCTAAAATTTTAGGTTTAAATTATAATATATTATTAGGTAAAGTCCATTTTTGAATTTTATTTATAGGGGTTAACGTTACTTTTTTCCCTCAACATTTTTTAGGTTTACAAGGTATGCCTAGAAGAATAAGCGATTATCCTGATGCTTTTGCAGGATGAAATTTAATTAGTAGTTTTGGTTCTATTATAAGTTTAATAGCTACTTGATTATTTTTAGATATTGTATATAAACAATTAGTTGAAGGTAAAGCTACTTCTAGATATCCTTGAATTATACCTGAATTTGCTAATGATACTTATCAAACATTAGTTAGACGTGCTTATAGTAGTTTAGAATGGGCATTAATTAGTCCACCTAAGCCTCATGCATTTACAAATCTACCTTTACAAAGTAGTATTTAATTTATTAATCTTGAATTAGAGTATGAATTATTAAATGTAAAAATAGAATATATTATATATATATATATAAGCGAATTGATGTAAAAGTAACATAACTGATTTATGATCAGAATATTAAGGTGCAATCCCTTAGTCCGCATTTAATTATTATACTTTAATTGTTAATATTATACGTATTTTAAATTAAGTTAATAATTAAGCAATTTGCATAAAGTTAGTTTTAAATTATAAATAGATATACCAAGAAAAAAAAAGTTAAGCAATAAATAAAAATTTTTTAGTTAAATTAAATGAGAATATTAAAAAGCCATCCCTTATTAAAAATGGTAAATTCCTATGTTATAGATTCACCTCAACCCTCAAATATAAGTTATTTATGAAATTTTGGTTCATTATTAGCATTTTGTTTGATTATACAAATAATAACAGGAGTAACTTTAGCCATGCACTATACTCCTACTGTATTGGAAGCATTTGATTCAGTAGAACACATTATGAGAGATGTAAATAATGGATGATTAATACGTTATTTACACTCAAATACAGCATCAGCATTTTTTTTCTTGGTATATTTACATATAGGTAGAGGTTTATATTATGGATCTTATAAATCACCAAGAACATTAGTTTGAATAATTGGAACAGTAATATTTATATTAATGATGGCTACAGCTTTCTTGGGTTATGTACTACCTTATGGACAAATGAGTTTATGAGGTGCAACAGTTATTACTAACCTTATGAGTGCTATACCATGAGTAGGACAAGATATAGTTGAGTTCATCTGAGGAGGATTTTCTGTTAATAATGCAACATTAAATAGATTTTTTGCCTTACATTATGTACTACCTTTTGTATTAGCTGCATTAGCATTAATGCATTTAATTGCTTTACATGATAGTGCAGGCTCAGGTAATCCTTTAGGTATTTCAGCAAATTGTGACAGATTACCTTTTGCTCCTTATTTTATCTTTAAAGATTTAATTACTATTTTTATTTTTATTATAATATTATCTATATTTGTATTTTTCATGCCTAATGCTTTAGGTGATAGTGAAAATTATGTTATGGCTAATCCTATGCAAACTCCTCCTGCTATAGTTCCAGAATGATATTTATTACCATTTTATGCTATATTAAGATCTATACCTAATAAATTATTAGGAGTTATAGCTATGTTTTCTGCAATTCTAATATTATTAATAATGCCTTATGCTGATATGTCAAAGATGAGAGGTATACAATTTAGACCTTTTAGTAAAATTGCTTTTTACGTATTTGTTGCTAACTTTTTAATATTAATGCAATTAGGAGCTAAACATGTAGAGTCTCCCTTTATTGAATTTGGACAAATTTCTACTGTTTTATATTTTTCTCATTTTTTAATTATAGTACCTAGTATAACCTTATTAGAAAATAGTTTAGTAGATTTATATACTAATAATAATATATCAATAAAGAGTGGATATTAATATATGTTAATATATCATCTTTTATTACTATTATATATAATAAATAATGTATAATACTTTTTTACCTATTATTTTTCTGATATATAGTTATAGTGTAAATAGTTTAAAAATAAGTATGAATATGCTATATAAATTTGCATAAACTATAAAACATGTTGAATAAAATTATATTTAAACTAGATATGAGTACTTTAACTTTCTTTTTTTTATTTATACCTATATTAGCTCTAATATTATTAGTTATAAATTTGATTTTTGCTCCCCATAATTCATATCAGGAAAAAGATAGTGTGTTTGAATGTGGGTTTCATTCTTTCTTAGGTCAAAATAGAACACAATTTAATATTTCATTTTTCATATTTGCACTTCTTTTTCTTTTGTTTGACTTAGAAATTTTATTGATTTATCCTTATTTAGTTAGTGCTTATTCTAATGGAATATATGGTTTAGTAATAATGCTTATTTTTTTCCTTATATTAACTTTAGGTTTTGCTTTTGAATTAGGTAAAAATGCTTTAAAAATAGATAGTAGACAAATGTTTAGTTTTAATCTATAAGTATAAAATATATAGAGTCTTAATAATTTTAATTAAATTTGTATATTGTACTTTATTACAATACAATATAAATAGAGCTTTATTGTAATAAGTAATTATTATTAGTTTGAACTATTACAATAAAGCGGAATATGAAGTAGATGGTTCTACATTTTGATTGCAGATCGAAAATACGAGGTTCGATTCTTCCATATTCCTATTTAAATTAAAAAGTTCTTTTATTTATTTAATAAAATTAAAAATAAGTTAAAACTTATACATTCATAAATAAAATTGTGATATACAATACAAAATATTAATATATATATATATATATATTAATATAGGAAAGTCCATAGCTTTTAAATTACATATAATAAAAGATAAAAATCTTGGAATTTAATAGAAAATAATAGTATATATATATAATATAAAATTATATAATTAATATTTTATATAGCTGTGAACATTAACCCTATAAAAAGCTTTTTTTAGATTAATATGTATAAACAAAAAATGGCTTATGTATATCCTATTATTAGACCCAATAGTCAAGCAGTTAAGACATAACTTTTTCAACGTTAAAAACGTGGGTGCGAATCCCACTTGGGTTTATATATTAATAATGCTTAATTTCTTATGATAAATAAAAAATCAGTATCAAATTTAAATTAATTATATAAAATAATATATATATATATATATAAGAGATAGAGACTTTAATTTAATTGGTAAAATATATGACTTTTAATCATTTTTATATGGGTTCAATTCCCATAGGTCTTATAATTTAACTAAAACGATAAGATTTTTATTAAATATAAAATTAGTATTTAATAAATTTATAATTTATTATTAAAAAAAAAGAGAAATATATATATGGTTTATAGGTTATTATGGTCTTTTACAAGCATTTGCAGATGCTTTAAAACTTTTATTAAAAGAATATGTATCACCAACGCAAGCGAATATTGTATTATTTTTTCTTGGACCTATAATTACTTTAATATTTTCTTTACTAGGTTATGCTGTTATACCTTATGGGCCTGGTTTATTTATATCTGATCTAACTTTAGGTATATTATATATATTAGCTGTATCTTCATTAGCTACATATGGTATTTTATTAGCTGGTTGATCCGCTAATTCAAAATACGCATTTTTAGGTTCATTAAGAAGTACAGCTCAATTAATTAGCTATGAATTAATATTAAGCTCTGCTATATTATTAGTTGTATTATTAACTGGTAGCTTAAATTTTACTTTAAGTATAGAAACACAAAAAGCTGTTTTCTTTTTATTGCCATTATTCCCTATATTTATTATATTTTTTATAGGATCTATAGCAGAAACTAATAGAGCACCTTTTGATTTAGCTGAAGCAGAATCTGAACTTGTGAGTGGTTTTATGACAGAACATTCTGCAGTAATATTTGTGTTTTTTTTTCTAGCCGAGTATGCTAGTATTGTTTTAATATGTATATTAACAAGTATATTATTTATTGGAGGTTACTTATTAAATATTAGCACAGTTATAGATTTAATACAATATATACTAAATATTACAAATAACATATTATTTATTAGTAATGTATATAATTTAGAGATTAATATATATAATTCTATAATAGAGGGGTTGTTTTATAGTATATTATTAGGGATAAAAACTTGTATATTGATTTTTGTTTTTATATGGGTTAGAGCATCTTTTCCAAGAATACGTTTTGATCAATTAATGTCTTTCTGTTGAACTGTATTACTACCTATTGTTATAGCTTTTATAATATTAATACCTTGTATTATTTATACATTAGAAATAATATCATGTAATATATATTTATAAAAATACATTCTAAAGATCTCTATAATTTGCCTTACAGATATGTAAGGTGTTACAAAAGATTGTTCTCTTTAATAATCCTGAGGGAAATTTTTATCCATATATAACTTTTTATTATGTTACTTTTACTTTTACTAATTATACCCTTAGTTGGTATATTTATTATATCTACAGCTATATCATATGATATTTCAAGTTCAAACATAAAACGAATTAAAATAACAGCGTTAGTTACGTCAACTTTAAATTTATTTGTTTCATTAATAATATATACATTATTTGATTTTAGTAATAAACAATTTCAATTTGTTCAAGAATACCATCAAGTAAACTATTTTGATTTTTATTTAGGTATAGATGGGTTATCTATTTATTTTGTGTTATTAACAACCATAATAATGCCTATTTCATTATTATCTAATTGAACTTCAATTACTGAAAACATAAGATCTTTTGTAATAATAATATTATTATTAGAAACTTTATTAATAGCTGTTTTTTTAGTATTAGATATTTTATTATTCTATATTTTTTTTGAAAGTATTTTACCTCCTTTATTTATATTAATAGGTTTATATGGATCAAGTAATAAAGTAAGAGCTAGTTTTTATTTATTTTTATATACATTATTTGGTTCTTTATTTTTATTACTTTCTATTCTTACTATGTCTTCTATAATGGGTACTACTGATTTTGACGCACTATATAAAGTTAATTATAATTATTTTACACAATTATTTTTATTTTATGGTATATTTATAGCTTTTGCTGTTAAAACTCCTACAATATTTTTAAATACTTGATTGTTAAAAGCTCATGTTGAATCACCTTTATCAGGTAGTATTATTTTAGCTGCTATTGTGCTTAAATTAAGTTTATACGGTGTATTAAGATTAATTTTACCTTTATTGCCTAAAGCATCAATTAATTATACATATGTAGTATATTTAATCGGTGTTATAACTATTATATATGCAAGTCTTAGTACTTTAAGAACTATTGATATAAAAGAACTTATTGCTTATTCTTCTGTATCTCATGCAGGTGTTTATCTTATAGGTGTATTTAGTAACACAATTCAAGGAATAGAAGGTGGTATTGCTTTAGGTTTAGCTCATGGTTTTGTTTCTTCTGGGTTATTTATTTGTGCAGGAGGAATATTATATGATAGATCTTCTACTAGATTAATTACTTATTATAGAGGTATTGCTCAAGTTATGCCTTTATTTTCTATATTATTTTTTATATTATGCTTAGGTAATTGTGGTGTTCCCCTTACTTTAAATTTTATAGGGGAATTTATGTCTCTTTATGGGGTATTTGAAAGACTTCCTTTATTAGGTATACTTGCAAGTACTTCTATAGTATTTTCAGCAGGATATACTATATTTATGTTTAATAGAATAGCATTTGCAGGAACTTTTTCTAAATATTTTATGTTTAATATACCTGATTTAAATAAACGTGAATTCTTTATTCTTTTAACTTTAGTTATATTTACAATAATATTTGGTATATATCCTGCATATATATTAGATGGTTTACATTATTCTGTATCTTCTTTAATATATGCAAATTAATATATTTCATTTAATTTTAATAATATTAAAGATTAGTATTAAACAGAAAGAATATAATATTGATGCTTATTTCTATAGAAATAATGTTATTAGCTATTACATTTTTAATATTGATAAGTTCACTTAGCTTTGATGATATATTAGGCCAAACATTTGCTATATATATAATATCTATAGCAGGGGCAGAATCTGCCATAGGTTTGGGTATTTTAGTAGCATATTATAGATTAAGAGGAAGTATTGCGATAGAATATAAATAATGTATTTAGCTATAATAGTATTACCCTTATTAGGTTCAATAATATCAGGATTTTTTGGTAGAAAAGTTGGAGTAAAAGGATCACAATTAATAACATGTGGTTCTGTAATAATAACTACAATATTGGCAGCAATTGTTTTTTTTGAGGTGGGATTAAATAATATACCTGTATCAGTATATCTTTTTAGATGAATAGATTCTGAATCATTAAATATATTTTGAGGTTTTAATTTTGATTCTTTAACTGCGTCTATGTTAATACCTCAAGAATTGCTGCTAATCAAAGTTCAATGTCAGCTTTTTTAATGAATAGAGTAGGAGATTGTTTTTTAACAATAGGTATGTTTGTTACATTATGAACATTTGGAAACATAGATTATACTACTGTATTTTCATTAGCTCCTTATATTAATGAAAATATTATTACTATAATAGGTATATGTTTATTAATAGGTGCAATGGCTAAAAGCTCCCAAATAGGATTACACATATGATTACCACAAGCTATGGAAGGTCCTACACCAGTTTCTGCTTTGATACATGCAGCTACTATGGTAACTGCAGGTGTATATTTATTAATGCGAGCTTCTCCTTTAATAGAATATAGTTCTACTGTATTAATATTATGTCTATGAATAGGTGCTGTTACAACTGTATTTAGTTCTCTTATAGGGCTATTTCAACAAGATATTAAGAAAGTTATAGCATATTCAACTATGAGTCAACTTGGTATGATGGTAATTGCTATAGGTTTGTCTTCATATAATATAGCTTTATTTCATTTAGTAAATCATGCATTTTATAA
>Ga0193735_1000465_pt1 | contig 12805 bp, 9 predicted proteins | sample U1m2metaG_FD_145080 | JGI IMG/M metagenome (GOLD analysis project Ga0193735, IMG submission 145080) | Soil microbial communities from a riparian zone of the East river system, Colorado, United States - U1m2 | ecosystem: Environmental > Terrestrial > Soil > Riparian zone | place: USA: East River... | reverse complement strand
TCGCCCCATTCAGTGTTTCAAGACGCCTAAGGTCGCGGTGATAGCGCATGAAGTCCTGCAGAAAGCGGCCTGCCACCTTGGCCCGTTCCGCACCCCGGCAATTTGATACCCGAGCCATCGCCGCATTCAGGCTGTCGGTCGAAATTTTTCCGTGGTCCAGAGCCAGTTTCTCCACCCGCTCACGTTCCTCACGGGAAATCAGGCTATTTTTCAGCTGTTGCGCGTTGATGCGAGGCGAGTATTCGGCGAGGAGAGGCACGACTTCGTATGAAGCGACCACGTAATCCATTACATTCTCGTGTTGCAGCAGTTCCAGCCATACGGCTAGTCGAGTCTTCTGAGCTCGTGCGTTTTGCGCGGAATCCTCAGGACTGCCTGCCCCCACCAGTTCTTCAGCGTTTTCCGGAACGTTAAGCCAACTGTCCAGTATGGCTTCCTGGTCAACATCCGGACCAGTGGCGCAAGAATGCAGGAACTTGCAGGCGATCCGACGCACATTGGAAAAGCGGTCAGGATCGCGATCGAAGTTGCCGAGGAGGACGTAGTGTTCGGCGTTGAGGTAGGTATCGCGACCGTCTTCCGTGAACATCAGCGGATTCAGCAACAGTTTGTATTCCGCTTCGCCACGATTTCCAAAAAAAGAGCGCCGCATTCTCGCCAGCGTTTCTTTATCCATCTCTCGCATGGTGCGGAATAATTCCTGGCCGGTTTTACGCAAGACAATCTTTTTTGCTACTTGAAAGGTGGCAACTCGTTCCCGATGCTCTAGCGCTTTGCCCTGGCGCACTCCCTCATAATTCTTGAGCATCATGCGGCATCGCTCAAGCACCTGAGCAAACTGCCCATTGAGTTCGATTCGCAGGAACTTGATGATGGCCACCCGGGCCAGCATATCCACCGCGAGGTTTTCGGTTGCTTTGGCGCGGTTTAGAGCTGCGACGTGAATTTCAGCCAACAGCGGTTTCAGTTCCGAGGGTCCAGTCTTCGGCCGTGTCTTCTGAGCTACTCGGGATCCTATGAAGGGATTTGGTTGTGCGATATCATCCGTTTCGACCGCAAGCAATCCTTCCACGTTGCCAAAACGTACGATCAGACGTGCAATGTGCAGTCTGGCCTGCTCCACGAAGCGTGGACTCAAGTGAACATCGTGCCGAAGATTATCGACGCCGAGTTGAAGTCCTTCGAGCGACAGTGAAGGTGTGTAGCGGGATAACTGGGGAGGCTCCATTTCCTGGGAGGTTTGTCCGAGCTTGAAGACGGGAATGCGTGGCATTGTGGGAAGTCTCTCCGCGCTACGGCTGCCAGTGTCTAACTTGGAAGGAAATCAGGATTGGAGCATTACTGTGAGTAGCCCCAATCGATTCGACGGTGCGCTCGTCAATGCGACGCGGGAACACAATATTGAAACTCGCGGAGGCTGCCATCTTCTCCTTGGAAAACGCTGACTTCCCTAGTTATTTGCAGCCTAACACGGGGTATGCGGCTCGCCAACATTACGCAAGTTACGCTGTAAATGCTTGATTGTGAGAGCCTTATTCGATGAACAAACCTAGGAAGCGGACGTGAGTGAGATTCTAAGAAAAATGTGCTTGCGGTATGGCGATGTGCTTATGGTCGCGTATCCAGCGGATGCTTAACCTTCTCGAAAAATTCGTTCTGAATCTTCAGACTTTCCTGATCAGCTTTGACCGCACGGATGGAATTCACAATTGCGTCCTGCCACACTTTCATTCTGAATTCGCCCAACTCGCGAGTTGCTGCTGACCCATCTCCTGCGTAATGGTTGGGGAAGCTGGCATACCACCAGATTCCCGTGTAGAGATAGGGAGGAAGCTTCACCCTCGCCTGGTCGGCGCCGGATTCACTTTTGGCGCGATCCATGTGTACGAGGTCGGGATGGGACACCATCGTATTGGCAGTTTCCTGCTCGCCCGCGTGCATGTCCATCGAGGTTTTCTTAGCCGGTCCTCCCGGCGGCGATTCCACGAATCCTAGAACATAAACGACATAGTCATGCGGCTTCTGCAATTGACTCTGGGCAAAAAAAGGAAGCAGGTGCTCGTTGCCACCGTGGCCGTTGACAATGATGACCTTCTTGCAGCCGTTGCGTGCCATCTCGTCAGTGGTCTCCTGCAACAGCGCCAATTGCAATTGCGAGCTGTACGCCACAGTTCCAGGTTCGTGCTGCGCCTCAAATATCTGTCCAAAATAATATTCGGGAAAGACTACGGCATATTCCTGCTGGGCAGCTTGCAGTGACACATAACGCACATTCAGAAGATCCGTACCGAGCGGCAAGTGTGGTCCGTGCTTTTCCAGAATCCCGAACGGCAACAGGCAAGTGCCTTGCGATTTCTCGATGCCATTGCGGAAGTCGGCTGCGGTGAGTTCCTCCCAGTGCACGGACAGCTTTGCCTGAGGCCAGCAGATCGAACATAAGAGCAGCATCAGAGGCAGGATCAATAGTTTGCGCATGAACGGTCCTCCAGAGGGGCGCATTTTAGCACTCCTCTCATGGCGCGGCGGACCGTACCCGGAATGAATAGACCGGGAAGAGCAAGTTACTCCCGTCATCATGCACGATCACCAATGTAAGGATATGATCGCGGCAATCGGGTCAGATATGAAAAAACTCAATTTTCTGGTTTCGCTCACCACCAGCGACAACGACTACCAGATCGAACAAGCAGCAGACACTGAAGCCGCCGCACGCCGGCTGGGTGTGGACGCGCACATCATATACGCAGACAACGACGCCATTACGCAAAGTCAGCAACTGCTGAAGGTCATTCAGTCGCGTTCGGATGCGCATCCCGACGCCATCATTTTTGAACCGGTAGGCGGTACCGCTCTGCCTCAGGTAGCCCGTGCCGCCGCCGGTGCGGGCATCGGATGGGTAATACTGAACCGGGATGTCGAATATATTCAAGAACTACGACGGGCGCATCGCGTCCCCATCTTTGGTGTGACTTCAGATCATGAGGAAATCGGCCGAATCCAAGGCCGACAATTTGGGGCATTATTGCCCAAGGGCGGATCCGTCTTATACATCCAAGGTCCCTCGGAAAGCCTCGCTGCCAAGCAAAGAACCACCGGCATGTACGAGACCAAGCCCGCAGACGTGCAAGTCAAAATCATGAAGGGACAATGGACCGAAGACAGCTCATATCGCGCTGTCAGTTCCTGGTTGCGCCTGTCCACTTCACAGCAAGCTCACATTGATCTGGTGGCTGCTCAGGACGACGCCATGGCGCTGGGTGCGCGAAAAGCTTTTCAGGATCTGCCCGACAACGCGGCGCGGGATCGCTGGTTGAGTCTTCCTTATATCGGTTGCGACGGTCTTCCCAAGACCGGTCAAGCCTGGGTGAAAAGGGGATTATTAGCGGCCAGTGTTTTCGTGCCTCCAAACGTGGGTCGCGCGATGGAGATGCTAGTGCAGGCAGTAAATACTGGTGCGATGCCGCCGGAGCGGACGCTGACCGTTCCAGCATCTTTTCCGTCGCTCGAGGTTCTGGCCTCAGCGCGCGCAGAAAAAGCCCGTGTGATGTCGCTTTAGCTGTACGGGAAACCGCAAGATAGGGCCTTAATCGAATCCGAGAGGAGCGACGCCGCGGGTATAGAACTGCACATCGATGGAGCGCGGCGGGTTCAACGCCGTGACCCCAGTCAGATCTCGCCCTGAGGCGCGCTCCTCTTCGTCAGTCTCCTTTTTGACGGTTGCACCGCGCTTTGTTCAAACGCCTACTCCTTCAAGACTTTCTTCCGTGGAAGTGAGACTCTGTGCAACTAGAGGAATTAGTTCTTGTGTAAGGCGGCCGCATATTTTCGGCGGCCTGCTAGATTGAAAGGCAAGCTAACCCTCCTCCAAATCCAGCGTCCAGAGCTCGATTTCACTTGACATTCTCCGGCAGAGAGTTAGGATGCATGGCCGCATGCTCACTCGTAGTTTTCGTGGCAAATTGACTCCAACACCACTCTGCAAAAAAAATCAGGAGGCTTATGGTTAAGAGAATGTTTTTCTTGGGTGCGCTGATCGCAGCGCTCTTCGTCAGCTTGTCGGCAACAGCACAAGTGAGATCGGCTCGGGAGAATGTTCAGAACCCCGGTTCGCCGGCAGTTTTGAAGTCTCCATGGAGTACCAACATTACCAACACACCACCTTCGTATTGCCATCTACCAGGAGCAACCTGCCTGTTTTACGGGGGCGATCTGGACCCCAACAGCCCGAACGCAAATGGCTTGGCAAACGAGAATGACCTCATCGTCAGTGATGCCAGAACCTACACGCCGTTCGTAGTTCAGGCGGGCAGGATTTGGACGGTGACGGGGGCGCTCGGTAACCACCTTTCAACGGTTACCGTGATTGATCCGGCGCAGGCCAAATGGGAGATCCGGACAGGCGTCTCCTCCGGCAACGGGGGAGTCCTTCTTTCTTCTGGCACCGGTAGCGCCGATTACCTTGCGACGGGTCGTAGTGCCTTTGGCCTCACCGAGTACACTGTCAGGGTTCCAATTTCACCGCCGGTTGTGCTTACCTCCGGTACGTACTGGGTCACAGTAGTACCGCAGTGCACCAACCCGAACGACTCCCAGTGCGGTAGCGCGCGGTATTTCCTATCCGACGTAACAAGTAGTTCGGCGCCGAATGCTAAGGGCCTCGAGCCAGGGAACGACTCGTTCTTCGACTCACCATATTTCGGTTTCACCTTCTACCCCACTTGGGGTCCTAGCGGAGTCTGCGGCGGCGTCGGCTGCAACGGGTTCTCGGCTGGGGTAATGGGGACCAAACAGTAAGATCATCGAACCGTGTAAGTTCAGTGCTTTGGACACAGGGAGAAGCGTGGGAGGGAAACTGACCCTCAGGCTTCTCCCCTTTTTTCTCTCTTGGATGATTTCACCGGTGGGGACCCGCTGGCGCAGTCAATGCAATTACATCTCTTCTAGTCCTGAGGTGATAAATAGGAAGTTAAGGCGCTTCAATCAACTCCATCTTTCCGTCCCTGGTGCGGTGCAAGATCATCAGTTTCCCCTTTGGGTCGCGAAACACAAAGACATCGCGGTCGCGGAAGTGCGCTTCCTTAATGGCTTCTTCCAGGGTCATGGGACGCATGGCTACAGCGTCATTGGAGCGAACCAAGTGGACTTCCGTGCTTTTGGCCACCGAAGGAAATTTGTGCACGATCATGGGCAGCGCTGTGGTTTCGGAAAGGCCCACCGCGACTTGCACATTCTCTTGCGTGGATTCGCCGTTCCATTTTTGTTGGTCGTTCTTGTGATTGTGGCGTTTCCTGGTGCGCCAGCGCGTTTTGTATTTGACGGCCTGTTTTTCCAGATGATCGAGTGCTTCGCTGACGGCGGCAATCATATCTTCGGCTTGCGCCAGCCCAACTAATGGCCCATTGCGCGGACTAATCGTAATTTCCGCCCTGTGGCGATGCTTCTCCACTGCGAGAACCACCTTGGTCTCGAATTTATCACCTAGAATCTTGCGGATTTTTGCCAGGCCGGTTTCGACTGACTTGCGGACGACGGGAGTAATTTCATAGTGCCTGCCGGTGTATTCCACGTTCATGCGCGCCCTCCAGGAATCTTGCGTCGTATAGCTGGGCACCACATTGGAGACAAGTCACAACGAAGAAATCAGAACTCGGAGGTAACAACTTTCTACATTCTGACCTCCTATTTCTGCATTCTCTTATTTTTTCACTCTGCGCTGGTGAGTGCTCGGGATGCGCATGTCTTCCCGGTATTTAGCAACCGTACGGCGAGTGACCTGGATACCCTGCGACTGAAGGATGCGGGTGATCTGCTCGTCAGTCAACGGCCGGGAGGGATCTTCTTCCTCGATCAGCTTTTTGACCCGGCGCTTCAGGATAAGCAACGAAGTGTTGCCGCCCTGGGGACCGTTGACGCTTTCGCTGAAGAAGTATCGCAACTCAAATACACCCTGAGGAGTGTGGGCGTATTTGTTGGCCACCGCTCGGCTGACGGTGGACGGGTGGACGCCGATTTCTTCGGCGACCTCCTTGATCATCATGGGTTTTAACTGATCGATACCTTTTTCCAGGAAGTCAGGTTGGCGGTTTACGATGGCATAGCACACTTTCAAAATCGTCTGCTTGCGCTGCTCAATGTTCTTGATGAGCTGGATCGCACTCTTGTAGCGCTCTTTCACATAATTGCGCGTGTCTTTGTCCTGAGTGTCACGGCTGAGCAGTCGTTTATAAGCCGGGTTCAGACGCAACTGGGGAACGTCATCCTCATTCATCATGACCAGCCATTCGTCCCCGTGCTTCACGAAAGCTACGTCAGGCTCGATCAGTCGAGGCTGGACTTTGTTGTAGCGCAATCCAGGTCGAGGATCGAGCGTCCTTATGTACTCCAGCGCTTGCTGTACGGCTTCGATGGGGCGGCCGAGCGCCTTAGCTATTTCCTTGTATTGCTTGTTCTGCAAAGCACGCAGATGTTGGTCTACGATCGGAATCGCATCCGAGAGAACCTTGGCCGTGGTTTCCCCATTGCCATTCTTACTCACCTCGAGTTGTTGCTGGTGATAACGCAACTGACAGAGCAGGCACTCACGCAAGCCGCGGCAAGCCACTCCAGGTGGATCCATTTGGCGCACCAGTTCGAGCGCTTCATGAAGATCGCCGAGGCTGAAGTTGGGGGTGTAGACCGGCGGCGGAACTGGATTCGATTTGGGCGGCGGCGCAATTGGAGGGTTGGCGGTGGCTTCAAGTGCGGGCGCAAGGCCAGTTGCAGCCGCGCTGCCCGCATTTTCAAAATTTTGGTTTTTAAGACCCCGGTTTTCTGAATCCCCAGTTTGTAGGTTCCCTAACTCTTGGTTTTCTAAACCCTGGTCATCGCTCTCGTCCCACTCAGGAGGAGTCTCAGGATCACTATCCGGTCCCTCGATTGCCGCGGCCAGTCCCAAGGCAGCAGCTTCTTTGACTACGTTCTCCGCAATAGTCGCATCCACTTCGGGCGCGGCCGGAGGCGCAACTCCCATCAACTCGTCATCGCTGGCGATGAGGTATCCATCCTCGCTGAGATTGCCAATTATCAGTTCGGCGGCCTCGCGGACTGCAGGCCGCGTCGGTATCGCGCCCAATTGCCAGGTGAGATGGTCGGTGAGGTTCCCTGGCTTGGACAGAAAGTTCTCGAACGATGGCCGCTCGATTTCTTCCATCTCGCCTGGACTGCGGTAGCCGGGATCAAGGTATTCCTGGAAAAACGAACCGAAATCAATTTCTTCGAAAGGATCCTTCTTCTCGACGGCGGTAACGGTGTTTTCTTCGGGGGCTGGACGGTCGCGATCCTCCTGGCGGCGCCCCAGTTCATCAATCAGAGGAACGGAATCTTCTAATTCCTCTAAGACGGGGTTCTCCACCATCTCCGCGGTGATCATGTCTCGCAGCTCTAATTTGTTGAGCGCGAGGACACTGACCATCTGCACCAGACCAGGGGTCAGTATCTGCCGCTGCGAGACTTTCAGATGCAACTTTGGCTGCAACAACACCATGGCTGGTCGTTAGTCCTTGGTCGTTCGTCGTTGCCGTTCGCCCTTGGCTGTTGATTGCGGGTCGTTTCTGATTCGCGAACGACCAACGACCAAGGACTAACGACTGTTCTTACACAAGCGAAAAACTCTGGCCCAGATATACCCGCCGCACTTCGGGATCACTTCCCAACTGCTCCGGCGTTCCCTGGCGGAAGATTCGTCCGACATTAATGATGTAGGCGCGGTCCGTGACCGAAAGTGTCTCCCGAACATTGTGATCGGTGATCAGTACACCAATTCCGGCCGCCTTCAGATCGCTGATAATCTTCTGCAAATCGAGCACTGCAATCGGGTCGATCCCGGAAAACGGTTCATCCAGCAAAATAAATGTTGGATTAATGCACAAGGCGCGCGCGATTTCCACACGTCGCCGCTCGCCCCCGGACAGAGCGTATCCACGATTTTGCCGGATATGCTCCAGTCCTAACTGATCGATCAACTTCTCCATCCGCTCTCGACGCTCATGCCAGGAGATAGGCTGCGCTTCCAACACCGCGAGGATGTTTTCCTCAACGGTCAGCTTGCGAAACACAGAAGCTTCCTGAGGGAGATAACTGATCCCATACTGGCGCGCCCGCAAGTACATGGGTACGTCAGTGATATCTTCGTCGTCGATTAACACCCGGCCTGTGTCGGGGGGAATCACGCCCACAATGGTGTAGAAGGTAGTGGTTTTGCCAGCGCCGTTAGGTCCAAGTAAACCAACGACTTCGCCCTGCTCGACGCGTAGGCTGACTCCATTTACAACCCGGCGACCACGATAGGACTTGCCGATTTCGTCCGTGGCCAGGGTACGCATTTATCGTGCCACTCGCGTCTGCGTGACAGTGGGGGATGAATTGCTTCCTTCCACCAAAACCCTATCATCGTGTATGTAGAAAGTCAACGAAACCCCGGTAATCTTGCCATGTTCGGCATCAAAAATGCTAGGCGGTCCGCCGGTCAGCACGACCTTATCCTCGGCTGCGGTGTAAACCAGCTGCTGCCCTGTCGCCCGGCGAGCTGGCTGTGTGATCACGATCTGGCCTTGGGCCACTATCCGTTCTACTTTGCCTGACGTAATCGGCTGACTGGTTGTCGCCTGCCCACGGGGTTGCAGGAACACATCCATCTGGTTCGCGCTGATTGTCAGGTCGGCGCCTTTGGCCAGCACTCCTCCGTCGAAACGAGCCCTACGTTCACTATCGGCATAAGTGAGATGGGCTGAAGTGATTGTCACGGGAGTTGTCTTACCCTTCTTGTCGGTCTGAACCAGCGCGGTAGACACTTTTTGAGCACCAGTTCCGCGAGCAATAACGGATCGGCTATCGCGATCAAACTCAATCGTAGGTGCTTGAACAACGTTAGCGTCCTGCCAGAGCCGCGCATTGCCGGTGTACACGGCGACGGCGGGAGAGCGATGAGCCGCCATCGATTGGGAGGTCACATGAATCGGAGATGAAGACGCCAGGAGAGCTCCGTTCGGTTGTGCCTTAAGTTCGCTGTAAGTGCTCTTAACATTGCCGTCAGCAAGAGCCTCCCCCGTCGAACGGTTCAGCCGCATGGTGCGCGCTGTGGCGGTCATTCCGTGTTCGACCACGCGTGGGGATCCGGTGAGTGTGAGGAGTTGGTCGGCGGGCGTGTAGCGGGCACGGTCGGCCCAAGCTTTGCGGTCGCCGTCCACGTAAGCGACGTCTCCCTGTTGCACAATCGAATCGATCCCGCGGCTGGCGCCAAAGCTCACGTCAACGGTATTGCTGCTGCTCACTCGCTCAGGCTGCCCGGGAGTGTTGGTCGTGATGCGCGCATTGGGCGCACCGTGGACGGATGCAAGACGGCCGAGATTGCTGAATCGCGCCAGAAAGTTGCCCGCTGTGACTATGGTTCGCGGTCTGACGCCGCCATCGGTGGGTTGCAAGGATATTTGCGCCGGGCCAGAAGTCTGAGCGTGGTCCAGGTGACGTCCAGCCACCAGGAAAAAATCGATGGCAGCGGCGGCGACTTCGAGATCCTGTGCGGGCGAGGGTGGCGTGGTCGATTTCTGATGCTGCACCAACTTGACATTTCCTTCCGTATGCACGGTTTTTAGCAAATTCTTGCCGGTAAAATTCATTACCACGCGGCCGGCAGTCCCTTGCACGGGCTGCGGACCTGCCCTATCCAGTTGAACGTCGCCAGAAAGCACAGCCATGCGAAAAGTATCGCGCTTCTCCGTCATCCGTACGTCCAGTTGTGCGGCCCGAATCTGGGTTGGTGGCGCGGCTTCCGATTGCACGCGGACATTACCATTGGCAAGAACGCGATCAAGCGTGTTATCGGGACGAAGAAAGAGTGTGGCCTTGTCTGCGTCCAATTGTCGATCCTCGCCTTGCAGATGCGGACGTTCGAGCCGAACCTCCCTCGGGTTCTTGGTAATGGTTCCATGGACCGCCGTCAACGTCGATGGCGCTGGGCCATGGAAAATAACGTTCACCTGCGATTGCAGCGTTAGCAGGTTGTCCTTGCCAACATAGTTCACGCCTACGGCTGAACCATTGGCCTGCGGAATGTTGAAGTCGACTCGTTCTTTGGTAAATGCATTTCCGGTTTTCTGATTAAAAATAAGTCCAGTGGTCTTCAGATGGATGGGATTCTTCAATTCCTTGGGAGGCGCCTGGTCGGGCTTAATCAAACCTTCCGAATTGGCTTCGAGGTCAATATTCACTTCACCTTTAGCGGTGATATCGCCGGATTGCTGGTCGTATTCAAAATCCGCGCCGTAAATCTGATCGAAGCGGCTGGAGTCATGTCCGTACAGCGTAATCATCACATCGTGCAACTCTGCTCGGCCGCCCTCCTTGAATTGCACTGCTTTATTAGCTTGAACTCTGAAGAGCGTGCGGCCTGCTTCGGATCGAGACACAGTGAAGCCCTGCGCGCTCTGTTGGACATTGAGGCCGATTTTTGCGGGCACCTCCTTGAGCGCGTTGCGTACTCGGTACGACGCATAAAAATATGCTCCGGAAACCATTGCCGAAGACGGAGAACGCGAAGAGGCATGTGGAAATAGTGTAATTCAGGCGGTGTGAGTGTAGCGCCGGCGTCCCACCGGCTCCACAAAAAGCGGCACTAGCGGCGGATCACCAGCGTACCGGCGAGCATGTCGTGCAGCGCCTGCTTGCGCTCGGTAAAGCCAGCCATGATGTAACCGACGAACAGAATTGCGCTGGAGATATATTTCGCAAAGTGCCTGCCGGTCGCGCGCGCGAAGGATATTCGGTTGCCGTTCAGGTCCATTACCTTCATTCCGAATATCATCTTGCCCAGCGTCGCCTGGAGAGAAGAGCTTTCCATGGCGGCTTCGTAGATCCAAGAACCAAGTACGCCCAGTACCGCGCCCACAATGACAGAAACCAATCGGGTTCCCTCTCCAGGCATCCGTGTGGCCACACCGGCCACCCCGATCGCTCCACCCATGAGGGCGCCGAAAGGCACGACAACTACCTGCACCAGAATGCCATCGAGGATGACTGCCACGAACCGAATCCAAAAACCGCCGTAACGCGCGGGAGTAGCAACGATTGGTTGAGAAGCGACACTCCGGGGAACACCACTCATGGAACCGCCACACTTTGAGCAGAACGTCGCCCCCGCTGAATTCTGAGTGCCGCACTGGCTGCAAAAAACCATTGTGTCCGTCATGCGGGTGAATGTTAGCGTTGCAACGGTTTGGTGTAAAGGGAGGAGTTGAGCAAACGTTTAGCCGTCAGGTACCGATGGCGCGCGTCAATTTGCTTTCCGTCTCTTCTGCGGTCTTGATCTTGATATCCCGCAGTGAGAGTTCCAAACCGCCGAACTCGGGATGCTCGTTTTGATCGATGCTGAACGCGATGTCGAGAGTATCTCCGGGGAGAAGTTGGGCTTTCTGTACGCTTTCTGCCATATGCCATCCCAGCACATCGAACTGAAGCGATCGTGTCCAGTTTGGCTTCGAGGAGCCTGCTTCTTGACTGTTCCACGACGGCGCCAGCTTCAGCTTCACGTGCTTATCTTTGATGAGTCGAGGAGGAGCCATCACGCGAACGGCGCATGCGCTGAACACCGGTTCTGGATTTCCCATGCCGAATGGTTCAAGACGGCAGAGCGCCTGAAATAATTCGGGAGTCACCTGTTCGAGCGGAAGTGCGGCATCGAGACTAAGAATCGGCTCGAAATCGGCTAAGGTCAGACGTGCATGGGCATATTCGTCCAAGTGAATACGCAGTTCGGCCAAGCGAGACGTGGGTAGAGAAAAGCCGACGGCGTGTGCATGTCCGCCATATCGGCTAAAAATATTGGCACACGATTCGAGTGCATTGAGCAGATGGAACGCAGGAATGGAGCGTCCAGAACCATGGCATTCTTCACCATCACGCGAAATCACCAGCGCCGGACGGCTATAGCGCTCGACGATCCGAGTGGCAGTGATGCCAATCACGCCGCGGTGCCATCCGTCTCCATCAATGACAATACAGAAAGCATCGTGCAGAGCTGGTTCGTCGGCGAAGCGGGAATCGATCGCATCCAGAATGCGACGCTCTTCCTCCTGACGCTCAGCGTTGAGCTGGTCTAGCCGGTTGGCAATCTCTTTCGCGCGCGCGGAATCTTTGACACTGAAAAGTTCGATAACGTCACGAGCTACGTCCATGCGTCCTGCTGCGTTAAGACGCGGCGCAATGCGAAATGCGACTTCTCCTGAGGTGAGCGCCCGGCCGCCCACTTGCGCGACCTCGAATAACGCGCGCAGGCCGAGGTTCACTGGAGAGCGCAACGCTTCAAGGCCAAGCTTGGCGAACACACGGTTTTCGCCGGTGAGCGGCACCGCATCGGCGATGGTCGCGATCGCTACCATCTTCATGAACGACGTCAAGAGTCGTGACTGATCGTTCTGTGCTAGCCGCCTCTCCATTAGTCCTTGCGCCAGCTTGAAGGCAACTCCCGCGCCGCAGAGATCTTTACAAGGATAATCACAGCTTGGCTGATTTGGATTCAGCACGGCAAGAGCGCTCGGTACGCCATCCTTTCCTGCCAAGTGGTGGTCAGTGACAATCAGATCCACGCCCAGCCGGCGAGCCGTCTGAGCGGCATCAAGAGCGCGTATTCCGGTATCGACGCTGATGATGAGGCGAATGTCAGCCGCGGCCGCGCGCTCGATGACATCATCCTTCATGCCGTACCCTTCGCGAATACGGTGCGGAACATGGAAGTCGGCAGCACCGCCGCAGAGTTCGATGGCGGTCTTGAGAA
>Ga0193735_1000464_pt1 | contig 12818 bp, 10 predicted proteins | sample U1m2metaG_FD_145080 | JGI IMG/M metagenome (GOLD analysis project Ga0193735, IMG submission 145080) | Soil microbial communities from a riparian zone of the East river system, Colorado, United States - U1m2 | ecosystem: Environmental > Terrestrial > Soil > Riparian zone | place: USA: East River... | reverse complement strand
CGATAAGAAGGCATACCAATTTCGCATGAAGGCGGTCTTGGAAGCTACAGAAAATCTCGACGTGAAACAGTCGACAGTTTCGGGCATCATTGTGGACAACGGGAAAGTGGTTGGGGTGGAGACGGACCTCGGCTTGAGATTTGCCGCGCGCACCGTCGTGATTACTTCTGGGACTTTCTTGCGCGGGCTGTTGCATGTCGGGGAGAGCAGCAAGCCCGGCGGCCGGATGGCTGACAATAGCTCCGGCTTAAGTGATAACCTGCGACAACTGGGATTCGAAGTTGGGCGGTTCAAAACTGGGACTCCTTGCAGATTGAATGCGCGGTCGATTGATTTTTCGCGGTGTGCGATTCAGCTCGGCGACGAGCCAGCTCCGACCTTTGCCTTTGATCCTGAAGCCGTCAACGACGCACACGGGGAGATCTTCACCCTCAACTCTGTTAGAGACGGCAAGTTCCACGTGGAACAATTACCATGTTGGATTACCCAGACAGTGCAAACAACTCACGAGATCGTCCGCGCAAATCTCCATAGGTCCCCACTTTACACCGGAAAAATCAAAGGCACCGGTCCACGGTACTGCCCATCAATTGAAGACAAAGTGGTGAAGTTCGTGGACAAAACTTCTCATCAGGTCTTTTTGGAGCCCGAGGGACGGCATACGCAGGAGTTTTACGTGAACGGGATTTCCACAAGCCTCCCGTACGACGTGCAACTCGACTTGGTTCACAGCATCCCTGGGCTGGAACAGGCCGAGATCATGCGACCAGGCTATGCCGTCGAATATGATTACTTTCCGCCGACCCAGCTTTTTCCCACCTTGGAAACGAAGCGAGTCAACGGGCTCTATTTCGCCGGCCAAGTCAATGGCACCTCTGGGTACGAGGAGGCGGCAGCCCAAGGCTTGGTCGCCGGCACCAATGCAGCGCTGAAGGTTCAAGGCCGTTCTCCATTTATGCTAAATAGAAGAGAGGCTTACATCGGCGTCCTGATCGATGATTTAGTCACGAAAGGGACGGAGGAGCCATATCGGATGTTCACAAGCCGAGCTGAGGATCGATTGTTTCTGCGACACGATAACGCCGATCAGCGTTTGACCGAGCGTGCATTTAACTTGGGCCTGGTAGCCAAAGCTCGCTACGATCGTTTTCAGGAGAAAATGCGTCTCTTGAAGGAGGTACGGGTCGTGGTAGCCGAGACGAAACTTCGCGGGGTCCCAATCGCCCAGTTATTAAAGAGGCCGGATTTTGGCGTCCCCCAGCTGCCCCGTGAGTTCTTGTGCTCTGTGCCGACCGCAATCTGGGAGCTGGTCGAAACCGATCTCAAATACGAAGGCTATGCGGCCCGGCAATTGGTGCAAAATCGACAGCTCGAACGCAGGAAGGAGCAAGTTATTCCAGATGGAGTCGACTATAGCCAGATCAGCGGGCTTCGTTCTGAGACGAGACAGAAACTTGCGACTTTGCGCCCCCCCTCGATTGGCCAGGCTGCGCGCATAAGTGGGATTACTCCGGCGGACATCGCAATTATATCTATTTGGCTGTCCAAAAATTATTTACAAGATCGTAAAACCCCGCTCAGGGAAGGCTAATTATCCGGTATAACGGCGTGATGATGCTCACGTTTACCATTGTCGTCCTCGGATGTTACCTCCTTGGATCCATCCCTTTCGGCTATCTCGCTGGCCGGATCGCGGGAATCGACATCCGAAAAGCTGGCAGTGGAAACATTGGCGCGACCAACGTTGTGCGGGTTCTCGGCAAACGATACGGCTACCCCGTTTTCGTGTTAGACTTTCTAAAGGGTTTCGTCGCGGTGACTATCTCAACTGCAATCGCAACACAGGCGAGACCAGAATGGGGCTCAGCCGAGATGTATGCAGTGCTCGGCGCGGTGTCTGCTGTGATCGGGCATTCTTTTCCGCCTTGGCTCAAATTCCGGGGCGGGAAAGGGGTTGCCACCTCTGCCGGAGCGCTTTTCGGGCTTATGCCGCTCGCGATGGTAATCGGGGCGGCGATTTGGATGCTAGTTTTTTGGATGACGAGATACGTCTCTGTGGCCTCAATCACAACGGCAACTGCCCTGCCATTGATAATTTTTATCATAAGCGCGCGCAGCAAAGCCGGCGAAAAAGCATTATTTTATTGTTCCGTCTGTCTGGCCGGGGTTGTGATTTGGCGCCATCGCTCAAATCTTTCGCGGCTGATGCGAGGCAGTGAACCGCGCTTTACTCGAAAGTGAACATCGCCAAAACAGCAATCTTGGGTGCGGGTGCTTGGGGAACGGCGCTGGCTTGGCTGTGGGGTAAAGACGGGCGGCAAATATCCCTTTGGGCTCACAATGTCGATCGTGTCAGAGTCATGCAGAAAACCCGCGAAAACAGCGACCACCTTCCTGGACTCAAACTGCCTGAATCAGTGGAGGTTACATCCGAATTGACGAACTGCGCTCGGGCGGATCTGATCGTCTTTGTTACGCCATCAACCGCTTTGCGCGAGATTGCGGGGCGTCTGCGAAAAGTGGTCGGCAACGAGGGAGCCATATTCCTGAGCTGCACTAAAGGGATCGAGCATCGTAGTGGGATGCGAATGAGCCAAATCTTGGGCGAAGCTTTCCCGGAACAAAGAGTTGCAGTGCTATCGGGTCCGAACCTCGCAGTCGAAATCGCCCAAAACCTTCCCACTGCGACAGTGATTGCTTCCGATGACGTGGATTGCGCGGCGAGTCTACAAGGTGTCTTGGGAAGCCCGCGGTTTCGTATTTACACCAGTCGAGATGTCGTCTCCGTCGAGCTGGGCGGCGCGTTAAAAAACGTGTTCGCCATCGCGGCAGGAATTAGCGATGGACTGGGGCTAGGCGACAATTCCAAGGCGGCGCTGGTCACTCGATCATTGGCCGAACTGGTCCGGCTTGGGGAGGCCATGGGCGGAACCGCGAATGGCTTTTATGGGTTAAGCGGTGCTGGTGATCTCATTTTGACATGCTACAGCGAGCGCAGCCGCAATCACACTATTGGCAAGCGCCTCGGGCGAGGCGAACCATTTGCTCAGATTATGGCGTCCATGAAAATGGTGGCCGAAGGGATTCCTACTGCGAGAAGCGCTTGGGAGTGCGCGCGGCGATTCAAGATTGACACGCCTATTATCGACGAAGTGTACAGTGTGCTTTACAACCAGAAAAAACCGACTGCCGCGCTGGAAGAACTGCTCAGGCGTGAGCAAAAACCTGAATTGTAGGGCGTTTCTGTGAAACGCCACCTTCGCGCCGGCCTCTGGCACAGACGCCCTACAATAATTTTTCACCGAATTCAGCGATGATCGCCGGATACAATTCGTGTTCCGCGACCTGAATCCGCGCGTGTAAACTTTCCGGTGTATCCTCGGCCAAAATGGCTATCTCCCGTTGAGCGATGATCCAGCCGTGATCGACTTGCTCGTCCACAAAATGCACCGTGCACCCCGTCACGCTTTCGCCGGCCGCAAGAGCTTGTTTCCACGCTTCAAGTCCTGGAAATTTCGGCAGAAGCGACGGATGGATGTTAATGATACGCTGGGGAAACGCCTTGAGCATCGGCGCGTGCAGCACGCGCATAAAGCCGGCGAGAACTACAAGATCAACGCCGGCTTCGCGCAACATTTTCACAAGCTCCGCTTCCGCTTCCGGCTCTAACCGCGTGCGAAATTGACCGGGCGGCAGGAACGCATTCGCAACAGAAAACTCGCGCGCGATGTCAAGGATCGGTGCGTCGAGCACATCCGAAATCACCACACGCGCGTCCGCGGCCAGCTCGCCTGAGCGGATGCGCTCGAGAATCGCCCGGCAATTGCTTCCCATTCCGGATCCAAGAATTCCGATTGGCAAGCGTTTCACTTCAAAAAGCTAACCACGAATGAATACCAATGGACACCAGTTGTTTTTGCGCGTGGAGCGCGCTTTGGAGTGCGGCGCATGTCTGTCATCTTTTTTCCAACTCACCGGTCTTTCACTTCTCGATTTCGCATAACCGCTGCAGGAGCGCCGAGGTCGAATACCCAACTTGAAATGGAATGATCCGAATCTCCGCTCCGATTTTTTCCAAAATTGCTCGCTCTTCAGCATTGAGGTTTTCCGAAGTATAATCGCCGCCCTTTGCATAAATCGCCGGATGCGCGGCGGACAAGAACCGCGTGGCGAGCGGTTCGGGAAAAATAGTGACGAAATTTACACACTCGAGAGAGGCGAGTATTTCCGCGCGGTCTCGTTCACTGTTCACGGGACGACCCAGTCCTTTGAGTTCGCGAACTGAATCATCTCCGTTTAAACCGACGGCCAACACATCACCGAGTGCCCGGGCCGCCTGCAGGTAACGCACGTGACCCACGTGCAGCAAATCAAAGCAACCGTTGGTGGTCACAATTCGTTTCCCGGCAGCCCGCAGTTCGGCTGAACGCGCAGCCAGTTCTTCCAGGGTAATAATCTTTTCGTTCATCGCTTTGCTGACCGGATGAAGTCACTATCCGCCAAACAGAAGAGATGGCGCTAAAGTTTTTTGAACACAAATCTCCAGTTGGTCTTTTGCGAATTTGCGGGAAGCTTGCGAATGGAAATCGCGTTATGACGAGAGCGAATTCGAAGCATCTCAGGCGCAAATGGAGATTCGGAAATGACTTTCGGATTTCGAATCGACCGGTTGTCAGTTCGGACAGCGAACGGCAAGGAGAATCAGAGGAGCACGCAGATAGTGGCCTTCCTCGCGCGCATGGCGCACCAATGTTATTTGCGATCGCGCGCGACCCGGTGACGATCTTTGCCTATTGGAGCATCTACTGGCCAGCGATCTTTGCGGACAACGCGCCTGTGGATAAGCAAGTGCATCTTCGCGTGCATACTGCGGAGGGCGTCGAAGAAAAACGCTTAGCCGTCGAACCCATGGCTGGCAATTGTTACATCGAAGTTTCTTGTCCAAACACCTTGTATTATCTGGAGATTGGATATTACCAACCGGCAGATGTTTGGAATTCAGTCGCGACTTCCAATGACGTAACGATGCCGGCTAGTCACATGTCAGAGAACCTTGATGTCGATCTTGCCGCGATTCCGTTTCACGTCAGTTTCCAACAGCTTTTCGATTTGTTTGGAGCAACCAATGGGGCTGAGTTGACGGCTGTCATTTCGCGATTTCAAAAGCACGCATTGCGCGAGGGACACCAGGGACTGGACGCAGAGGAGAGAAAAATTCTACTGAAGCTAAACGTTTCGCTGCCCGAAATTGCAACTGCGCGGCGAGCCTTTGATGAGACCGATAGCGAAAACCTCGCGAGGCGCACCGGCGTGCTCACTGCATTCGGTCCGACCAGCCCGTCGCGCGGATTCGCCGATACCAGCTGGAGTTAGCGCCCCTAAACGAATCACCGCGTCAACTGAATGCCTTCTGGCATTTCGGGCGGCGGCGCATTGATGCGGCTGTGGTGCTTTCCGTAGCTGAAGTAGAAGATCAGGCCGATTACCAACCAAACCAGCAGTCGCATCCAATTCGTCCAGCCCAGGCCGTAAATCATTGCGCCGCAGGTGATGATTCCGAGCGTCGCAACCACTGGCGCGGCCGGTACTCGAAATCCGCGTTCTAATTCGGGGCTTCGGACCCGCATGATCCAAATGCCTGCGCACACCAGGATGAACGCGAATAGCGTTCCGATACTCGTCATTTCGCCAACGACGTCTTCGGGAATGAACGCCGCAAAAATGCCCGTGAACACGAAGAAAAGCATGTTGGATTTATACGGTGTTCTGAATCTCGGATGCACATCGGAAAAGATTTTCGGCACCAGGCCATCGCGACTCATGGAAAAAAACACGCGCGATTGGCCAAGCAGCATCACCAGAATAACTGATGAAAAACCCGCGAGGATCGCCACCGTCACTGACTTCGACAGCCATTCGAAACCGGTCATGTATTTCGTGATGGCAAACGCAACCGAGGCTTCACGCCCGGCGGTGCGAAAATCCTGGACTGTAGCGACACCGCTGAGCACGTAGGAAAACAGCACATATAAAATGGTGCAGATGACCAATGAGCCGAGAATACCAATCGGCATATCCCGCTTGGGATTGCGCGCTTCCTGCGCCGCGGTCGACACCGCATCGAACCCGATGTACGCAAAGAACACAACCCCTGCGGCGCCGAGTATGCCGAGAATTCCGCCGTAAGCGTGCTGAATTCCTTGCGGCGTGACGTAAGTCGTTGGCGCCGGAATCAGCGGCGTGTGGTTGGCAGGATTGATGAACCGCCACCCGATGCCGATCACGAGTAAGACGATAGTCACTTTCAGAATGACGATGAGTCCATTCACGAATGCTGATTCTTTAGTGCCGCGAATCAGCAACAAGGTCAGCAGCAGCAGAATGAACACTGCAGGTATGTTCATGACGCCGTGCACACCAGTCGCGATATCGTGCTCGAACGGCGAGTGCGACCATTGGTACGGTATTCGCAAACCGAACCAATCGAGCACGCGGTTGGCGTACGCACTCCATGCGATCGACACGGTTGCCGCACCGACTGCATATTCGAGGATCAGGTCCCATCCGATGATCCAAGCGACAAATTCACCCATCGTCGCGTACGAATAGGTGTAGGCGCTACCAGCGACCGGAATCATGGACGCGAATTCGGCATAGCAGAGTCCCGCGAATGCGCAGCCCACACCTGCAACCACAAACGCGAGCACAACCGAAGGCCCGGCGCGGTCCGCAATCGCGGCCGCAGTTCGAACAAACAGGCCGGCGCCAATGATTGCGCCAATGCCCAGCATCACCAGATTAGTCGGACCGAGGGAGCGCTTGAGCGTGTGTTCGCCGATTTCCTGCGCTTCTCCCATCAGGCGATTAAGGGGCTTTCTCGCGAATAGATCTGCCATGCGTTCCTTTCCTTGTTGGAATCGTAAGTTTCTATGTCAAATTGAACCACTTGTCTCAGCGGCAGGCTGCGGTTTTGTGCCGAAAACCTTCCAGAGAAAATAAACAGGCACGCCAGTTAGGACGATCATCAAGCCCGGCCAGGTAGTAGCCGTCTGATACATGAACAGCACCACAAGAATCACGGTCGCGCCGATGACGTACAGAGCGGGCACGATTGGATAGCCAAATGCCCGATAGGGTCGTTCCACGTGTGGCTGTTTTCGACGCAGCAGGAAGATGCCGATGATTGTCAGGATGTAGAAGATGAGCGCGGCCGAAATTACGTAATCGAGCAGATTGCCGTAGAGATTGCCATACCCTACTACGTTGCCGGCACCATCTGTTTTAACGGTCCGCGGCAGAACGAGAATACCCGCCCAAATTCCCTGAATGACCAGGCCCCATGCGGGCACATGATTCTTGTTCAACTCACTTACGCGGCGGAAGAACAATCCATCACGCGCCATGGCATAGTACGCGCGTGCGCCGGCCAGAATCAGCCCGTTATTGCATCCGAAAGTGGAAACCATGATCGCGAGGGCCATGATCGCCGCGCCCGCGCCGGGGAAGATGACGTTAGCGGTCTCAGACGCGACGCGGTCGCTAGGCGCATTCTGGATCGCACCGAATGGCAGTGCCGCCAGATAGGCAACGTTTGCGAGCAAATAGAGTCCGATCACTAGAAACGTGCCTAACGCGAGCGACAACGGAACGTTGCGTCGCGGATCTTTCACTTCGCCAGCAATGAAAGTGATGTTGTTCCAAGCGTCGGCCGAAAAAAGCGAATTGGTTTGCGCCACGCAGATTCCCACGAAAAGTCCGAATACGGTTGCGGCAGTTAGGCCTTGGCCGACCTCTTGCAAGCCGCCGCGCAACGTCCAGAAGTTGCTAAAATTTTCGGCGCCTGCACCGGATCGCAGGCCGACGATGATACCGAGCACGATAAGCGCGATCAGCGCGCCAGTTTTTGCCGTGGTGAAGACGTTTTGCACCAGCTTTCCCACTTCCAAGCCGCGTGTGTTCGTGAATGTGAGAAAACCGATCAGCGCCAGTCCGACGAGCTGCGCAGTGGAAAGCGACAACGCGTAGCCGCCGAAACGAATCGGCGCGATTAGATAATTGCTTTCTGAAACCCACGGAAGGAGCACACCTGTGTAACGGGCGAATCCCACCGCAACCGCAGCGATCGTCCCGGTCTGAATAACAAGGAACAGCGTCCAGCCGTAAAGAAATCCCCAAAGCGGCGAAAAAGCTTCGCGAAGATAGACGTACTGGCCGCCAGCCTTTGGCATCATCGCCGCCAATTCCCCGTACGACAGCGCGGCCGTCAGCGTGAGCAGCCCCGTCACGACCCAAACGACGAGCAACCAACCCGGGGAACCGACCTGTCGAGCGATGATCGACGAAACGATGAAGATTCCCGAGCCAATCATCGAACCGGCCACGAGCATGGTTGAGTCGAGCAAGCCGAGTCCTCTGACGAATTTCTGCTCGGCTACAGGTGTTTCAGTTATCGCAGTTGTCATCTAGGCCGATTGATCTGGCGCAGAGTTAATCACCACTGATGGGCATCGTGCAATGCAAAAAAACGGCTATTCAAAACGCAAAAGTGTTTACGCGTAAAAAAGAACTGTGCTAATCTCCCGCCCCGTGCCGATCTCAAATCATCTCTCCTTCGTGCGGAAGTTCCTCTCGATTTTCTGCGCTGCGTTGACGGTGATTGTTGAATTGGCCGTCGCACCGCAGGGCGTTTACGCACGGGCAACCCCGCAGTTTGAAGCGCTGCCGCTGGTGCGCTCTCGGCAAAATCATTTACTCGTGCGCGCCTTTATCAATGGTAAGCCAGCGTGGCTTACAGTCGATAGCGGCGCGCCGGTAAGCGCAATCGCTTTGAATCGGCGCGACTATTTTCGGCTGAAACCAACCACAGCCGAATCGAAGTTGCCGGCACGCGTTCAGATTAACGGAGCGTTCAATAGCGTAGCGATCGCGCGTGAGCTCCGGATTGGAGGACTGACTTTGGTCGACGAGCCCGTGGTTACTGTGGACCTTGGTTACTCTGGCCGCGCAGCGCGACGCGCTCATGAACAGGAAATCGACGGCATCATTGGAGCTGACATTCTTTTTCCGACCAAAGCGGTGCTGGATTGCGAACGGCAGTTACTGATTCTAAAGACCGATCCCGAAGTCCTTGGCAGCTTTCCCCGGTTCGACCGGCGCGGATTGCGGGCTGTGCCAATTCAGGTCAGCGATGATTATAACCTGTATGTTAATGGTTCCGTGAACGGAAAACCCGCCAAGCTGATGGTCGATACCGGTTCATTCGCCACGCTACTGCACCGATCTTTCGTCCGGCGAATGCGAATTGCGACTCGGGAGACCCAATACAGTTCGTCGGCTGTGAATTTGAAAGAGCGCGGCGTGCGCGTGGCGCGTATTCGCAAACTCTCGGTGGGCTCGGTCGATATTTTCGGTAAGGAAGTGGGCGTTATTGACCTGGAAGGCCTAATTCATGACGGCTTGTTGGAACCACGCGGCGGCGGGGCGCCCGTCGCCGGTCTGCTCGGCGCGGAAACGTTAAGACGGCATCACGGCATCATCGACTTCGGCACGCGCACGCTCTATTTAAGGTAGCGACCGACCGGCAATCGCCTTGCAATTCCGAATGAAGTCGCCTGCCGTGCCGTAGCTTTATCCGTTCATCTTGTCATTCCGAGCGAAGTCGAGGAATCTCAGATTTTTTCTTCATGGCCGCAATCACACAGGCGTTCGTTCTAGCCGCAGGTCTTGGCACACGTTTGCGTCCGTTAACGGACGAGCTGCCAAAGCCGCTCATACCGATTTTTCAAAAACCGCTCGTCACTTTTGCGCTTGATCATTTGTCAGGTGTGGGAGTGGACAAGTACGTCATGAACACGCATAGGCGCCCGGAATTATTTCAAAGTTTTTTTAACCGGAGCGATTATGCCGGCCAGTCGGTGACGCTTGTTCATGAACCGGAACTCCTGGAGACCGGCGGCGGCATCAAGAATGCAGAACGCTACTTCGGTAGCGATCCATTCATCACTTACAGCGGCGACATCTTGACCGACGTTAATCTTCAACCTTTGATTGAGGAACATTTCCGTCGCCGGAACGACGTAACGCTGGCATTGCGTGATACCGGTTTGGCCTCAGAGATTGCTTTGCGCGACCACCGCGTTGTGGATATCGCGAATCGCTACGGGACCGCGGGAAGTCTCGATTTCGCCAATATCGCTGTTTGGAATTCAGGGGTCTTCGAGCGAATTCCACCGCACAAAAAGATTTCGTTTATTCCGATTCTCGCAGATTGGATAGGACAGGGCGGTAAAATCGGTGGCTTCATCATGAACGACGGAAAATGGTTCAACATTAGTTCGCGCACAGAATATCTCGACGTGCACCGCAGAATTTTGCAGGAAGATTGGAAACCGCATTACGTTAAAATCAGCGTTTGGCCTGAGCGTATGGCCAAATCAGCCATCGTTGACTCTAGCGTGGAATTACGCGGCTGCTCAGTTGTCGGAGAACATTGCCGGGTCGGCGCAGAAACGGTCCTCGAAGACACTATTTTGTGGCCGGACGCACAAATTGCTTCCCAAAGTCAGCTTCATGGTTGTATTGTCCGCTCCCAAAAAAAGGCCAGCGGCATCCATCGCAACATCGACATCTAAAATCCGATATGAGAACGGCGCTGCTTCTCCGACGAACGCGAATGCATTTTCCGCGTCTGGATGTCGATCACATAAAAATCCGGCCAATTGAAAAAGGAGGCTCGGACCGGAAATTTTATCGAATCCAATGCGGCGCGGACTCGGCAGCTGCCGGACTAGTCCTCGTTAAATACAATCTGGAGCGCGAAGAAAACCGGCACTACGTCCAGATCGCAAACTTTCTCGATGCGCGCGGAATTCGAGTCCCTAAAATTTATTTTCACGATCCGGCGGAAGGCCTCATCTGGATCGAAGACTTGGGCGAGCGCGACCTCTGCAGTTACCAACACGAGAGCTGGCTCGTCCGCCGCGCGTTCTGCGAATCAGCGCTCGACCAGATTGTGAAGCTTCACAGTCTGCCAGAGTCGGTGTGCATAGAAATGAAAGGGCATTTGCCGGCCGAGTTCAACGCTGCCCTTTACCGATGGGAACAGAAATACTTTTTCCAGAATTGCCTCGGCCGCTATTTCAGCGTCAGCGAATCAAAACGCAGGGAGCTGGCAGCGCTTGCCGGTTTACGCGAAATCGCAAAACATCTTGCGAGCTTGCCAAGGGTTTTAGTGCACCGCGATTTTCAATCGCAAAATATCATCATTCGAAACGGGCAAGCTTATCTGATTGATTTCCAGGGAATGCGTCCCGGCCTCGCCGAATACGATGTCGCGTCTTTGCTCTACGATCCATATGTCGAGCTTGCCGAAACGGAGCGCGCCGAGTTGCTCACGTACTATCGCGGACGACAACTGGAAAACGGGATCACTGTTGACGGCGACTTCGATTTGAAGTTGCGGCTTTGCGCCATGCAACGCCTGATGCAGGCGCTGGGGGCTTATGGTTTTCTCGGCCTCGTCAAAGGTGACAAACATTTTCTGCAATACATTCCCAATGCGCTGGGCTCGTTGCGCGCGGTTGTGACAAAAATCGATAATCTCCAGCCACTCGCATCTTTTCTCGCGGACGTCTGATCGCGAGACGCTCAACTCATCGAGCGATCAACACGGCTATCGGTATTCTCTTCTCTGCCTGACAAGAAATGGCACGACCCTGGGGCGCTCGGGGCCTTGGAAAAGAAGGGCGCGTGGTGGAACTCTTAAACTTCAGCGCGCGCGGGTTCCTTCCGCGCGCGCTGTTAACGTTCCGATTTGATTACTGCAGGATCAGATCGAGCCCACTGGTTGAACCAGGCACGCCCGTCGTGTTGAAGTTGTAGTGAACGGTTGTTCCCGGGCTGGGAGCGGGCATGCCCACCACGCTGTGCGGGTCGTACTTGATCGAGATGAAGTAAGTGCCCGCAGTCGGCGCGGTGAACGTCACCGTGGTGATGTTGGCGTTTTGCGTGATCGTCGGGCCCACACTGTTACAGTTGGAGTCAAACACATTGCTCCCACTGGCAAGGGCGAAGAAGGTGTTGAAGTTGCCCGTGGTGATCGTCTGAGTGATCGTAAGGGTGTTGCTGCCGGCTGGCACCGTCACCTTCACCCAGTAAAAGAACACACCTGGGTTGACGTTGTGGATCACCCCGTTGCTAACGCTGTAATTCACGCTGCTGAGGGTCTGGGCTGTGCCGTTCTTGAACTGTGAACAAGTCGTTCCTGTCGGCGTGATCTTACTCACCTGAATGGGTGTGGCCGACGGTGTTGGAGTGGGCGTTGGTGTAGACGTTGCTGTAGCTGTAGCTGTGGCTGTAGGTGTGAACGTGGCTGTGGCGGTAGCTGTAGCTGTTGGAGTAAATGTTGCTGTCGCCGTAGCGGTGGCCGTAGGTGTAAATGTAGCGGTCGGTGTAAATGTAGGGGTAGGCGTGGGAACGTCGCAGTCAACGAAAGAGGCGCCCTCGAATGTGGCGCCGGGGATGGTATCGAAGACCTGGGCAACATATTGGCCGCTCATATCGAGGGTCACCAGAGCGGTGCCTTGGCTTGTCTCGGCCGGAACCAGGACGTTGCCACCCAAGTTTGCGAAGTTAAACGGTAAATATTGGTAGAGCCCATACGGCCCCTGCTCATTGAGTGTTATCGCTTGGAAGAGTTCGCCGCCCGAACAGAAGGTGCACGGAGTGTCGGGGATGACAAGCACGGCTTCCGCACCGGGCCACTCGACGACATCCAGAGTAACGTTGCCATTGGGGTCCATTGCATGGACAGCACCGGG
>Ga0193735_1000463_pt1 | contig 12819 bp, 11 predicted proteins | sample U1m2metaG_FD_145080 | JGI IMG/M metagenome (GOLD analysis project Ga0193735, IMG submission 145080) | Soil microbial communities from a riparian zone of the East river system, Colorado, United States - U1m2 | ecosystem: Environmental > Terrestrial > Soil > Riparian zone | place: USA: East River... | reverse complement strand
GCGCCACCATGATGGCGATTCGAATCTTACGGGAAAACATCATTAACCATTGAACCTGTTGACATCGATTTCAGAAGACGCGGACGACAGGCTCAGATGGCGAGAACGGTGCCAATCGAGAAGCCGGAAAATGCGGTCGCCTTGGAATATACCCGGGTGCTGCGTATTTTCTCCGAAGGAGTGAAACCGAACAAGATCAGAGGAGCCAATGGCTGAGCGGCCGCACAATTTTCTGCGTGAAGGCGTGATCACCGGTTTCATCGGAGCAACCGCAATCGCAGTCTGGTTCCTGATCGTCGACACGGTCACCGGCCATCCATTTGCCACGCCGATCTTTCTTGGCAAGGGTGTCGTCAGCGTTCTCGGCAAGAACATGATGGGCGATACCGCGTTCACTCAGGTTCTCGGCTACACGATTTTCCACTACGCGGCGTTTGTCATCGTCGGCATCGTCCTCACCGTGATCGTACACCAGGCGGAGCGGACGCCCGGAATACTGGCGGGACTTCTCGTGGCTTTCGTAATCATGACGATGGGCTTCTACATGATCGCGGCCGCCTTTGCCCAATCCGCGCTCGGCCAGATATCCTGGATTCAGATATTCATGGCGAATCTTCTGGCTTCGGGCCTGATGCTGGGATACTTGTGGCGAGGGCACCCGAAGCTCAATCGGCAGCTGAAGCAGGCGCTCGAGGGAACCGACGACTAGGCGGTGGAAGGCTTCCAGTCCACCTGAGCGCCCGCGGTCGAATCCTCGCCGCGGGCGTTCCATTTGAAGAACACCACCGTCATGATGATGTAGAAGATGAGCCCGCCCGGAATCCACATGATGAGGGCGCCGAGGAGCTGATCCTCGAGGGGAGAGAGTGGCAGGACGCGCGGTGCCGCGGCGTACGCGGGATAGAGAACGTGATCGGACATCGCGATGTAGATGGCCACGATGGACATCGGGATACTCATAAGAAAGCTGTAGAGCATTTGTCCCGGATAGGCGAGGCGCGGAAACTCGGGGAGCTGGCTGAGGAGCGGCCACCACATCATCACCGCCGCGGCCATGAACATCAGGTGCTCGAGGATGTGGATGTTGTGGTTGGCCATCGCAGCGTTGTAGAGCGGCGGCAGATGCCAGGCCGCGATCACGAGATTGAAGACGACGAAGCAGATCGCTGGGCGCGTGAGAAACCGCGCAACCGGTGCAATTCCCCGGCGAGCAAGCAGCGGCCTCAACATCCAGCCCGGAACGCCGGAGAGGAGCAGCGGCGGCATCGCCAGTGTCAGCAGGAGATGCTGCACCATATGCGCGCTGAAGAGGTAGTCGTCACTCAGGTCGTGTACCGGACCATTCAGCGAGGCGAACATCACCAGCAAGCCGGAGAAAAAACAGATCCGCTGGGCGAGGGAAGGCATTCGTCCCAGCCGTCTCGCGGCCCACAGGTAAACCGCGGCGAGCGCTGCGATCCCCAGGGCGGTACTCGGGTGAATCGACCATCGCCACCAGCTCAGCGTGGCGATGGGATGGAGCAGCGCCAGGACCAGCATACTACATGATCTTGATGAAGAGGTGTCCGAAGAGGAACATCAGCGCCAGGAGCGTGAGCGCGGCGATCATCAGGGGACCGGTGAAGAGCACGCGGAAAAGCCTGTGATCGTATTTGAGATGCATGTAGAACATGACGACGATCACGAACTTGAGCGCCGACAGAATCAGCAAAGTGGGTACGAACGCACGCGAGGCTACGAAGGAAGGAACGTAGTACGCCCAGACCTCACCGGCTGTGATCAGTCCGAGAATGAGCGCGACCTTCCAGTACGTGGACCAGGTCGGATGCGCGTGCTCTACTTCCCCGTGTGGCGCGTGCGCCTGGCCTTCGGCGGAGTCGGGAAGATTCGTCATGCTGGCGTGTGTATCCATCGTTCCGCCGTTACTTGATGAGGTAGACGAGAGTGAAAATCACGATCCAGATCACGTCGACGAAGTGCCAGTACAGCGCGGCGATGTCCACGAGCAGCGAATCACGAGAGCCGAGACCCCGCCGGTAGTCGATCGCGAGCAGGGTCACGAGCCACAGCACTCCCGCCGTTACGTGCGCACCGTGAAAGCCGGTCAGCGTGAAGAACGACGATCCGAACAGGTTGGTGCGAATGGAAAGGCCTTCGTGCACGAACGATGTGAACTCGAACGCCTGAAAGCCAAGGAACGTCGTGCCGGCGATCGCGGTCATCCAGAGCCACAGCTTTGAATTGCCAAGTATGCGCTCACCGCGCGTGTGCTTGGGGAGCTCCTTGTTCTGCACGGCGGCCAGAGCGAGAACCATGAACAGTGACGACATCAGCAGCACGAACGTCGACGCCGAGGTCACGGGGATATTGAGAATCGGCTTGAGTACGTGTCCGGTGGCGGGATCGGTCCACGTCTCGTGCGGGAACGGACCGACCACGCTCCGCCCCTTATAAATCAGATACGTCGAGATCAACGAGGTGAAGAGCATGCACTCGGAGCCGATGAAGGCCCAGATGGCGACCTTCCGACTGTCGAGACCGAGCGTCGTGTAGTGGTGGTGCGCTGGCGCGCTCGTGTGTACCACGGATGCGGACATTTTCTAGTGGTGCTCCGGCTCGAGCGGGCTCAAGAGCCAGCTGTAGAGAGAGAAGATCATTATGACCGCGCCAATGCCGATGAGCGCGCGCGAAGAGATCAGGCCGCAGAACATGATCACCAGGCCCGCCGCCACGAACAGCGGCTTGATCGTGTTGTATGGCATGATGATGCCGAGATCAGCCGGCGTCTTGCCTTCCTGCGCGTTGATACGCGCGTCGGCGTGATCGACTTCCTTGCCTTCCCAAATAGGATACCTGCTCGTCACGGTCGGAATTTTGGCGAAGTTGTACTCCGGCGGAGGACTGGGAATTGTCCACTCGAGCGTCCCGGCGCCCCATGGGTTCGGCCCCGCGATCTCTCCGCGCTTCCTGCTGACGAAGAAATTATAAATGAAAATTGCCATCGCGATCGGGAAGATCATCGCGCCGGCGGTGGACATCGCGTTGTAGAGCTCCCAGCCCTGCCCCGAATCGTAGGTGTAGATGCGACGGGGCATCCCGAGCATTCCCGCGAAGTGCATCGGGAAGAAGGTCAGGTTCATCGCAACGAAGGTGAGCCAGAAGTGAATTTTGCCGAGCTTCTCATCCATCATGCGACCCATGATTTTCGGGAAGTAATGGTAGATGCCCGCGAAGATTCCCATGATCGAGCCACCGAACAACACGTAGTGGAAGTGCGCGACGATGAAATACGTATCCGTCTGTTGTAGATCCGCCGGCGGCGACGCGTGCATGATGCCTGAGATTCCGCCAATCGTGAACAGGGCGACGAGACCGATTCCGTACAGCATGGCCGTCGTGTAGCGGATCGCGCCCTGCGCCATCGTGGCGATCCAGTTGAAAATCTTTACTCCGGTCGGGATCGCGATGAGCATCGTGGTCAAGCCGAAGAACGTGTCCGCGATCGGGCCCATTCCGACGGCGAACATGTGGTGGGCCCAAACGCCGAACCCGAGCACCGCGATGAGGATTCCGGAGTAGACCATCACCGGATAACCGAACAGCGGCTTCTTCGAGTACGTGGGCAGCACCTCGGACACGAGCCCGAACGCCGGAAGAACGAGGATGTAGACCTCCGGATGCCCGAAGATCCAGAACAGGTGCTGCCAGAGCAGCGGATCGGCTCCAGCGCTGACGCTGTTGTAAAAGTTGGTTCCAAAGAACCGGTCGAACAGCAGGAACACCAGCGCGATGGTGATGACCGGGAACGCCAGCACCAGCAGCACCTGAACGATGAACGCCATCCAGGTGAACATCGGCATGCGCATCAGTGTCATGCCTGGCGCGCGCAGGTTGATGATCGTCGTCAGGAAGTTGAACGCCGCCGCGAGGGACGAGATACCGAGGATCTGGAGACCTATCACCCAGAAGTCGATGTTGATTCCCTGCGAGTATGCTCTCGTCGTCAGCGGGGCATAGCCGAACCAGCCGCCGTTAGGCGCCGCCGCGAAGAAGATTGGAATCGTGATGAACAGGCCGCCGAACAGATAGACCCAGTAGCTGAAGGCATTGAGCCGTGGGAACGCGACGTCACGGGCGCCGATCTGGAGCGGAATCAGAAAATTGAAGAACACTGCCGAGAGCGGCATGATCGCGAGGAAGATCATGGTCGTCCCGTGCATCGTGAAGAGCTGGTTGTAGAACTCCGCGGAGACGATATGCTGGTTCGGGGCTCCGAGCTGGGCGCGGATGACGATTGCCTCCAGTCCGCCGAACATGAAGAAGCCGAGCGCGGTGTAGAGGTAGAGAATGCCGATGCGCTTGTGGTCTACGGTGGTGAGCCAGCTCCATACTCCGGTCTGCTCACCCGAATAGGCTGGTGCGTGCGCCGGTGCTGGATATGCGGTGGATGCCAAGTCGATCTCCGGTTACTTCAGTGCAGTTAGGTAGGCAACGATGTCGGCGATCTGCTGGTCGGTGAGTCCGCCATTCGCCGCAGTCAGTTTCTTCTTTAGAACGGGATCGTACTCGTCGATTCCCCAGGTCGGCATCAGAACTTCGGGTTTCATCGCGCGTGCGTTCTTGATCCAAAGCGCCAGGTACGCGGCGGTGTTTGGAAACCGGCCGGCCGCGATCGTGGAACGCGATCCAACGTGAGTCAAATTCGGGGCAAGGATTCCCATCGCCATTGGGTTGCCGGCGATCGAATGACAGCCAATGCATGCTGTAAAAGCTTGCTGACCGCGATGCGCGTTACCGGTGAGTCCCGGTGTGAACTTAAGGCCAGCCGGAATGGGAGCGTGGGGAACCGCGTAATCCGGAATCTGCTCGCGCGGGAAGATATAGCCTGGCGGCACCGGTGAAGTCGACGCGAACGTTGTGTTTGACGGCGTGACTCCGGCGACTCCGGTCTGCGCCCCGGGATTGGCTTCGGGATTCTGACCACGTGGAAGCGCTGGCTGTGTCCCTCCAACGGTGCCTGTTCCAGAGCTTCGCTGCGCAATTCCTCGTGCCGCTGCCTGCGCGGCCTGGCTCGGCGCATTCGGTCCGCCGGGCGTCGTGACGCCAGGCGCTTCGAGCGGAGGAGGAATCGGACCGCCGGTCGGAGCGACCGGCCCAACGGCGCCGAATCGTGCCGGCAGCTTCTGACCCGCGACCCAGGAATCGAATTGCGCGGGAGTCACGGTGAAAACCCTGAACCGCATGTTCGCGTGCGACGCACCACAGTACTCGGCACAGAATCCGTTCCAGACGTGGCTGGCGGTCGCCGAATCAGGAGTGTACCACAGATAGTTCGTTCGATTGGTGACGACGTCGCGCTTTCCACCGAGCTGCGGCGTCCAGAACGAGTGAATCACATCCGCGGAGCGGAGTCTGAAATTCACCGTGCGGCCAACGGGGACGTAAATCTCGTTCGCGGTCGTCACCCCGTACTCGGGATATCTGAATTCCCACCACCACTGGTGTCCGGTGACATCGATGTTGAGCGAGCCGGGCGCGGCCTGCGCCTGGGTGATGAAGATCGTCCTGACCGTTGGAACGGCGATGAAAACGAGAATCACCGCGGGAATGAGCGTCCACGTGATCTCGAGCTTCGTACTCCCGTGAGTCTGCGGCGGCGTCGCCTGATTGTCCCGGCGCCGATACTTGAAAACGATGTAGACGAGAACGCCTTCGACGAGAATGAAGACAATCGTCCCAAGGAGAAGGAGGCGGTCCCAGAGGAAATCGATCTCGCGACCGAGGTCGGAATGCGGGTCGAGCGTGGTGTTGGGATGTGCTTCGTTGCAGGAAGCGACCGCGAACGCGAGCGCGGCGACCAATGCGTAGGATGCAAGCCGCCGGAGGCGGTCAGAACCTTTCATGCGAAGGAAATCCTGTTCTCGTCGAGTTGTGAGCGTTCCACGTTCGCCGGTGAAACACCGCGCAAATTTTCAGGGTGAAGCACGTACAAACTAACCCTCAACCGTCCGTTGCGGGAGTTGCTCTCGGGCCCGTCATCGCAGCGGGGTTGAGCAGACGGTCGAGCTGTTCGCGGGTCATCAGCCCACGCTCGCAAACGAGATCGTAGACGCCGCGTCCGGTGTCGAGCGCCTGCTTTGCGATCTCTGTAGTTGTCTCGTAACCGAGCAGCGGGACGAGAGCGGTGATCACGCCGATCGATTGCTCGACGAAGCTTCGCATGCGTTCAGGGTTCGCGGAGATTCCGTCGACGCAACGGTCCTGCAAAATCTTGCACGCGCGCGCAAGGTTCGTCATTCCGCTCAAGAGCCTGAACGCGATGATCGGCTCGAACACGTTGAGCTGCAGCTGTCCCGCCTCCGCCGCCATCGTCACCGTCATATCCCCGCCGATGATGTCGAAGCACACTTGATTCACCATCTCCGGTATCACGGGATTCACTTTTCCCGGCATGATCGACGAGCCCGGCTGCATGGGAGGAAGGTTGATCTCACCCAGCCCCGCGCGCGGACCGGAGCTTAGCAGCCGTAGATCGTTGCAGATCTTGGAGAGCTTGACCGCGCAGCGTTTGAGGACTCCGGACAGCTGCACGAATGCGCCGGTGTCAGCGGTGGCCTCGACCAGATCAGGAGCCGTGATCAGCGGCAACCCCGTGAGGTGCTCCAGATGGCGTCGCACGCTCTCGGCGTAACCCGACGGGGCGTTGATACCGGTGCCGATCGCCGTCGCCCCCATGTTGATCTCTCGAATCAACGCCTGCGCTTCACCGAGGCGATCGACGTCTTCCAGAATCGTGTGGGCGAACGCGTTGAACTCCTGGCCCAGCGTCATCGGCACCGCGTCCTGGAGCTGGGTGCGTCCCATCTTGATGAATGCGCTGAACTCTTCGCCCTTGTGAAGAAACGCGGCGGCCAAGGTGATCATCGCCAATTGTAAATCGGAAATGCTTGTATGCAGCGCGAGCTTCACCGCCGTCGGATAGACGTCGTTCGTCGACTGGCTGAGATTGAGATGATTGTTCGGGTGCACGAACTCGTACTGACCGCGCTGCTTGCCGAGGATCTCCAGCGCGCGGTTCGCCATCACCTCGTTGGCATTCATGTTCGACGAGGTGCCGGCTCCTCCCTGAATCATGTCGACCTTGAAAAACTCGTGATGCAGACCTTCCCTGATCTCGCTCGCCGCCTGGCAAATTGCGTCGACGATGTCGCGGTCGATGAGCTTCATCTCCAGATTGGCAAGCGCCGCGGCTTCCTTCACGGTTGCGAGCGCGGCGACGAGCGTGGGAAACTCGTGCAGCTCTATGCCGCTGATGCAAAAATTCTCGATCGCCCGAAGGGTCTGAATCCCGTACAGCGCTCCGACCGGCACTTCGCGCTCGCCCAGCAGGTCGCGCTCCCGGCGGGTTGGTCCGGAGAGATCGACGCGTGGCGCGTCGGCCACGAGGCGGAGCGTTTTCGGCCGGGATGGTGGGCGGGATCTCATGCGTAGCGGGAAGCTATACAGGCTCAATACCTTATTGAAGTCAGCAGCCCTTCTGGAGGAGCTAAAGTGTCGATTTCCAGGCGAAAATTCATTGGGACAGGCGCGGCAGCTGCCGCGTCACTAACGCTCGATCGTACAGCTCGCGCCGAAGTTCTGCGCGCTTCTACCCAGTCTGCGACCCGCCCGGTCGTGATAGCCTCCGCCAACGGTATCCGCGGGGTTGCAAAAGCGTATGACATGATCACGCGTCAGAACGCCGACACGCTCGACGCGATCATCGCCGGCGTCAACATTCAGGAGCTGGATCCCGAGGATCAGTCGGTGGGGCTGGGTGGGCTGCCGAATGAAGAGGGCGTCGTCCAGCTCGATGCGTCCTGCATGCACGGCCCGACGAGACGCGCCGGAGCCGTGGCCTCGCTGGAAGGCATCGCCACGCCGTCGCTGGTGGCGAAAGCGGTGATGGACTACACCGACCACATCCTGCTCGTGGGTGCGGGCGCCAAGAAGTTTGCGCTGGAGATGGGCTTCAAGGAGCAGAATCTTCTGACCGAGAAGAGCAGACGCGACTGGCTCCGCTGGAAGGCGTGCCTAAGTCCCGCTGACGCCTGGCTCGACAGCGCACCGCCACCGCTGACTTCGAGCCTGTCGCTCGACGATCCGCTGCATGTGAAGTTCACGACGGGAACGATCAACATGAACGCGGTGAACGCCGCGGGTGACATGTCGTCGGTTACTACGACCAGCGGCCTAGCCTGGAAGCTCGCCGGGCGGGTCGGCGATTCACCGATCGTCGGCGCCGGCCAGTACTGCGATAACACCGTGGGCGCGGCTGGATCCACCGGCCGAGGCGAAGCGAACATCAAGGTCTGTGGTGCTTTCCTGATCGTGGAGCTGATGCGACAGGGAATGTCGCCCGACCAGGCGTGCATGAAAACGATCGATCGAGTGATCGCTATGACGGAGCGTCGGCTTCTGGATACCGGGCGGCCGTTGTTCGACCTACAGTTCTACGCTCTGGCGAAAGATGGTCGTTTCGGATCGGCGACGGCGTACGAAGGAGGACAGTTTGCGGTCGCGGATTCCCAGGGTGCGCGTCTCGTCCCGATGCCGTTCAAGTTCGCGCGGTCGGAGAGACCGCAGATGCCTTCGGTCAGCTGCCGGCGAGCCTGAAGCTCCGCACCAGCTGGCTGATTCGCCCCGATGCATCGGTGAGCGCGGTCGCGGCCGTCGCGATCTCACCGATGTTCTTGCTCTGCTCCTCGTTCGAGACGGCGACGTGATGCATCGCGCGCGAGAACGCGGCCGTACCCTGGGATAGGGATCCGAGCCGCTGATTCATCGCCGTGATCAGCTCGGACGATTCCGTGACCGCAGCCTGGATCTGGGCGCTCAGATCTTCGCCTTGCACAGTGCCTTCCTCGACCCTGGTGAGGGACTGACGTCCGGCGCGCGTCGATTCCAATACCTGCTCCACCGTCGCAACCGTACGCGCGGTCGATTCCCGCGAGTGGTTCACGCTGTCCAGCATCTCCTGGACGAGGGAAGTCGTGCGCTGCGCTGCGTCGGCGGAGCTGGTGGCGAGGCGCCTGACTTCTGTTGCGACAACCGCGAACCCGTGGCCGTGCTCACCGGCGCGCGCCGCTTCGAGCGCCGCGTTCAATGCGAGCAGCTTCGACTGACGAGAGATCTTCTGAACCAAAACGAGAAATGCCTGGATCTCATCAGCCGCGGCCGACAGCGCGTCAATTCCTTCGGCGCTCTCGAGCGCATCCGAAGCGAGCTCCTGCAGTGAGCTGGTTGTGCGCTCGAGGCGGACTCGATTGTCGCGCGCGAGCTGGCGCAGAGCCTGGTCGCGCTTCAATCCCTCGTCGGCGGCTTCCCTCAGCCCCGATGAGATCTCGACCAGACGCGCCGCATCGACGGCGAGCTGATTGATCGTGCTCTCCCTTGTGCGAGCATCCTGACTGAGAACGTTGGATGTCTCGGCGCCTTCGCGCGCCGAGGCCGCGACTGTCTGAGACGCGAGAGCGATTTGCGATGCCAGCTGGCTGTTGTCATCGGCGGAGCTGTGCATCTTGCCAGCGACGTCTCGCAGCTGCGACAACATCGAGGTCGTGGAGCGAGTGAGCCGATCCACCGTGGCGTTGCCGGCTAGCGGCTTGTAAACGCTCGACAGATCGCCTTTACCCACCGCTTCGTGAACGCGTGCCAGCTCGGCGGCCGGCCCGCTCACGTGCTGTCTGACAAAGATGATCGCGGCTGAACCGGTCGCGAGCAGCGCGACGGCGACCCAGAGACAGGCGATGATGAGAGCGGTGTTGAATCCTGCGACACCCAGTACTTCCCGGCGCGTCTCGGCAGGAAGCAGGTGATACATCTGCCAGCAGATCGCCCCGAGGCCGACGAGGAAAACGGAACCGAACACGAGGATCGCCTTGATCGCGCGACGCTGCAATGCGCTGAACATCGGCTTGAAGAAGCCCGTGGCGGTGCGCGGTCCAATCGGGAGAGGCGTTGCTGTCATCTTGAAGAGAGATTGTGAAGTTGCGCGCGCGAGCAGAAGAACACATGAAACTCTGACTCGGAGCCGCTAATTTGTACTGATGGACCATTCTGCAACACGCAACGACCCATTCCCGTCATCCGCCGTGACTTACGATCCCGGCGCGATCGAGCGGAAGTGGCAGCGCATCTGGCAGGAGCGTGGTACGAACAACACGGACCTGCAGCGCGCCCAACGGCCGTTCTATGCATTGATGATGTTCCCTTACCCGTCCGCCGAAGGACTCCACGTCGGGAATCTTTTTGCGTTCACTGGGAACGACATTTATGGACGATTCCAGCGTCTCATGGGACACAACGTGTTCGAGCCGCTCGGGTATGACGCCTTCGGGATCCATTCGGAGAATTACGCGCTGAAAATCGGTCAGCACCCGATGGACCTGATTCCGCGGAACATCGCCAATTTCCGGAAGCAGCTGGAAAGGGCAGGGCTCATGGTGGACTGGCGCTATACGCTCTCGACCACCGAGCCCAGCTACTACAAGTGGACGCAGTGGCTCTTTCTAAAGCTCTTCGAGCAGGGGCTCGCCTACAAGAAGCAGGCTGCGGTGAACTGGTGCCCGAAGGACAAGACCGTCCTGGCCAACGAGCAGGTGGTCGGCGGTCATTGCGAGAGGTGCGGCACGCCGGTAGAACAACGCCTGCTCGAGCAGTGGTTTTTCCGCATCAGCGACTACGCTCCGAGGCTGCTCGACAATCTCGACCGCATCGATTGGTCGGAGACCACCACGACGGCGCAGCGCAACTGGATCGGCCGGTCAGAGGGCGCGGAGCTGGCATTCGCGGCGCACAAGGTTGAGGGTGGAGAATGTGAGATACGAGTATTCACCACCCGTGCCGACACGATCTACGGCGCGACCTACATGGTGCTCGCGCCCGAGCATCCGCTCGTCAAGTCACTGACCAAGCCGGAGGAGAAGAAGAAAGTCGAAGCGTACCGCGAGATGACGAAAAAGCGGGATATCATCACGCGGAAGACGAGCACGGAGAAGACCGGAGTTTTCACGGGCTCCTACGCCATCAACCCGGCGACTGAAAAGGAAATCCCGATCTGGATCTCCGACTACGTGCTGATGGAGTACGGTACCGGGGCGATAATGGGCGTGCCCGGCCACGATGAGCGCGATTTCGAGTTCGCGAAGAAGTTCGAGCTCCCGATCGTGCGTGTCGTTTGCGGCGAGCGTGAAGACGCGAATACGCCGCTCGACGAGGCATTCACGGAGTGCGAGTCAGGAACGCTGGTCAACTCCGGCGTATTCGACGGGTTCCAGGTCGAGGCGGCGAAAAAGGCCATCGTTGAATTCCTCGCCAAGCGCGGCTCGGCCAAGCCGGTCGTGCATTACCGCCTGCACGACTGGTGCATCTCGCGGCAGCGGTACTGGGGTCCGCCGATCCCCATCATCTACTGTGAGTCGTGCGGAACTGTGCCGGTGCCGGAAAAGGATCTTCCCGTCCTGCTGCCGTTCATCGAGGACTTCAAGCCGGATGACTCGGGAGTGTCACCGCTCGCGCGTCACGAGGAGTGGTACCGCGTCGAGTGCCCGAGATGCGGAAAGCCTGGCCGTCGTGAGACCGATGTGTCGGACAACTTCCTCGACAATTCCTGGTATTTCCTGCGGTATCCGAGCGTCGGGCGCGACGATGTGCCGTTCGAGAAGAGCGTCACGAAGAAATGGCTGCCCGTGACCTCGTACATCGGCGGCAACGAGCACGCCGTGCTGCACCTTCTCTATTCGCGCTTCATCACGATGGTCCTGCACGATGGCGGGCACCTCGAGTTCGAGGAGCCGTTCACCCGTTTCCGCGCGCATGGACACATCATCCGCGAAGGCGCGAAGATGTCGAAAACGCAGGGCAACATCGTCAACCCCGACGAGTACATCGAGGAGTGGGGTGCGGACGCGTTCCGCACGTACCTCATGTTCCTCGGTCCATACGAGCAGGGCGGCGATTTCCGGGACCGCAGTATCTCGGGCACTCGGCGGTTTCTGGACCGGCTCTTTGCTTCGGTGCAGAGCATGTCGGCGGACGGAGCACCAGACCATTCAGTGATGCGAAAGCTGCATCAGACGATTCGGAAAGTGAGCGAGGACATTCCGCGCCTCAGCTACAACACGGCCGTCGCCGCGATGATGGAGTACATGAACGTGGTGCGGAGAGGCGAGAGGGCCCCGCATCGTGACGAAGTGTTGCCGTTGATTCCGCTGGTCGCGCCGTTCGCGCCGCACATCGCCGAAGAGTTGTGGGAGCAGACCGGTGGAACGGGCAGCGTCTTCGACAGTGCGTGGCCGAGCTTCGATCCGTCGCTCGCGACTGAGGATACCATCGAGCTCGTCGTGCAGGTGAATGGGAAAGTACGGTCGAGGATTCTGGTGCCGCGCGACATTACGGAAGAGGCCTCGGTGGTGGCGGCACTAGCCGATCCCACCATCGCCAGGTTCGTGGCGGGCGCGCCGAAGAAGATCATTTTCGTCCCGGGGCGGCTACTCAACATCGTCGCGTAGGCCCCATCTCCACTGTTGCAGACCCACCACAATTCACCATTGGAAGACGACGAATCGCGTCCGGATCGTGAAGCGTAAGTCGTTGCGGGGATGCGTGTTAGGCGAAGCACGCCAACGCGGGGTAGTAGAGGAAATGGCCGGTGCCAAGCTTGCACCTCATCTGTAGCGACACACTCCCATCCCTTTCACACCCTCTCTCTGCGATACCAAGCCATGCTGACACAAGAAATTCAATTCACACCAGGAGTGTCCGAATTGGGAATTCTCT
>Ga0193735_1000461_pt1 | contig 12841 bp, 8 predicted proteins | sample U1m2metaG_FD_145080 | JGI IMG/M metagenome (GOLD analysis project Ga0193735, IMG submission 145080) | Soil microbial communities from a riparian zone of the East river system, Colorado, United States - U1m2 | ecosystem: Environmental > Terrestrial > Soil > Riparian zone | place: USA: East River... | reverse complement strand
TGGCCATCGGTCTCTGACCGTTGTAAAATCTCCTTCGGGGCTACAACAAGCTGCCCTGCGCTTCAACGCCGGCACGCACGGCCTCGTCGCGGACTTCTTGGAGAAGCGATTTGAATTCACACTTCTCCAGCGCTGTGAGCAGTTTGGGATAATCAGGCCTAATTCTGAGTTCCTCGATTTTCAAGGGCAGCTTCATGTCGCAGTCGAGTTCGACCATTTTTCGGTTCTGCAAAATCTGATCGCGCGCGTTGATCAGCTTTTCCCGTGTGCGTTGATTTTTCACCTTGTCGATATTGGCCAGCAAAGATTCAAGGTTGCCGTATTCGCGAATCAGCGCCGCCGCCGTCTTGCGGCCCAGGCCGATTCCGGGAATGTTGTCAACCGAATCGCCGGTCAGGGCGAGGACATCGCCGATAAGCTTCGGGGGAACGTCCCATTTCGTGGTCACTTCTGGCTCGCCGAGAAGCGCGAATTGATCTTTCGGTGACGAGAGATCGGCTTTCGCGGTCGTGTAAACCTTCACGCACGGTCCGACCAACTGAAATAAATCCTTGTCGTTTGTCGCGAGCACCACTTCCACGCCCTGCTTGCAGGCAGCGCGTGCGTAGCAACCCATCAGATCGTCAGCTTCGGTATTGGCAAGCGCGATATTTCGAAAACCGAGCAGAGGCGTGAGTTTTTGGATGAAGTCGAGCTGCGGGATCATCGGCGTCGGCATCTCCTTGCGCGTTTCCTTGTAGGCTGGCTGCAGTTCCATTCTCTTTTGCGGCACACCTTCGTCCCAAACCACTGCGCCCAGTTCCGGCTGCAAATCCTTCAACATCCGGCGGACGGTCTTTGTAAAACCGAAGATCGCGTTGGTCGGTTCACCACGAGAATTAGACAAGTTCTGGATCGCGAAAAACGAGCGATAAACGTAGTAATGACCGTCGATGAGCAGCAGCTTCACACGATTACCGTAGCCGAAGCAGGCAACGTAGCGCAACCGGCCCAGTTGTATTTGGAGGACCGAAAGCCGGACGCTCACGCTACTTTCGCTTGCCGTAATTCACGGTTAAGTGACGGAATGATCGACGAGTGGATTGTGCGCGTGCAGGGCAAGGAGTACGGTCCGGTAGACATTGAGACGCTCCGCGAATGGAAAATAGAGGGTCGCCTGCTTCCGGCAAATGAAGCACGGCGGACCGATGTTCAGCTTTGGACGACAGCGGCGGAGATTCCCGGTCTTTTCGAGCCAGCCGATATAGCGGCTGCCTCCGTCGTCGGGCGCTCGACGCGGCGAGCGCCTTTACAATCGGGCCGCGGCCTTGGCGAAATCCTGGTCGATGCGTTTCGAATCTATCGTAAAGGGTTTCTTCAATTCTTAGGACTCACCCTACTCATCGCAGTCCCTTCCCTCTGTGCGCAATTGACCAGTTCCGCGTCAAGCGTGTCACCGAATATGGAGGCGAATCTCCGCATACTCACCGCGGCAGCGTTCAGTTTTTGCATGTTCCTACTCAGCCTTGCCGCGTGGCCGGTTTTTATCGCAGGAATTCAAATTCTCACCACCGAACTGGCTGGCGGTCACTCGGTAAAGATGTTTCCTCTGCTGCAAAACGCGCTCAAATTTTGGGCGCGCGTCGCGATGCTCTGCATCTTTGTTTATGGCGCCTACTTTTTTTGGACCCTTCTGCCGATCGGTATCATTCTGATGATCATGTTGGCCGGTCCTTCCGTGCTTTTGTTCTTTCTCGCCCTGCTCGTCCTGGCTTTTCAAGCTTGGATCGTTAGCCGGTTGTTCATAAATTTTTTGTTCTGGCAACAATTTGCGGTTCTCGAGAGATCCGACGCTGGAGACACGTTGCGCCAAAGTAAGGAACTCGCGCGTAGCCGGCGCGATCTTCCGTGGTTTCGACGCCCGATGTGGCGAGGCGTTTTTATCGCTTCAATCTGGTTTGCGTTTGTGTTTGCGATCAACATCGGATCTGAGTGGCACTCGATTCAGCATTATTTTCATGAGCTAACCAGTTCTCAGGATCCGCAGGCTCTCATTCAGGCGCTGACAGTTGCCCCGAAGTCTCAAGCGTTTAGTCTCGTCGGCTTTAGCCTCGGTCTCGCCCAGACGCTCCTGCGGCCATTGCTTGGAATCGCCTTTGTGCTCCTGTACTTCGACAGCAAGATCGCCACCGAAGCGTACGGGGTCACCGAACACGCCCGCGGCGAATGAGTTCGATCGCCCTACCTGCTTTGTTTGTTCGCGGGAGAACGAGGCTTTCAGCGAACAAATTTGCGCTTGTCCGGTCCGCTTTCCGGTGAAACGCTCGGCGCCGTGCAGCTTTCACGGCATTCCGACCAGCCAAGCAAGAAATAGACGCAGTATGACCGCCTTATCGACGGCACATAGTATAGAGGTAGTATGAACAAAAAGGGGGTTGTGGCATGTACCCTCGTCTTGGTATGCGTGTTGATGTCGACTGATACCAGCCAGGTGATGGCTGCTAACATGCGTAGTTTTATCGAGGCTGTTAGGAGAAAGGCGTCCGTCGTCTACGTTGGCTCTGTTAAAGAAGTGCACTCACTGACACGAACGAAGTTCGACATCAAGGCACGAGCAGTTGTGAGTGTCTCAGCTGTCGCACGGGGTCCAGCCACTAAGCCTCCTGAGGCTATTGTCGATTACTCAAGCTATGATGACAAAACACCAATCTTAGCGGGTGGCCCGCAGTATCAGCTGCGGCCAGGCGTTATGGTTGTGATCTTTGCTGACTCCTTTAAAAGCACAGTACCCCCTGGATATCTTTTGCAGGGTAGCCGCGAGGAGCTGCTGCAACGGATTGAAACACTACGCGAGAGCTTGAGCCAGATGTCCCCCGACCAACTTAAATTACACGAGATTAACGAGGAAGATCGTCATATCCAACTCGCATTGTACGAAAAGCTGCGCACCTACCTCCGTACACCTGAATAATAGGGATACCTTGTCCAAAGGATTGTTCCGGCCAATGTTCTCCTGTTTCCTAGTAGGTCTAACTAATCGCTGCAGCCGATGGCGGCTGCTCCGAAGGTAAAAAGACGAAATTAGAAAAGTAGCAAACCATCTTTGCCCCTTGGGCAGCAAGAAATGACGTATTCACGCGACCAGGTTGTTGCATCTGTCGAAGCGACTTTTCCAAAGAGTGGTTGGGCGCGCGTACTCGACTTACTCGATAGTTATGGCGTGGAATCGTCCGAGCGAGAACGCGAGCGAGTGCAAGTCGCCATCTTGAAACTCGGTGCCGGAAGCGAAGCAAGGGTGCGCGAGTACGTGGCCGTGGCAAAGCGCGATTATCGCAACGTGCTGTTTTGGCGGAATATCCGGAGGAGTCGAGATTAGACACGCCGGAGAAACGGCAAAGGGTGAGAAAAATGTTCGAAAGATTCGGGATCGAACCGCCGAGAGATTTTTAATCCCACAGATTGCACAAAATCAAAGCGCCGCCAAAGCCAAGACTGCGATCGGCGATTACAGCAACAGTTAGAGCATGGCGCCGCGCATGATTACCAACGCGATGCTGAAATAGATAATAAGTCCGGTAACATCGACAAGAGTCGCAACAAACGGAGCAGACGAAGTTGCCGGATCGGCGCCGAGGCGCCGCAAGATAAATGGCAGCATTGATCCGGAAAGGGATCCCCACAGAACGACTCCGACGAGCGCTACACCGACTGTAAGCGCTACGAGCGGCCAATGCGGCCCATACAATTGTCTATGGAAGTAATGGTCCCCGACGATTGACCAGATCGCCACCCGTGCTGTACCAATTGCGCCCAGAATTGCGCCTAACGAAAAGCCGGCGCGAATCTCGCGACTCGCGACCCGCCACCAGTCGCGCAACCGAAGTTGGCCCAGCGCCATGGCGCGAATGATCAATGTCGATGCTTGCGATCCGGAATTGCCGCCACTGGAGATGATCAAGGGCAAAAATAACGCCAGGACCACCGCCTTGGCGATTTCATCTTGATAATTTGCCATTGCTGTCGCGGTAAGCATTTCGCCCAGGAACAGAACCACAAGCCAGCCGGCCCGTTTTCGCACCATTTTCCACAGCGGAATGCGCATATACGGCTCGTCCAACGCCTCCATGCCGCCGAACTTTTGAATGTCTTCAGTCGCTTCTGCCTCAGCGACATCGAGCATGTCGTCGATCGTGACAATCCCGACAAGAATACCGCTCGAATCGACCACCGGTAATGCAGTGCGATCATATTTCCGGAACACGTTGAGCGCATCCTCCTGCGAATCGTGCACGCTCAGAGCGACGAAACTGCGGTTCCTGATCTCACTGACTTTGGCGGTGAGAGGCTTGAGCAAAAACTCCCGCATGCGGATGTCATCGATCAATTTCCCGCGATCGTCGACGACATAGACGACATTGAGCGTCTCGCTGTCGTGGCCGTGTTCGCGCACGAAATCGAGGACTTGTTGGACGGTCCAATCTTCGGCCACGGCGATGAAATCCGGCGTCATCAAACGGCCGACGCTGCCTTCCGGATACCCAAGCAAAGATTGCGCGACGTGCCGTTCCTCTGGCGTCAGCAGCTGGATCAGCTGACGCGCTGCGGCACTGGGCAATTCTTCCAGCAGCGCCGTGCGGTCGTCCGGCGACATCTCATTCAGGATCCCAACCACCTGCTCGTGCGCCATCGCGCGTAACAATTTCTGCTGCGCATCGAGATCGAGATATTCAAAGACATCCGCAGCCAGCGTGTGCGGCAGGACACGAAAAATGATGACCTGCTCATCTTCCGGCATATCGAGGATCACCTCCGCGACATCCGCAGGCGGCCACTCGCGAAACACTTCCCGCAGCGCACCGAAATTACGGGCGTCAATCAGGCCTTTAATTTCTGGTTGTAAAATTTTGCCAACCATAACCGGGGTATTTGCGCGCGAACGCCGCCGAGTTTTAACACCGCGACTCGCAGAGCGCAATCGCCCCTTGTCATTCTCCGGAAGTCGGGGAATCTCTTACTACTATTTATTTTGCGACGGAGCTGCGGCTTTCGGTTGGAAATTGCGGGAAAGAGGTCAAGAGTGAGTCCAATGCCGGCGACTGTATCCAGCTCGATGATTCGGCGCGAGATCGACGACGATCACATTTGTTTCCTTACGTTCGATCGTCCCGAATCGGGAGCGAACATTTTCGACGCCACGACTCTCGATGAGCTGGACGAAAATATCGATCTTATCGAGCACGACACTTCGTTGCGCGGACTGATCATCACCTCGGCAAAAAAATCGATCTTCGTCGCCGGGGCGGATTTGAAGACGCTGTTGAAACAAGCGCAAACCGGGGATATGCGTGCGTTTATTGCCGAAGGACAACGGATCCTCAACCGGCTTGCCGAATTGACGATTCCGACTGCGGCGGCAATCCATGGCGCTTGCGCAGGCGGCGGCTATGAGATCACGCTGGCCTGCGATCATCGCGTCGCGTCGAATGATCCAAGCACACGTATCGGTCTACCGGAAACGACGCTCGGGTTAATTCCCGCGTGGGGCGGCTGCACGCGCCTGCCACGGTTGATTGGCGCGGACAAAGCGGTCGATGTGATTTTGAAGGGGAAGCTTTATTCTGCGCAGGAAGCCTTGAGGCTCGGCTTGGTCGATGAAGTCGCGCCGCGCAATCAATTGGTCGATCTTGCGCGGAAGAAGTTGCGCGATGGAAAACGCAAGCCTTCGCCTGCACCGAAGATTGATCAGGAAATTCCCGCGCCGCGCAATCACAATCCGGCGCCGGCGCGCGCGCTCGAAGTGATCAGGAAAGGTCTTTTGGCTTCCACCCAGCAATCGCTTGCCTTTGAGCTGGACGCGATTGTCGATCTCGGCAAAACGGAATCGTCTCAAAATCTGATCCGCAATTTCTTTCTGGCGGAGAAATATAAGAAAGGTTCTTCGAAGATTCCCGCGCAAAAGGTAGTGCACGCCGCCGTGATCGGGGCGGGCGTAATGGGTTCGGGTATCGCGCAGTGGCTCAGTTCTCGCGGCGTTACGGTGATCCTGCGCGATATCGCACGGGAGCAAATCGACCGCGGTCTGGCTAATATTGAGAAGACTTACGCCGACGCAGTAAAGCGTGGTTTGATGAACGCGGAAAAAGCAAAAGAGGGACGCGCCCGGATTGTGGCATCGACTGCTCCGATGGAATTGCGTGATGTGCAGTTTGTGATCGAAGCCGCCTCGGAGAAGATCGAGATCAAAAAAGAAATCTTCCGCGAGCTGGCGATGCAAGCCGGTCCGAAAACGATCGTCGCCACGAATACCTCCGCCCTTTCAGTCAGCGAGCTCGCCAATGCGACCGTTTCACCCGAGCACGTCATCGGCCTTCATTTTTTCAATCCAGTGAGTCGAATGAAACTGGTGGAAGTGGTCATTGCAAAACAGACATCGGACGATACACGCGAGCGGACAGTCGCTTTTGCACGGCAAATTGGAAAACTGCCTGTAATTGTTCGCGACAACCCGGGTTTTCTGGTCAACCGCGTGCTGTTTCCGTATTTGCTCGATGCCGCCGAGCTTTTCGAGGGCGGGTTGGACGCGGACAAGATCGATAATGCACTTCTGCAATGGGGCATGCCGATGGGGCCGCTGCGTTTGATTGATGAAATCGGTGTCGATATCGCTGTCGATATTGGCAATACGCTTGAGGCGGCATACGGACGTCGTGATGATGTTCCTGGTGCACTGCTCTGGCTGCGCAGCGGCGGCATGCTCGGCCGCAAAACGGGCGCTGGCTTTTACAGATACGAAGCCAAAACGCAAACGCCTAACGATGCGCTCGAAAAATGGCGCAGGAGCGACGCCTCATCGCTTGGGTCCAGACAAACCAGCGGCGAGAGCGCCGCTTCCACTCTCAGTAATCGCCTTGTCTTTCTTATGGTGAACGAAGCCGCGCGCTGCGTGGAGGAGAAAGTAGTCGATTCACCGGAAGACGCGGACTACGGAATGATTTTGGGGACCGGATTCGCGCCGTTCCGCGGTGGGCCATTGCGTTTCGCCGAACAGTTCGGACTGAACAAAGTCGTCGATGAACTCGAACGGCTGGCGCAGAGCGAAGAGAAGTTTGCGCCGTGTGAGATATTAAAGAAGCACGGCCGGGACGGAACGAAATTTTATGCGAACTGATCGCACAATCCGCCGTAGCATAGGCATCTTGTCCGCCGCAGGACGGACTCGCTGTGGCGAGCCTGTGCATATATGAAATCGCCGCTGGAAGCGCCGAAAAAACAAATCAGCGAAGAAACTAGGCCGAGGCCTGAGAAGTCTGCCGCGCCCGTTATCGACACTTCGAAGATGGCCAAAGGCCAGCGCGAAGCGCTCGAGCTGGCTGAGGCCGCGCGCGATCCACTGGAAGATCGCGGCAGTTTCGCCAGCAACCTTTTCATCGGACGATATGACTTCGATCGGATCTATCCGTACCCGGCGCAAAGCGCGGAGGACCGAGCTGCCGGCGAATCGTTCCTGCAAAACCTGGAAACTTATTTGCGCGATCACGTCGATCCGGACGAGATCGATCGCACGGGTGAAATTCCGCCGGAAAACTTTGCCGGCCTCGCGCAGATCGGTGCCTTTGGAATCAAGGTGCCACAAAAATACGGCGGGCTCGGTTTATCGCAGTACAATTACGGGCGCGCGGCAGTTTTGCTCGGCAGCTGGGATGGAAATATGGCCGCGCTGGTTTCGGCGCATCAATCAATCGGAGTCGCGCAGCCACTGCTTTTGTTTGGCACAGAAGAACAAAAACAAAAATATCTGCCGCGCGTCGCTGGTGGTGAAATCTCGGCGTTTGCCCTGACCGAATCGCACGCCGGCTCCGACCCGGCGACGATGAGCCTGCGCGCAGAGCCAACGCCTGATGGCTCTGAGTTCATTCTGAACGGCGAGAAGCTTTGGTGCACAAACGGCGTGAAAGCAGGCGTGCTTGTGGTGATGGCGCGTACGCCGCCGAAGATCGTGGGCGGAAAAGAACGCAAACAAATCACGGCATTCATTGTCGATGTGGACACGCCGGGCCTGAAGATCGCGTACCGCTGCCGGTTTATGGGATTGCGGGCGCTCTACAACGCGGTGGTCACGTTCAACAATGTGCGTGTGCCCCGCGGAAATATTATCGCGGGCGAAGGCAAAGGACTCAAGGTCGCGCTCACTACTTTGAACACGGGGCGACTTACGTTGCCAGCCGCGTGCGTGGGCGTTTCCAAGCGGTTGCTGGAAATTTCGCGCAAGTGGGCGAGCGAACGGATTCAATGGGGGGTCCCAATCGGCCAACATGCGGCTATTGCAGGAAAAATCGCGGAGATGGCGGGCAACGTTTTCGCGATGGAAGCAATGACCTTTCTCAGTTCATCGCTGCTCGACCGCAAAACGGGCGACCTGCGCATTGAAACAGCCATGTGTAAAATGTGGGCGACGGAAACAACCTGGAAAATTGCCGATGACGCGATGCAAGTGCGCGGCGGTCGCGGCTATGAAACTGCGCAATCGCTCGCCGGACGGGGCGAGCCGCCGATCGCAGTGGAAAGATTCCTGCGGGATTGCCGCGTGAACACGATTTTTGAAGGTTCAAGCGAAATCATGCGACTCTTCATTGCCCGCGAAGCGCTCGATCCGCATTTGAAAGTCGGCGGTGCGATTTTCAACACGCAACTGCCTAAATCGGAACGTCTCAAGGCGGTCTTCAGTTCTGGAAAATTTTATGCCGGCTGGTATCCGCGACAGTGGATGCCGAACGGCGCAGGCAAGATCGACAATCTGCTGGCCATGTCAATTACGCCGCCCGGACAAGCAAGCGGCTTGCGCGGGGCCTGTTTCACGCCATGGCTCGGTTCGGTCCGAAGCTCGACCGCGAACAATTGTTGCTATCGCGGTTCGTCGGAATTGCGACTGAGCTATTCGCAATCAGCGCGACTTGTTCGTTTGCTCAATGGAAAATAAATAACGGCGCGCCCGCCGATGAAGTTCTTTCCCTTGCCGATTATTTCTGTCGCTCCGCCCGTCTGCGGATCGATAATCATTTCGCGGGCATGCAGCGTAACGTGGACAAACGCGGCTATAAACTCACGCAGGGGTTGCTTACGGGAGAACACGTGATGTTGCGCGACGGCATCGTATAACGCCATAGCACAGGCATCTCGCCTGTGGGGCTGGCTGACGTCTCGCCTGCCGATTACAATTTCCAGACAACAGGCAGGATGCCCGTGTCCCCACAGACATGATGTCCGTGCTCCGTGCGCCCCCATTGACCGCGTTCACCGCTCAGGCTACGATGAGCCGATGAGTATGCCGTCCGTGCTCACGGAAGCGGCTTCACCTCGAAGCCGCGTCACAAAGAGCGAAAAACAAAAAGGAATATCGCCGTCGAATGTTCTCGAAATAATCGAGCAACACGTCCTGCTCGACGGCTTCAAGGTAATCGTTGATCTGGAAAAAAGTCGCGGTTCGTATTTGTACAATGCCGCCAGCGATCGGCGGTTGATTGATCTCTACGGTTTCTTCGGCTCGATGCCGGTCGGCTTTAATCATCCATATTTCGATGATCCGGCGGTGCAGGCCGACCTCCTGCGTGCGGCCAAAGTCAAAATCGCGAACTCAGATATTTACTCGGAGGACTACGCAAAGTTTGTGGAGACGTTCGGGCACGTCGTCGGTTTGCCCCCGCTCGATCGCTATCTTTTTATCGAGGGCGGCGCGCTTGCGGTCGAAAATTGTTTGAAGGCGGCAATGGATTGGAAGGTGCGCAAGAACATGGCCGCAGGTCATGGCGAACGGGGCACGCAGATTTTGCATTTCCGGCACGCCTTTCACGGTCGCAGCGGTTACACGATGAGCCTTACGAACACCGATCCGCGCAAGACGGATTTGTTCGCTAAATTCGATTGGCCGCGCGTATCATGTCCGTGCATTGATTTTTCGTTGCCGGAATCGGAGCGTGAAGCCGACGTGATTGAGCGCGAGGCGAAAGCGGAGCGCGAGATCCACGAGTTCATCGACCAGCGCAAGATCGACATTTGCGCCATCATCATCGAACCGATCCAGGGTGAAGGTGGCGATAATCATTTTCGCGGCGAATGGCTGCGGAAGCTGCGAAAAATTTGCGACGAAAACGACGTGCTGCTGATTTTCGACGAAGTGCAATGCGGCATGGGCGCGACGGGTCGCAACTGGTGCTGCGAACATTTCAACGTTTTGCCGGATCTGCTGGCGTTCGGAAAGAAGGCGCAGGTGTGCGGCGTGATGGCGGGTCCGCGCCTCGACGAAGTGAAGGACAATGCGTTTCGCTTATCGAGCCGATTGAATTCAACCTGGGGCGGAAATTTCACCGATATGGTGCGCTCCACCCATTATCTGCGCATTATCGAGAGAGAACACCTGGTCGAGAACGCCGCGAAGGTGGGCGCCTATTTTCTTGATCAACTCCGCGATTTGCAACGCGAAGAGCCAATTATTTCCGCTGTGCGCGGCCGGGGAGTGTTTCTCGCTTTCGATCTTCCCGACCCAAAAACGCGCGAAGAATTTTGGAAGGGCTTCTTCGATCTCGGAGTTCTCACGCTTCGCTCGGGCGAGAATTCGATTCGGTTTCGCCCGCCGCTCGATGTTACGGCGGAGGTGATCAACGAAGCGATGGAATTGATGCGCAAGTATTGCCGGCACCGGAAATGAAGTAGGCAAGCGTCCCGCTTGCATTTAGCAATTTCGCAAGCCACAGGCTCGCGTTACATTTCAATATGCAATCTGTTCTCGAGAGACTCGGGCTGACCGGCGAAAGCCCTGGAGTATTTGATGGCGAATGGCGCGGAGGTGGCGCGAAGATCGACAAAGTCTCGCCGATTGACGGGCAACGGCTCGCAAGCGTGCGCTCGGCATCAGACGAGGATTATCAAAATGCAATCGCACGCGCGCACGAAGCATTTTTGAAATGGCGCACGACTCCCGGTCCCGTTCGTGGTGAGACCGTTCGTCGCCTCGGTAACGCGCTGCGCGGATTGAAAGGCGAGCTCGGCCAGCTTGTCACACTCGAGACCGGAAAAATCATCGCCGAAGGCGAGGGCGAAGTGCAGGAGATGATAGACATTTGCGATTTTGCGGTCGGCCAATCGCGAATGCTTTATGGTCTGACGATCCAGTCGGAGCGGCCGAGTCATCGGCTGATGGAACAATGGCATCCGCTCGGCGTTGTTGCAGTGATCACCGCATTTAATTTTCCGGTCGCGGTCTGGTCGTGGAACGCTGCGCTCGCTGCAGTTTGCGGCGATGCCACGGTTTGGAAGCCTTCGGAAAAGACACCACTCACTGCAATCGCCGTGACAAAAATCGCAGAGCGCGTCTGCCGCGAAACAGGCGTGGACCCGGCGATTTTCACTTTGCTGATCGGCGACCGCAAAACGGTTGGCCAAAAACTAGCGGACAACGCACGGATTCCACTGGTCTCCGCTACGGGTTCGGTAAACATGGGCTTGAATGTCGCAAAAACAGTGCACGGCCGCTTGGGCAGAACGATCATGGAACTTGGCGGCAACAACGCCCTCATCGTCGCGCCCAGCGCCGACATCGATATGGCGACGCAATCGATCTTTTTCGGCGCCGTAGGTACGGCTGGACAACGTTGCACTTCCACCAGGCGAGTGATCATGCACGAATCAGTTGCGTCGAAAGTTCGCAATAAGCTGCTTGCCGCTTACAAGAGTCTGCCAATCGGAAGTCCGCTCGATCGCAAGACCGTGATGGGGCCACTCATCGATAACAACGCTGTCGATCTTGTTCAGCATTCGATTCAACGATTGAAAGATGAGGGCGGGGAAGTTCTTTACGGCGGGGAACGGCTCACCGTTCCCGGCGGTTGTTACATGAAGCCGTGCCTGGCTATCGCAAAACCGGATTATGAAATTGTGCAGCACGAAACATTCGGGCCGTTGCTTTATTTGCTGACGTATCGCGATTTTGATGAAGCAATCGCGATCCACAACAACGTGCCGCAAGGATTGACCTCGTCGATTTTTACGAACGACGTGCGCGAAGCCGAGAAATTCCTGAGTGCGGTCGGAAGCGATTGCGGGATCGCGAATGTGAACACCGGTACGAGCGGCGCGGAGATTGGCGGGGCGTTTGGCGGTGAGAAAAATACCGGCGGCGGCCGCGAAAGCGGCAGCGATTGCTGGAAGAGCTACATGCGCCGCCAGACGAACACGATTAATTTCTCTACTGAGCTTCCGCTCGCGCAGGGAATTCAGTTCGGGAGCGATGACGTCGGCAGCGCGAACGCGTAATTCTGTAGGAGGACGCTGTCAGCGTCCCGAATTATCGGATTGAGAAGCAAACTGATTCCCTACAGACGCGCAGATGATGTTTCAGGCGCGAGCTGTGGTCAGCTCGAAAAGTCCGTCAAGCTTCTCGGCGGTCTCCAAACTCATGATGAGTTTCTGCAACTTTTTGCATTGATCCTTGCCAATGACGTCGCCGCCAAGCGCCGTGAATTTCACCGCGATTTCGTCCTCGGTCATCGGATCGCGCGGATCGCCCTTGGGAACATCGACGCGCGTGGAATGTGATTTGCCATCGTTGGTTGTGATGGTCACGCGGCTCGGCTGAAACTTGGGAAAGAGCGCTTCGAACTCCTGGTTCGCGACTACTTTCACTTTGTCCATGATTGGAATGAGCGACTTATCACGCACGCGTTCTTCGCGGAATTGCAACGGCGTCACCATGCCATCGACTAATCCGACAGCCATGCAGTAAGGCAATGAGTGGTCGGCCGTCTCTTTAGAATCGGGTCGATATTTGTGTGGATCGCCAAGAATATCGGCCGCGCGCGCAATCACTTCG
>Ga0193735_1000460_pt1 | contig 12860 bp, 13 predicted proteins | sample U1m2metaG_FD_145080 | JGI IMG/M metagenome (GOLD analysis project Ga0193735, IMG submission 145080) | Soil microbial communities from a riparian zone of the East river system, Colorado, United States - U1m2 | ecosystem: Environmental > Terrestrial > Soil > Riparian zone | place: USA: East River... | reverse complement strand
CGCTTCTCGACCGAATCCAAAAAGCCGGGCTACCGATCGCCAGCGAAGACGAACGCGTGCTCAAGGAAATTTCCTTCTTTGCAGATCGCGCCGATGTGTCGGAGGAGTTGACGCGGCTCGAGAGTCATCTTGCCCAATTCGCTCATCACTTGCGTAGCAAAGACCCGGTCGGGCGCACATTGGAATTCATTACGCAGGAAATTTTCCGCGAGCTCAACACGCTTGGCGCGAAAGCCAATGACGCTGTGATCTCACAACGCGTTATCGCATGCAAAGCCGAACTGGAAAAGATCCGGGAGCAAGTTCAAAACCTTGAGTAAACAGTTTAGCCGCCGCGGAATTCTTTTCGTCATCTCCGCACCATCGGGCGCAGGCAAAACCACACTGGTCGAGGCGCTGCGACAAAACCTCAATCTTTTCTACTCCGTCTCCTGCACTACCCGAGCGCCACGCAGCGGTGAAATTAACGGCGAACATTATCAATTCTTCTCGGATGCGGACTTTCACGCGAAACTCGAAGCCGGCGATTTTCTCGAACACGCGGAGGTGCACGGAGATTTTTATGGCACATTGCGCGAGCCAGTGCTGACCAATCTGAACGACGGAGTCGATGTTTTGATCGATATTGATACGCAGGGCGCCGCCACCATCCGCAATTGCAACGATTCAATAATCCGCCAAGCCCTAACGGATGTTTTTATTATGCCGCCCGATCTCGACGAATTGCGGCGACGTTTGCGCAAACGTGGCACAGAGACTGAGGAGCAGATCAAACGGCGGCTGGAGACTGCGACGCGAGAGATGGAATTATGGCGGGATTATCGTTACACGATTATTAGCGGTTCAGTTGAAGAAGACCTGCAGAAATTTCTCCAGATCATGGCTGCAGAAAGTTATTTGAGCCGGCGTTTGATGTTTGCGGGCGCTATTGGCTCCAATCAATAACAGGAAGCTATCAGCTTCCCCTACCGCAGATTCGCGACTAAGTTCGCAATGTTCAATGGAGAAAAACTCACGAGGCAAACGCGAAAAGACGAGCCTGCGAAAAGTGGTACGTATTGCGGCTGGAAGAAAATCCATCGTGCTTGGTGTCACAGGCTCAATCGCCGCCTACAAATCAGCCGAAGTGGCCAGTCTGCTCGTTAAACAGGGTCATGAAGTGTTTGTCGTGATGACACAGGATGCGACTGAATTCATTTCGGCACTGACTTTGCAGACGCTTTCCAAAAATCCGGTGACGACGAGCTTCTACGACGAGAAGGAAAGCTGGCGACCCGGTCACATCGATCTTGCGGACCGCGCGAACCTGCTCCTGATCGCGCCCGCCACCGCGCACATTATCGCCGAACTGGCGCACGGCTTGGCCGGTCACCCGCTTGCGGCGATCGCGCTCGCCACGCGCGCGCCGATTCTGCTTGCGCCAGCCATGAACGGAAAAATGTGGCAGCATCCTGCGACAGTGGAGAATGTAGAAAAATTACAGATGCGCGGCGTGGAATTTATCGGTCCTGAAGAAGGAATGCTGGCATGCGGTTACGAAGGAGTTGGCCGACTCTGGAAAGTTAATGACATCGCCTTCCGCGCGGAGTTCTTGCTTGCGCGGCAGGATAATTTGATCGCGTGAAGTTTCTCGTCACGGCCGGGCCCACGCGCGAGCCGATCGATCCGGTTCGTTATGTTTCAAATCGTTCGTCGGGAAAAATGGGTTATGCGATCGCAGAAGCTGCGCTCGATGCCGGGCACGATGTCATCTTAATTTCCGGCCAGGTCAGTCTCCAGCCGCCGCGCGCGGCGAAATTGGTTTCCGTTTCAACGAGTGATGAAATGTTCGATGCGGTGCATCGCGATGCGAGCAAATGCGACATATGCGTGATGTGCGCCGCCGTGGCCGATTACAAACCGGCAGGCGTGTCACCGACAAAAATCAAAAAGCGCAGCGAAAATGTTTCGCTCGAATTGATTCCCACGCGCGACATTCTCGATTCGCTAGGCCATTGGCACGATCGCCGATTCCTTCTCGTCGGGTTCGCCGCAGAAACGAATGACGTAGAAAAAAACGCTGCGCGGAAACTGCGCGAGAAAAATTGTGACATCATGATTGCAAACGATGTGAGCAGCGCAAAATCGGGAATGGAAAGCGACAAAAATGAAGTGACGATCCTCTTTCAAAACGGCGAGCGACAGGAAATTTCCCGCGCGCCAAAAAAATTTATCGCGCGCGAGCTCGTAAAAATTTTTCAAAATTCTGCAACAAAAATGTTTGACAAAAAAAATGTGATGATTACTGAACGCAGGTAAGTGAAGTGAAAATTATTCCCAACTCTTCACCAGGTTCCGCACGTTGCGGATTGAAAGGGGGGAATTAGTCGATGGCAAAGAAAAAAAAGGCAGCAAAGAAAAAAGCAGCGAAGAAAAAAAGGCACTAAGCCCGAAGCTTCGTTAACGGCCCCGAATTTCTTCGGGTCCACAACCCCTAACTTCAACCCGGGAGGAGAATTTATTTTTCCTCCCGGTTTTTTTGTTCCTTGTCTCGTTGGCACCTGGCTTCAGCCAGGTGTAACCGATGCTGATCGTGTTCAGCCGTTTCAACGCTTTCTGAAATCGATCGAAGCTGTTGAAACGGCTTGATATCTCCTGTGTGAATGCACATGACCCTCTCAATCCTGCATGTCCATCTTGTTTTCCGTTGTGCACTTTGCCCGCTTTTGTGCGACGTAGTCCAATCGTGAAGCATTATCTCGATTCAGCCGAACAGGCCGCACGCCAGGCGGGAAAGTTGCTTCGTGAAAATTTCCGGCGACAGCAGCGGGTCAACGCCGCCGCAGCGCACGATCTGAAACTGGAGATCGATGTTCAGGCGCAGGAATTAATTACGAACTTGCTTCTCATAGAATTTCCAGGCCACGCCATTTATGGCGAAGAAGGAATCGGCGGCGATCAATCAAGCGAGCATCAGTGGGTGGTTGATCCACTTGATGGCACCGTCAATTATTTCTACGGCATCCCGCATTTTTGCGTCTCGATTGCGCTGCGTCTGCGCAGCGAGATCATGGTCGGCGTCATTTACGATCCAATTCGCGAAGAAATGTGGGCTGGGCAAAAAGGCGAGGCCCCGAAACTAAATGGCTGTCCTTTTCATGTAAGTGATCGCGCGGACTTGGCTGAATCCGTTGTCTCAATCGGCCTCGCCAAGACCGGAGAGACGATCGACGCGAATTTTCCACTGCTCCAGTCGATGATTCATCGCGTGCGCAAGTGCCGCGTGCTTGGCAGCGCCGCGCTCGACATGGCTTACGTCGCGTGCGGACGATTCGATGCGTACATTGAAACCGGGATCAGCTTGTGGGATATCGCGGCGGGCTGGCTTCTGGTTGAAAACGCCGGCGGAACTGTCGATCTTCGCCCGCTCGAACACATGAAAGACAAGTACAGCATCGCGGCGTCCAATGGCGTTATTGATCTGAAGCTCTGATGAATAACGAAGCGCGAATGACGAATGACGAATTAATGACAAAGCACGAACCCCCGGAAAAAAGGGTAACCGAATTTTTACGCGCTGTAGCGTCCGCTCTCCTCAGCGGACTTCGGCATTGGTCATTCGGATTTCCTTCGTCATTCGGCATTCGGCATTCGGCATTTTCCTCATGATCCGATGTGGAATCGGCTATGATGTGCATCGGTTCGCCGAGGGACGTAAACTGATTTTGGGCGGCGTCGAGATTGCGCGTTCGCAGGGGCTGGAAGGACATTCCGATGCCGATGTTCTGTTGCATGCTATCGCCGATGCCTTGCTGGGAGCTGTCGGTGAAGGCGACATCGGTCAACATTTTCCAAATACCGACGAGTCAATTCGCGGCATCAGCAGCATCGAGATTTTAAGGCACGTAATCAAAGTGCTCGCCGAAAAAAGCGCGCGGCTCGTGAATATCGACGCAACGGTTCTGGCTGAAGAGCCGAAGCTTGCGCCGCACATTGCGGCGATGCGAAAAACAATTGCCGACGCGATTGGCACTCCCGATTCGAATGTGAGTGTAAAGGCAACGACCAACGAAAAACTCGGAGCGATCGGACGCGGCGAAGGCATCGCCGCAATCGCGATTGCAACGGTGGAAATAGAATGAATCCCTTGTCGTTCCGGGCGGAGCTCAGCGGAGTCGAGGAATCTCTTGCCGTTAATCGAGGGATGTCTCGGCTTCGCTCGACATGAGAGATGCGGTTTTTTAACACTTACTCGCGCAAACTCGAAGAATTCGAGCCGCTCGATCCGGCTGCGCGTTCCATCAAGATCTACACTTGTGGGCCGACTGTTTACAGCCGTGCGCACATTGGAAATTTTCGCGCCTATATCTTTGAAGATTTGCTTCAGCGGCATCTTGAGCTGCGCGGTTACAAGGTGCATCGGGTGATGAATATCACCGATGTGGACGACAAAACGATTCGCGGCGCGCGCGAGGCCGGCGTCCCGCTCGTAAAATTCACCGAGCAATTCAAACAGGCGTTCTTCGAAGACGCCAAAACATTGCGGATCAAACGCGCCGACGAGTTTCCCTGTGCGACCGACCAGCCTTACATCGACAGGATGATCGCGATGATCGGCGCACTCATTTCGAAAGGACTCGCTTATCAAGCGGACGACAAGTCAGTTTATTTTCGCATCAACAAATTCCCAGACTACGGAAAGCTCGCGCACTTCGATCTCACCCAGTTGCAATCGACGGGGCGCGTGAAGCACGACGAATACGATAAGGAACACATCGGCGACTTCGCGTTGTGGAAAGCGTGGGATGAAGAAGATGGCGACGTAAAATGGGATTCGCACTGGGGGCCAGGCCGTCCCGGCTGGCATATCGAATGCAGCGCGATGGCGACGGCGCTACTCGGCGATCAGATTGATGTCCATTGCGGCGGCGTCGATAACATTTTTCCGCACCACGAAGCAGAGATCGCGCAGAGCGAAGGCGTCACGGGAAAGAAATTCGTCCGCTACTGGCTGCATTGTGCGCATCTGCTGGTCGACGGACAGAAGATGGCCAAATCGCTGGGTAATTTTTACACGGTGCCGGATGTTCTGACGAAAGGTTACACCGGACGCGAGCTCCGTTACGCGCTGCTGCGTGTGCATTACCGCGTGCCACTCAATTTCACGTGGGAAGGGATGAATGAGGCTCGCGAGTCGCTCGGGCGCATTGATGAATGGCTGATGCGACTGCGCGAAGTTGCTGAAGGGCGAAACGTCGAACGCCCAACTCCGATGAATCGCGAGCACGCGTCCAACACCCAACGTCCGATTGAGAAACCGGATTTCGAAGAAGCGCTCGATGATGATCTGAACATCTCCGCGGCGCTCGGATTTTTATTTGAAACGATTCGCGAAACAAACCGGGCGATGGATGAAAACAAATTGGATCCGGCCTCAGCACGCGCAATGCTGGATTGGTGGAAACGAATCAACACTGTTCTCGATCTCGAAGCTGAGGGCGAAATCGTAATTCCACAGGAAGTAACGCAACTCGCAAACGAGCGTGAGAACGCAAGGCGGGAAAGAAATTGGAAGCGAAGTGACGAACTCCGCGAGCGAATTTCCGCGCTCGGTTGGGAAGTGCGCGACACCACGGAGGGTCAAAAACTCGCGCAAAACGCAGCGAAGTGATTCCCAGAATTTGCGCTCGCAACTCGGGAACGGATTCGTCATCTTGGACGCTGAAAATGTTTGCGCCGGCCGACTTTCTCGATCTCGAACACACGGCTCACCCGAAGTTGTTCGAAAACCAGAATAATGTCTGGGACGCACTCAAACAGATTGCCAGCTACCTGCAATTTCGCTTGAAGCCCGGCGTTTTGGGCGAGCTGATGGGAAAACCGTTCATCAGCAACAGTGTATTCATTGGCAGGGGAACGATTGTTGAGCAGGGCGCAGTGCTAAAAGGCCCAGCGTGGATCGGTGAAAATTGCCGGGTCCGCAGCGGTTGTTACGTGCGCGAGAACGTGATCGCCGGCAACGGCGTCGTGATGGGGAACTCCTGCGAATTCAAAAATTGCATCCTCTTCGACGAAGTTCAGGTGCCACATTTCAATTACGTCGGCGATTCCATTCTTGGTCATCACGCTCATTTAGGCGCGGGCGTGATTCTCTCCAACGTAAAGCTCGATCACAGCGAAATCGCGGTGATCACGCCAGACGGCGAGATTCCGACCGGTCTCAGAAAATTCGGGGCGATCGTCGGTGACAGGACCGAAATCGGCTGCAATGCTGTGATCAATCCAGGTTCAGTGATTGGACGCAGCTGCATGATTTATCCGACGGTGAACTTCCGCGGCGTCTTGCCGGACGGCAGCATGGTGAAACTGCGACAAGATCTGCAAGTGCTGGAAAAACGCTAACGAATCAAACGCGGATGGGGAGATTCGAACCCCCGGTTCTACAACGCGTCTTTAGTCCATATTACGATCAGCAACACGCAACAGAACATCAAGATTAAACTGTAAATACCCTGATGTACGGTGATAGGTCCTAACCAGCGAAAACACTCTTCCCGAAATCCATCAAGCACAATTCGACCAATGCAATAACTCGCCGAAGCAAAACAAAAAAGCGCACCTTCAGAGCCGAGGTATGGCCATATCAATACAGAGGAAACAATAACAATAGCAGTCCAGCTCGCTTCTAACAGTTGTATTGGTATCCGGTAACAAGTAACACCCTTGTAGTTACTGAGTTTCATTCCCAAAACACCATGCGTCACGCGGCCTGAGCAACAACCGTTCAACAGACATCCAAACCGTGTGATGAACATGAGAGTTAATAAAGAAAGAATATTTATATCCCAAAACGCCAAAAACGGAAGTTTTAGCAACTTAAGTACGAATACTGAACCGGCTATTGTTAACGCGTAGGCGCCAAATTGGTCTGCGCCGCCAAGGTGAAAATAGAGGAGGCGACGAGGTGCTTTAGAATATGTTGACCAATAGTATGCTGCATGCAGCGCTCGAGCACCGATAACACCTAGTGGAATGAGTGCAAGTTGAGCGACAAATACTCTGAAAGGCTCTATTCCTAGATGATGAGCTGCTTGATTACCTACTATGATGCCGGCAAGTAGTCCGAAATATAACATCACAGTGTAACTGTAAAATTCGAAGCCCCTCCAAACGTAGAGAATTCTTCTCATGACGATTATTGGACCAGCGACATCAGAATCGTCATTGAGACGCCAAAAATGATAGCGACATCAGCGATATTAAAAACGGTAAACTTCAAGTCCATGAAGTCCTGGATTGCGCCGAAGCGCCAGCGATCATACAAATTTCCCGCGCCACCTCCGATCGCGGCGCCCAGAGCAATTTGTGCCAGCGTTGTGCTGTAGGTGCCGCCAATTCCTTTGATCAGCATCATTGCGGCTCCTAGTGCCAGGATCCACAGAAGTAGTAATGAGCGCGAGCCAAGACGGTGATGACTTTGCTGGGTGAAAGTGGGCCGGATAGAAAATATACCGAGATGAATGGAGCAACTCGATCCGAGTGTCTCGTATACAAAAGCTTTGCTCACACGATCCAGCGCCCACACGAAAATCCCGGACACTAAATAAGCCGTCATATTTTCCGCGAACTATCGGACTCTTTGGTTTGAAAGCGAGCAAAGTCTGCTATCGCATTGCGGTGAGCGCCCAATATCGCGTTTTTTACGGATCCCTTCCTGTCGAGCGACAGCAACGTGGGCCACATTTGTATGCTGTACCGCTTGGCGATTATCCCCGTTGGATCAGGTACGATCGGAAAGGTTAGCCCGTATTTCCGTTTTATTGCATCAATCTTCTCTTCATCGGCCTCAGTTAGAACTGCCAATACTTTGATACCTGCACGTTCCAACTTCTCTTTCCGATTTTGCATGCGGAGAAGTGTTGCCAAACAGGGCGCAGACCAATGTCGACCAAAGGAAAGAACCACGTTACTTCCTCGTAAATTCGATAATCTCAATACAGTATCCGGTTCGGTTTTAAGAAGGAAATTGGGAACTCTCTCACCGGGCATTATCGGCGGCCCAATGAGGCGCGATCTCGGGGCCGGACTCGGTTCCAGATGTTGACTCAATTCCCTGGCAAGCGCGGAGGATTTAAGAGGGACGTCACTCTGCAGGAAAATCCGTCCTTGGGCGTTAATCCCGCGTATAGCTGATACATTTGGCATATCCATTCTGACACCAAAGGCCTTAGACCAATTGCCTCTGATGTCCTCCGTAACCATCAATCTTACATTCGCAAGGTTTTGATCGAACGACCGAATCTTGTCAAACGATTCCGGGCTTAGCTCCTGAGCTAATCCCTGCCGTAAAATGACAATCACCGCTGCGCCAGCGTTGGTCCTTCCAGCCTGATGGAGCCCACCCCTTATTACCGCAAGCGAGGATAGCGCCTTTTCTTCACCGACAAACTGGACAATTACGCTTGTTTTATCTAACTTTGCCCTGTTACTTTGTACCCGTTGCAAAAAGATCAACGTAGCCCACTCGCCAGTCGCCTCCAAAATCCGGATCTTTGTAGTACCAAACTGTAGGTGTTAAGCATCCTTCCGGAATAAATTGGATGGGAATCAAGAGGCGGGCCGCCACCACCTTCCGGGTAGCATCCTGCAACTCCTATCCCTGCTTGCAGATAATTTGCTTCAATCCGAATAGGTGTAATCCCCCAGGTTCATATTCACTACATGAAGACCAGACACAGGAACTTCCTCTCCAGTAGTTTGGTCAATGTTCCAGCCTGATACACGTAAACAGAGTCCTCCTGCTTTGCGGGTCTCTGGCTTCGATAATCCTGGCAGTTCTTTACCCAGGAGAACGAAACGGTCAGCGTATTTCTCCTTATGGCTCTCGTAGCCTTCGGGAGGGTTCTTTAATTGGTTAAGATGCCTCCCAATCCACTCACCTAGACTGTCGGGATCGTCAGTTGAACTCCACATGGGAATACCAATCGGAAGTCCTGTAAATGGGTCTACTTCCCACCAGTGCCATTCCCATGAGTAATCCGTGATCCAGCCACCCGGTATCCAGTTGTCGAACGCAGTGTAGCCGGTTCCATCATTCAGTTCTTCTATTTTGACTTGAGGTGGATGCTTTCTTCGCGATACGGTCACTGCACCGTGAAATACGACACCATCTGGTGTGAAATCGACTGTTTTTATAACAATGGTCGCGGCAATGTCTACGCGTCTGAGGATGCTTCGGATCTGCTCAACAATCTGCGGCAGAATGCAGTCAACTTGTTCCTGGATCTTTGAAATGACCTGATCACGAATTGCTTTGGCTTTGGACTTTACATTGTTTTCGGCTTTTCCTGCCACTATCCAGCCCACAGGTCCATGAATGTCCACATGAACCGCAGGATCACCTGCGGCAGTAAGAATCAAGCTCTGTGCATTCGAACCAAAGCTTATCGAAATACCGAGCTTAGTGTCCCAGTCGGCATTCGGCCACCAATCACTGGGCGTGGTAGCGTCCCCTTCACAATAAAACGATAGAGTTCCCGATTGACCATTACCATTCCAGGCTGCAACCGCTTTATGCACACGATTTGTGTATGTGGCATCAGGATAGGGATCGGCACTAACATGAAACTGAGGTTGCCACTTTCGTAATTCGTCTAAGTATGTCTGGATAAGTCCCAAGATGTATTCCTTGCTTATCGCGAAAGAAAAATCCGAAGGTCCTAAAATGTTGGAAATGCTTTCCGACGTGGAAGGGAAATTTTTGCCACCCGGCAAGGACAATGGTAAAGCCAAAACCTGTAAGCCGCCTGCTCTAAGCCCCTTTAGCTGCGACATACCGACCGGCAGATCATTAGGCAGAGTCAGATACGCAGTTAGCCCTTTCCGCAGCAGCGGTCGGAGCACCGTAAGGATAAGTTGCCCCGTGATCGCGTCGAGCTCAGGAGAATCAAAACTTACCTTTTTGTCATCGTCACTGGCTTTCAGCCTGAATAAAGGAACGTTATTCTCGGAGGTTAGCTTAACGATAAATGTTACGCGGACCTTACCATGTATAAACTGGGGCAACGGAACCGTATCAGGGTCAGCCGTATAGCGAGCGCGAATCCAGCACTCTAGGATCAGCTCTTCAGTTGAATTCGGAACGATCTCGATTGTCGGTACAGATATCTGAACCCAGGCGGTTCCACGGACTTGGCGCTCACCTCCAGTAACCGATTCATAGCCCCCAATCCTACTCACCAGCTTCTGAGGTGATAGAGGCATTTTTTTGCTGTAGCCCTTTTTATTCTGGTGAGTCGTAGCCAGCAAACGATTCACCGTGCCGCGAGTTAGCTGAAAAACGGCATCAAAGTCGCCTGTGAGAAAGTTCGACATTTCGAAAACCTCCTTCGAAAAAATCCCATTCAGGCTATGTTATTTACGCGCCTTAGGGTATAGGCGGTGGAGTTAAAAGAAAGTCAGTGGCTAGGTAATCGGTAGCCCCCTCGGTAGGTGTGTAGTTGAGGATGAACGTTAAAACGATGTCGCTTTGAAACTCTGTTTGGGGAGCTTGTTCAGCGCCTATCAAATGGTGTTCTAGGTCCCAAAGCGGTTGATCAGGAAGGACGTCATTCGAGCGCGTGATATATACATCGCAATAACATTTATAAGTTCCAGCCTGAACAGGGACCTTATCAGTTGTGATTGTAAATGGTTTGTCGAACAACCCAGGTGTATTTGTTTGTGGAAACATTTGCTGCGGCGAGCCGCCGGCGTATCCTATCGGTTCCCCCCCGGGGGGATCGATCGTAAACATGGGCCATATGTATAATATAAGGTTATCGACATGCGGAATTGGTGGAATTTCGTTTACTATAATGAGTTCGAAAGTGATGTTTATCAATAGGCCTCCGTCGTCTCCGTCGTCTCCGTCGTCCCGGTACTGAAAATCGGGGTATGAGCAGCCAACCAGGCGAAACAGGAAAAAGATTGGCAGCAGGAGAAGCGGCGTCAGAAAAATGTACCAATCCATTGGCTTGTATTCCTCATCTTAGAAATTTCCTGCAAGGGTCCAAGAAACGTTGAGCGTGTGAAAATTAGCATGAAAAGGGTTCGGGAGGCAAGCAATGATTGAATCTCGGGATTCGAGTCGGTACAGATATCTGAACCCAGGCGGTTCCATGGACTTGTCCCTCAGCTACAGTAACCGATTCATAGCCCCCAATCCTACTCACCAGCTTCTGAGGTGATAGAGGCATTCTTTTGCTGTAGCCTTTTTATTCTGGTCAGTCGTAGCCAGCAAACGATTCACCGTGCCGCGAGATAGCTGAGCAACGGCATCAAAGTCGCCTGTGAGAAAGTTCGACATTTCGAAAACCTCCTTCGAAAAAATCCCATTCAGGCTATGTTATTTACGGGCCTGTAGGAGGCTGTAGGGTTAATTCAAAGTCACTGGCTAGGTAATCGGTCGGCGGCGAGGTGGCGGGGTTGTAGCTGAGGATGAACGTTATAAAGATGTCGCTTTCGCCAAACGGGGTTTCGACTGTTACAGCGCCTATCAAATGGTGGTCTGGGTCCCAAATCGGATGATTAGCGTCGTTGCCGTCACTCAAGCGCGTGATATAGACATCGCAAGAACATTGAGTTCCAGCCGGAACCTGGACTGGACCACCTTCGATTGTAAATGGAGTATACGCAGTCCCCTCAACTGTTACATCTTGGGGGGTGTGGCCAACAACGTAATCTATCGGTTCCCCGTCACCGATCGTAAACTTGGGCCATATGTAATAGAGTGGGTTAGGTTGTATAAGTGGAATTGAGTCTACTATACTGAGGACGAAAGTTATGTTTATCAATGGAGCAGTAGAAACGTAAGTGAGGGGCGCGGGGTCTGTCAGCGCGTCGTCGTTGGTGGTTGAGATCGTCTTGTCTCCGACCGAAGCCGGGGTGTAAGTGAACGTGGCAGACGAGGAGCCCGGGGTTAACACGACGCTCGTCGGCTCGAACATTCCGCCGTCTCCGCCGTCGCTGGGCGTCACCGTCACAGACGCGGGAACCGTCTGACCGGAGGGAAGGGAAACCGTGAAATCCTTCGAGGCGACGCCCGTCTCTCCGGTCTTCGGTCCTGTGAAGGCGTATGTCGTCGGTCGGTCTGGGCCTCCGTCGCCTCCGTCGTCTCCGTCGCCGGGTATTCCCGATGTGTCCAGTCCGCAGCCAACCAGGCGAAACAGGAAAATGATTGGCAGCAGGAGAAGCGGCGTCAGAAAAATGTACCAATTCATTGGTTTGTATTCCTCATCTTAGAAATTTCCTGCAAGGGTCCAAGAAACGTTGAGACGTGTGAAAATTAGTATGAAAAGGGTTCCGGAGACAAGCAATGATTGAATCTCGGGATTCCAATTGAGAAAAACTCCCGCTGGCTTCGCCTTGGGCGGTTTAGCTAGCTATGGTCTGGGACGCTTCTGGTTGGAGCCGCTGCGTGAGGCGCCGGATTTGGTGTTTGGTCGCGTTCGAATCAACGAGGTCATCGCGGCATGTCTCACGCTCGCCGCTGTTGGCGGCCTGTTCCTCCTGAATCTAACGTCTATCTGAGGGCGCACACGCGGTTCGCAGCCGAGCCAGCGACCACATGCACAGGATAGTACGTTGCGCGTTTCTGAAATCTCCTCATTCGCCGGGGGGCATCGTCGAGGCCAAGTCGGCGACGCCGCAGAGCTGCTTCAAATTCCTCCTTAGCCTTACGGCGAGCCTTAAACAAATACATTAACACGCGGCTCTGAAAGCTGACCTCGCCGTCCCCGGACGTTTCAACCGGACAGAAAACGGCTTGCGGATAACGATGGAGCACGGCGGACTGGATGCCATCGGAAACACCGGAGCTTGGCATGCAGCCGAACGGTTTC
>Ga0193735_1000459_pt1 | contig 12876 bp, 8 predicted proteins | sample U1m2metaG_FD_145080 | JGI IMG/M metagenome (GOLD analysis project Ga0193735, IMG submission 145080) | Soil microbial communities from a riparian zone of the East river system, Colorado, United States - U1m2 | ecosystem: Environmental > Terrestrial > Soil > Riparian zone | place: USA: East River... | reverse complement strand
TTCTTCTCGTGCGAAAGCTTGCAAGTGAGGAACAGGTTGTTCTGGCAAAGGACCAACTCGCCAGGATCGTACAGATGCTCATTGGGCTACTTCGCAAATTCTCTGATCGGGCCGGTGTCTTGCGCGAAGAAGAGCCGGCATATTCCATCGATTACGATTACGATCACGAGCGGGAGCACGAGTAGAAATGGCGAAGCTTTCGGTCCGTGATCTCGATGTCCGCGGGAAACGCGTGCTGATGCGGGTGGACTTCAACGTGCCGACCGAAGTTCGCGGCGGCAAAGTTCGCGTCACTGATGATACGCGAATCCGCGAAAGCCTCCGGACCATCAATTACCTCCGCGAACACGGCGCGAAAACCATTTTGATGTCGCACTTCGGCCGGCCCAAGGGAAAGCCGGTTGAGAAATATTCGCTACGGCCAGTCGGCGAATATTTGCATTCGTTGATCCACCATCCAGTGATTTTCAGCCATGACACGATCGGCGACGTGCCGAAGAAAATTGTTGAGCACATGGAGAACGGCGATGTCGCGCTATTGGAGAATGTTCGGTTTCAACCGGGTGAGGAGGCGAACGATCCAGAGTTCGCCAAGGCGCTCGCCGAGTTGGGCGATTTTTATGTGAACGATGCCTTTGGCGCGGCGCACCGGGCGCATGCGTCAACGGTAGGCGTCACAGAATTCTTATCGAAATCGGCCATGGGTCTTTTGATGGAGAAAGAACTCAAACATCTGCGCGATGGACTTCAGAATCCCGCCAGGCCGTTCGTCGTTATTCTGGGCGGCGCAAAGGTGTCGGATAAAATCGGGGTTCTAAAAGCGTTGATGGAAAAGGCGAACACGATTCTCATCGGCGGTGCCATGGCAAACACGTTTTTGAAAGCGGAGGGAATTCCAGTTGGCTCGAGCAGGGTCGAATCCGACAAGGTGGATCTGGCGCGCGAGCTTCTGGACCTGGCGAAGCAACGCGGTGTGAAGTTTCTCATTCCGATTGACGTAGTCGAGACAGATGAAATCCGGCCGGGCGCGAACATGCGAAACACTAGCCGTCTCTCGCCCCAGCACGGAATCACGGACGGATGGCAGGCAGTGGATATCGGTGCCGCAACGATCGCGCTTTATCAGGAGGAAATTGCCACGGGAGAAACGATTTTGTGGAACGGACCGATGGGCGTTTTTGAAATTCCTGAATTCGGCGAAGGCACAATCGCGATCGCAGAAGCCATGGCGCAATTGGGGGCGACGACCATTATCGGCGGCGGCGACTCGGTGACAGCGGTCAAACAGGCCGGGCTCGCCGCGAAAATGACGTTTATTTCCACCGGCGGCGGCGCAACGCTCGAATTGCTGGAAGGCAAGGAATTGCCTGGTGTGGCGGCGCTAAGCGACAGGAAATAAGCCGTGCCAGTTCGCGAGCCCGTTTCGAAGGTTCATGTTGAATCTCCAGAGCCGCGCAAACCCACCGGCCGCAAGACTGTCATCTGGGCGCTGACTAATTCCGCCATTTGTGCAGCTGCATTCCTTATCACCTGCGTTGGTCTGCACGCGGTCCTGCCATTTCCAGAAATCGACGGCGGGGTCTCGCAGAAATTCCGGCTTTTCGCCGCGCATAAGGACGAATTTGACACGCTCTTTATTGGATCGAGCCGGATCTACTTTCAGATCTCACCCGCTATTTTTGATCGTGTCACACGCGAGAGCGGGTTGCCGACGCACAGCTTCAACTTCGGCATTGGCGGCATGTATTTGCCGGAATCCGCCTACCTGCTTGAACAGATTTTAAACCTGAAACCGCGCAACTTGAGATGGGTTTTCATTGAATACGATGAACTCCAAACGAAGTGGTCCCCCGAAAACCAGACCAGCCGGCGCGCGCTTTATTGGGCCGACTGGAAGAGGGTATCGCTTCTTTTGCGAAAACTTAGCGACGCCGGCACGGCTCGGCTTTGGCTGCCGAATCCCGCAAAGCTTCGCGACATTATGCTGCGTCAAAAAGACGAGAAAAGCACGCGTAGCCTGCTGACATTTTATGCGGGGCAGTTTGAAAAAAACTATACCAACGTCGCAAGAGCAGCTGATGTTCCGAACTATTTCTTGAGTCGCGACACAAAAACACGTCGCGCAAGCTACCTCGGCGCGGCCAGCGACGGCTACGTGACCAGACCGAATCGAATGGCTCCTAGCCAAGCCGCAGCGTATGAGCGTGGGCTGGCGGCTGCGATGGCACAAGCCGGGACACATCCTCTTTCACCTTATACGGTGGAAGCCTACCGGCAGTGCGCGCAAGAAGTCAGGAAAATTGGAGCCGCGCCAATCTTTTTGATCACGCCAAGCACGACGCAAATTAACATCGCCGCCGAAAGTACGGGGCTGGCTGACGTTGTGATGGCGTTTAATAATCCTCGAGCTTATCCGAGCCTCTTTCGCGGCAGCATACGTCGCGACGGGCAACACCTGACTAAATCGGGAGCAGAAGAATTCACGCGCGTTGTGGCGGCGAATTTTGTGGAGCTTGCGCGAGCAGGCGAAATCAAGTGACCAAAAACCAATGGCTCCCGGTTTAACTTCGCTTCCAATTCTCTGTCCGAATGTCTTTCGTTGAATTTCGCTTCCTCTGGTTCTTTCTGCTCGTGTTCATCGTCTACTGGGCGATGCGCAACAACGCCGCGCGAAAGGTGTGGCTTCTCCTCTGCAGCTATGCTTTTTATGCGGCTTGGAATTGGAAATTTACATTCTTGCTCCTCGGTTCAACGACCGTGGATTACATCGTGGGCCAAATGCTTGGACGTACTGAAAGTCCGGCATGGCGGCGTTTCTGGATTGCCACCAGCGTATGCGTCAATCTCGGCGTCCTGGGTTGTTTTAAATACTTTAACTTTTTTGTCTCTTCGGCGTCGGGGTTTCTGGCGTGGCTCGGCTTACCGGCGAGCGTGAACACGCTCAACATTATTCTGCCGGTGGGCATCAGCTTCTACACGTTTCACTCGATGAGTTACACGATCGACGTGTACCGTCGAAAGCAGCGCCCGATTTCGAATTTTGTCGATCTTTCGTTGTTCGTCAGTTTCTTCCCACCATTGGTGGCAGGACCGATTGTCCGTGCAGTTTACTTTCTGCCGCAGCTCGTTTCGGCCAAGAAATTTTCCAATGTCGATGTTCGGGGCGCGGTAATGTTATTCCTGTCGGGATTCATTAAAAAGGCGTGCATCGCCGATGGAGTCGCGCCGACTGTCGACCGCTACTTCGCTCATCCGGCGGATTTCACCCCAACGAGCGCGTGGATTGGCGTGCTGTTCTACGCAATCCAGATTTACTGCGACTTTTCCGGGTACACAGACATGGCCATCGCGGCTGCCCGGCTACTTGGGTATCAATTACCGAACAACTTCCAGTTTCCGTACTTTGCCCGGAACCTCTCTGATTTCTGGCGGCGCTGGCACATCAGTCTCTCAAGCTGGCTGCGCGATTATCTCTACATTCCACTCGGCGGAAATCGGGGCTCGCGCGGATTTGCGTACCGTAACGTCATGATCACGATGCTGCTCGGTGGCCTATGGCACGGAGCTGCATGGACGTTCGTAATCTGGGGCGCGTTACATGGAACCGCGCTTCTCATTCATCGCGAGTGGATGCGCCTTACCGAGGGTCTGAAGTGGGCCGCGCGGGCGATGCGCTGGCTTGCGTGGCCGATTACGATCTACGCAGTATGCGTTGCCTGGATCTTTTTCCGCGCGCACGACCTCAACAGTGCGGGAACAATACTAAAGCAGTTCACCCTGTTTCACGGCGGTGGTAACGAACATTTCCACCGATGGTTGCTCCTGGTGATTGTGGCACTCGTCGTCGTCCATTGGCTCAATTCTCGCCGATGGTTTGCAGAATCATGGCGACAATGGCCCGCCCCAGTCTTCGCCGCGGCATACGGTTGCACTTTTGCGATCGTCCTCTTATTTGTTCCCCCCCATTACACGCCCTTTATTTATTTTCAGTTCTGAATCTGTACGTAGGAATCAAACCACATGCGCAAAAAGATCGTCGCCGCTAATTGGAAGATGAACATGACGCAGGCCGAGTCAGCGCGGTTCGTGGAGTCGTTGTTGCTTCGGGACGTAGGCGAAATCACTGATGTCGAAGTGGTCATCATTCCGCCGTTCACTGCGATTGCGAAAGTCACTGAAGCATTAGGCAAAGCGCAGAACATCAAGGTCGGCGCGCAAAATATGTACTGGGAGAAGAACGGGCCATTTACCGGCGAGATCAGTGCTGCGCTTTTGCGCGACTTGTTTGTGCACTACGTCGTGCTCGGCCACAGCGAACGCCGGACTCTGTTTGGCGAGACCGACGAAATCGTGAATCGCAAAGTGCGCGCGGCGCATGCGGCAGCGCTGCGTCCGATTGTTTGCATCGGGGAAACGCTTGAGCAGCGCGACAAAGGAAACGTTGAAAAAATATTATCGATCCAATTGCGCGGCAGCCTCGCTGGTCTGACTCCAAAGGAATTGCAGGAAACTGTGATCGCGTACGAACCGGTGTGGGCGATCGGCACCGGACGCAACGCAACACCCCAGCAAGCGCAGGAAGCGCACGCGTTCATCCGTCACATTTTGCGCGAAATGAGCGACGATACGACAGCCGAGCGAGTCCGAATTCAGTACGGCGGCAGCGTGAAACCGGAGAATGCCCGCGAACTAATGACCCAGCCAGACATCGACGGCGCTCTCGTGGGCGGAGCCAGCCTCGACCCGCGCAGCTTCGCCCAAATCGTGAAGGCTGCGCGCGACGAATAGATCGCGACTAGGATTTTGTAGCGCATTCTCCACGGAATCGACATAGCTCTGACTGACAATTACTGACCGCGGCTGGTGGGATCCACGCCGGCAAAGGTGAGAAAGTCGATCATGCGAAAACTTTCCGGTGTGCCGTCGTGTGTGGGCAGTGTTGGTACCCAACTTGGTTGCAAACTGATGTAAGAATCAGGGTCCAGCTGAAGCAATCCGACAAATACTTCGGCCACGATACGAGCTCCCACAGGGCCGAGACGTAGTCCATCCTCCCTCAACTGAGCTTCTTTCAGAATGTAATAGAAAAGCGGAGTCGATTGGACAAACTCGGGACGAATCGTCTGCAGCTCCGCCAGCTCGGTGTCACTAAGTGGTGGGATGCCCATTTCTTGCGCGATACGTTGACCGGAGGGGAGCTGCCAAGTCAGACACCTTAATAAATTGCGTTGCATCAGCGAGTCCGGCGGCATCCCATTGAATATCGTCCCCAGCGGAAGGTGGAAGAGTGGCGTCGAAACTATTGTGTCGATCCTTTTGTTCGGGCGTGCATCGGCACTGAAAGCGCCGCCGAAGTCGAAGAAAGTCTGCCAGCCGATAAAGCGCCTCGGAGCTCTCGCGCCGCCACGCAAGTCCACTGGGTCGGAGCTGCCTTCCCCCGCCGGGTCGAAAATCATACCAAAGAATGGCTGTCCATTATCCCCGTGGAGGTTGGCGCGGTATGAGGGCCGCACCATACTGTGCCCGAACCGGTAGGTGATCTGGAACTCTACCGGGATAAACGCTTCGTTGTGTAGCGGGTTATAGAAATGGCGACCATTTGTTAGGACATCATCGATGACCGACTGAGGGAGAACGTGTGGCAGAAACTCGTGAACGATCATCCACTCGTCGTGCCACACCGTCAGGCGACGGGCTTGTAAGTAAGCATCATTGTCAGGGATCCCCGGATACTGTGTTCGAATGAGATCCACCGCATGGTTATGAAACAAAAGAAAGGCCGCGTGCAGACCGGCGATCACCATGTTCTCATCGTTCCGTGGGTCGCCGATAATCGCCACGTGGTTAATCGGATCTCGCGGCAAGTCCTCGAACTGGCCACCGCTTTCAATCCGGAATTTGATGGGATCAGCCGGGTCGTATAACTCCGGGTTACCGCCTGGTCCGCCGGCGTAAACGGAGTCCAGATCAAAGAAGCAAGTGCGAGCGTTTTGTGAAATGATGGGCTGCGTTGGGAATCCAAGCCGGGACCTCTGGTCAAACGTCATATCATGGTCAAGGAACTGCCCGAAGAACGTCACTCCAGCGGTATGGGTTGGATTGTTCCGGTTGACCAGACTGAGATTGGGATCCACGATCAGCGCCACAGGGCCTGCTGCCAGATCGTCGTTCGCATCTATAATCCCGCCCGGACTACCGAGCTCCATAAGAGCGTCGCGAACCGCATTCGTTGGCGGCGCGAACGGTGGCAAATTACGGAACATCCGACCAAAATTTCCGGTCAGCGCTGGATCTGGAGGCGGTGCGGCGTTAGTGGCTTGCGCTCTCGATAAAACCCCAAAGCCGGCGAGCGCGAGGGCGATGAAAAGCCCAAAGCCGCCGAGCAACCCGGCGATTAGTAGATACGTCCCCCGGAGAGGCGAGCGCTGAATCGAATTTCTACTGTCAGTGTTTGAACCATTCATGATGTGATTCCCCCTGTTGTTTTGGCCTTGTTTGAGCAGTCGTTTTAAGAAGTCATTTCTGGACCATTCAATGATGTACTTCGTAAAATTTTCCGACACGTTACGCAGAAAGTGCAGAAATATAAGAACCACGGATTACGCGGATGGCACAGATAAGGAAAAAACCAGACTAACCACTAATGGACACTAATAGACACGAAATGATAAAACCGGATTAGTGTCGATTCGTGGTTAACAGAAGAAAAGCGGCGCAGCAGCGCCGCACTCCAAAATATCCGTGTTATCCGAGGAATCCGTGGTTGTATTATTTCGGCGCGAGGGAGGCGACGATTTTTTCAAAGCATGGATCGCCGCGCAGCGGATCCCAGAAAGGCAGCAGCTTCAATTGCCCATAGGTGAGAGAGGTCGGATACCGGAGCGCGGTGGCAAGCTGTTCGCAGGCAAGATTTTTGTCGTCAGCCCATCCAGCGATCATCGCCAAATAGACGATTATGCGCCCACCCTTCATTGTATCTTTTCCTACCGGAAGCAGCTCGACGGCGCGGTGACCTTCTTGCAGTGCTTTCTCTTTCTGCCCCAGCGCAGCGTCGATTAAACCAAGCACGCTAAGGGCACCGGCATCATCGGGATGAGCGCGAACCAGTTTCTCCTGCTCCGCGCGTTCAGCAGTGAAAGCGGCACGTGCTTTTGCATCGTCTTTTGTCATCCGAGCGATAAGGCCTTCCATGAAACGCGGACTGTACTTTGCCACCTCATTACCGACCCTGTTTTCGCCCGAGACTGCTACAGCATTGGCAGCTGCGGCAGCGTCGTGTTCTGCCAAGGCGCAAATCAGCCAGCTGTCAGAGATGCTTTGGATTGCAGCAGGATTTTTTGCGCGGATTTCATCGATCAAACGATGTAAGGGCCGGGGATCTGCTTTCCAGTCTAGTTCCACGAAGGCGCGCCAGGCCTGCTTGTCGAGGTCATTCGGCTGTACGGCCAACGTGCGGTCAAGAATAGCTTCTTCCTCCCGATAGCGCCGAAGATAGTCATAGCTCAAGGCGGTCTGCCCTAGCAACAAGACGTTGCGCGGGTCGAGCTCGGTCGCGTGCTCGAAATTGCGTAACGCCTCTTCCTGATTCCCACCGGGACGGCGGCGCTCGATGGAACCTTTCAACTGGAATAACCGAGCGTCATTGGGCAGGGTCTGACGAGCGGTTTCTAACTCAGCCAAAGCACCCTCATAATCGAGGTATCCGCGATAAAGATGTCCTGCACGCGCGAGGTGTGCTTCGCCTGCGTCCGGACGGAGCCGAAAAGCTGCGTTTATCGCTGCTTCAGCTAACGCGAGGCGCTCAGGCGTACGGTCGAAACGAAAGTGGTAAAGCTCGTCATGAACCCACGCAAGTTGGCAATATGCCTGGAAAAAAGTTGAGTCATGCGCGATTGCCTGATTCAACAGATCGGCGGCCTTCACCAAGTTGCCTGCCTCATTAATGCCGTAACTCCAGTTTAGGACGAGGTTTTTGGCGCGGCTGTAAAGATCGAAGGCAGTGGTATCCGCAGTTGGCGGGCGCTCGATGGCTAACCTTTCAGCTGGCGAGATTTTGACATGAAGCTGTTCGGCGACCTTTTGCGCGATTTCACTCTGGACCGCAAATATGTCTTTCAAATCGCGATCGTACGCTTCCGCCCAGACGTGCGAATCGGTGCGAGTGTCGATCACTTGGGCATTTATGTGAAGCCACGCCCCGGTTTTCCGGACGCTCCCTTCCAGCACGTGCGACACGCCTAGCGCATTGCCGATCTCGCGCGTGTTGTGCTGGTCGCGATATTGCATAACGCTCGTTCGGCTGATGACCTTGAGATTGGCGATTTTCGCCAGTTTCGTTAAGAGATCGTCCTGAACGCCGTCGGCAAAAGAGGCGTCTTCTTTGTCGTTGCTCAAGTTTTCAAACGGAAGCACCGCGATTCCCGCCGTTGCCGTTTGGTGGAATAGCTCGCTTTTCCAAACGATCACGCCTACCGCTGTTATCAGGGCAAGCGACAATGTCACGACAGCCGCAGCAGTCGGGTTTCGGTGCAGCCATTTCTTCCCTCGGCCAACAACTCCGGTGCGCCGGGCTTGGATTGGTTGGTGCTTTAGCCAGCGTTCCAGGTCTTCGGCCAGCGCGAGAGCGGAAGAGTAACGGCGCCCTGGATCTTTCTCTAGGCACTTAAGGCAAATCGTAGAAAGGTCACGATCTACTTTCGGGTTCCACAGGCGCGGTGGCCGCGGCTCGGTTTCCAGCAGTAGCTTAATGGTCTCATAAGTTGTTCCTCCAGCAAAAGGCGGATGGCCGGTTAGAAGCTGGTAGAGGACTGCGCCAAGGCCGTACACATCTGTTGCGCTGGTTAGTCCCGCAGTCGCGGGATTATTCCCGGCTGCTTGTTCCGGCGCCATTGTAACTAGGTGTGCCCAGCACTTCGAGGGTACGCGTGACCGTGCTCTCAGATTCGACTAATCGAGCAAGGCCGAAATCGGTAAGATGCGGTTCGCCTTTTGCATCCAGCAGAATATTTCCCGGCGTGATGTCTCGGTGCAGAATACCGTGTTCATGCGCGTAATGAACGGTGCGGGCCACCTTTGCGATAAGTTCGACCGCCTGGCGGATTGAAATCGGCGTTTGTTTAACTACCTCGTCAAGCTGGCCGCCCTCAACGAACTTCATGCTGAAGTAACATTGGCCATCACGCTCGCCTACCTCATAGATCGGGACGATGCATGGATGATCGAGGCTCGCAGCGGCTTCGGCTTCAAGTCGGAAGCGCTTCAGGTGTGCTTTAGTCGCCCACTGGCCGAGGCCAATGACCTTTAACGCGACTATGCGGTTGAGACTTTTTTGTCGCGCGCGAAACACGACGCCTTGACCGCCGCGCCCGATTTCCTCCAGCAATTCGTAGTCGCCGAATTCCATCTGCATCTGTGCTGCGTCCGATCTGAGGCGCTCGCTAGGTTCCCCTAATAGCGGTCCAAGAGTAGTCTAACAAATTGGTGTCCATTAGTATCCATTGATGGTTAGTTAGATTTGGGGGCAAGGGAGGCGACGATTTTTTCGAAGCAAGGATCGCCCCGCAGCGGGTCCCACCACGGCAGCAGTTTCAAGTCGCCATAGCTGACACCGCTCGGAAAGCGGCCGACCCGGGCAAGCTGTTCGCAGGCGAGATCGCGCTCGCCAACCCACGCAGCGATTTTGGCCAAACACACGATCACGCCCCGGCCGCTACGCGCATCTTTTTCCAAGGGAAGCAGCTCAACCGCGCGCCAACCCGCGCCCAACGCTTCCTCTTTTCGTCCCAAGGCAGCGTCAATTAAACCGAGCACGCTTAGAGCTCCAGCATCATCAGGATCCGCGTCAACCAGTTTCTGCTGCTCGTCCCGCGCAGCAGTGAAAGCGGCAGTTGCCTTGGCATTGTCTTTTGTCATTCGAGCGATAAGACCTTGCAAGAACCGGGGACTGAATTTGATGGTGACACCGCCAATACTGTTTTCGCCCAACTCCCTCAACGCATTGGCCGCAGCGACGGGGTCGCGCTCTGCCAGTGCGCAGTCAAACCAGCTACCGGCAACTCTTGGGAGTGCGCCAGGGTCTTTCGCGCGGAGTTCTTCGATCAGTTGATGCAAGAACCGTGTATTGGCTTTCCAGTCGAATTCGACGTAGGCGCGCGCGACTCTCGTTGCAGCGTCATCCGGCTCGATGGCCAACGCGCGATCCAACATGGCTTCTTCATCGGCGTATCGGTCGAGATCGTCATAAGTCAGCGCAGTCTGGTGTAGAATGCGCAAGTTGCGCGGATCGAGCTCGAGCGCGCGCTCCAGGTCCCGTGTGGACTCCTCCCAGCGTCCCTGGCGACGTTCGATGTAACCTTTGAGCTCAAATAATCGAGCGTCGTTGGGCAGGGTCCGACGAGCAACCTCGAGTTCTGCCAACGCTCCACTGTAGTCACGGTACCCGTGGTAGAGATTCCATGCGTGCGCCAGATGCGCTTCACCTGCATCCGGACGGAGGCGGAAGGCCGCCTGGACAGCTGCTTCCGCCACCGCCAGCCGCGCAGGCGTGCGATCGGCTCCATTGAAATAAAGGTCATCGTGAGCCCAAGCGAGTTGGCAATACGCTTGGAAAAAGGTTGCGTCATGCGCGACTGCCTGGTTCAACAGATCGACCGCCTTCAACAAATTCCCTTTCGCGCTGGTGGTAAAGGTCATAGTCAGAAGAAGATTTTTGGCGCGGCTATAAAGATCGAAGGCGGTGAGATCAACAGTTGGCGGGCGCTCGATGGCCAGCCTTTCAGCAGGCGAGATTTTGGCGTGAAGGCGCTCTGCGACTTTTTGCGCGATCTCGCTCTGGATTGCGAACATGTCTTTCAAATCGCGGTCGTATTCTTCCGCCCAGGTGTGCGCGTCGGTGCGGGTGTCGATCAACTGCGCGTTGACGTGGAGCCAGGCACCGGTCTTGCGGACGCTGCCTTCCAGTACGTGGGACACCCGCAGCGCGTCGCCGATCTCGCGGGTATTGTGCTTGCCGCGAAATTCCATAACGCTGGTGCGGCTAATGACCTTGAGGTTGGCAATTTTTGCCAGCTTCGTCAAAAGGTCGTCCTGAACGCCATCGGCAAAAGAGGCGTCCTCCTTGTCGTTACTCAGGTTTTCAAACGGCAACACCGCGATTCCAGCTGTTGCGGGACGGTGGAAGAGTTCGCTTTTCCAAACGATTACGCCTACCGCTGCTATCAGGGCCAGCGACAATGTCACGACAGCCGCAGTAGTTGGATTTCGTTGCAGCCATTTCTTCCCTCTGCCAATAACTCCGGCGCGCCGGGCTAGGATTGGTTCGTGCCTTAGCCAATGTTCCAAATCTTCGGCCAGCACGAGAGCAGAAGAGTAACGGCGCTGTGGATCTTTCTCGAGGCATTTGAGGCAGATGGTAGAAAGATCGCGATCTACTTTGGGATTCCACAGGCGCGGTGACCGCGGCTCGGTTTCCAAAAGTAACTTGATAGTTTCGTAGGTTGTTCCTCCGGCAAAAGGTGGATGGCCTGTTAGAAGCTGGTAGAGTACTGCACTAAGCCCGTACACATCTGTTGCCTTGGTTAGCTGGGTCGTATTCCCGGCTGCTTGTTCCGGCGCCATGTAACTGGGTGTGCCCAGCACTTCGAGCGTGCGCGTGACGGTGCTCTCAGATTCGACTAATCGGGCAAGGCCGAAATCGGTGAGATGTGGTTCGCCCTTTGCATCCAGCAGAATGTTTCCCGGCTTGATGTCGCGATGCAGAATGCCGTGTTCATGCGCATAGTGCACGGTGCGGGCCACCTTTGCGATGAGTTCGACTGCCTGCCGGATCGAAAGCGGAGTGTGTTTAATTACCTCGTCAAGCTGGCCGCCTTCGACAAACTTCATGCTGAAGTAGCACTGGCCATCGCGTTCGCCTACCTCGTAGATGGGCACGATGCAGGGATGGTCGAGACTCGCGGCGGCTTCAGCTTCAAGTCGGAAGCGCTTGAGGTGCGCTTTGGTGGCCCACTGGCCGAGGCCGATGATTTTTAATGCCACTATACGATTCAGGCTCTTTTGTCGGGCGCGAAAGACTACACCTTGACCGCCGCGCCCGACTTCCTCGAGTAACTCGTAGTCGCCTAGCTCTCCCAGCAGTTTTGACCCGAAATCTTTCGCGGTTGTTCTCACGAGTGGCTCAGCTTTCGACTCATCGCGTGGCAGCTTGTCCGCGCGGACGGGGTCGGCGACCCCGGCTAGAGCTTCCGGGACGATCCTAAGCGCTGTTTCGAGCACACACCCGGTGCAAAGTCCTTCCGGTGCGTCGGAAAGGATTTTCGTGCCGCACTTTCCGCAGACTCTAATTACGCTGGCCATTTCAAGGGCGCTCGCGCGTTCTCCTCGATCCCTTACCAAAAAGAAAACTGACTTTTGATCTCTAACCTCTGAATCCTTGGCGTTTCTTACAATGTTTGACGGATCAGCAAAATCTAGGCCCGGACCACGGCGATTAGATGGCGCAGCTCGTCTTCGACGTCGCCGGGTGTAGCTACCGTATGTGCAATTTCCTCTCGCAATAACAATTGATAGCGCTGTCGAAATCGGTGGAACGCCTGCCTGACTGCGTTGGCGGTCATGCCTAGTTGACCGGCAATGTCCGCTTGCGACGGGGAATCGGACTCGTCCGGCAGCAGTTGCTTTAACGAATCAAACAACGCGCCATTACCTGCCGCAACGTATTCATTCTTCAAAAGACCAAGCACGTGTTGTAACACCGTAGAAGCCCAGCGGCGCTCGTAAATTTGCTCCGCAGTTACGGTGTCCGCCGGTTCGATCTCGATCCGTTCTTCGCGGCTCAGTTCTTCGAGCGGTATAAGCCGCTGGCCTTTTCCCCGTTTG
>Ga0193735_1000458_pt1 | contig 12877 bp, 10 predicted proteins | sample U1m2metaG_FD_145080 | JGI IMG/M metagenome (GOLD analysis project Ga0193735, IMG submission 145080) | Soil microbial communities from a riparian zone of the East river system, Colorado, United States - U1m2 | ecosystem: Environmental > Terrestrial > Soil > Riparian zone | place: USA: East River... | reverse complement strand
TTTTTTTCACTTTCGATTTTCCCGGGTCAACCTTTACATCGCTTAACGGAATCAGTTCGCAGGGGAATATCACTGGTCGTTACGTCGATGCTTCCGGCATTGCCCACGGATTCATAGCTCGCGTCAGAGGCACACCGCCGACAACTCCGGCGGGAACGGAAATGAAGGCGAACGTTTCCCCGTCGCTGGTCACTCCACTCAACCCGTCGCCCTCGGCGTGGGGGGGTGCAATGCCGGCGCGCTGAGTTGAGCATCGGGGGGCCTGCGCGAAGCCGACGGATTGGAACTGCCGATACGAAAAATGTGACATGAAAGCCGTGGAGCTACGGACTGACAGTCCGCGCAGACGAGAAGCGCTGCGGCGGTGCCGTTCTTATTTTATTTGATCGCCGGGTTTCTGTAGATAGTCATGGGGCTGGCGGTGGTCGGAATTGGGCTGACCCTGTCACATGGCACAGGGATACCGGATGTTGTAGTAAACGTGTAGCACATTTTCGTCGCGGTCTTCATGACCCGCTGTGGCTGTGCCGGGAGCACTACGTTTTTGTTCGGATCAGCAGCAAATGCCGATGCGCAAAATGCGAACGTGAGCACGACACTCGCGCACCGAACCGACGAACCGCACAGGCGACTAAACCTGTTTTCCATTCTCATACCGTGATCGTGATTCAGTTTCGAATTTTGGGCAAGCTTATTTAGAGGCCATTCGAGACAAAGAAACGACACTTTCAGCATCGCGAATCAATCCGCCCAAAAAATATTCCTGGCGCAGCCGGAGGCGGCCTTTCGCACCGGGGGCATCGATTAACAGTTTGGGTGCATCGACACATTGAAGCGCGAGCTGCACGCCACGACGAAAGAATCCGAGCAATTGCTTGCCCAGGACTTACCCGTCCTAAACGAATCTCTCAAAGCCAAAGGCCAGCAGCCAATCGAGGCATCACCAGCTACGGTCACCAACGAGAAGGCGTCTGGTCCTGGCGGTAAAGTCTCAAATTGAACGTCCCGCCGGCGGTTACCACTGGGCGGCCAGAGACTAGTGACCGATTATGCGAACCGACGGATCGTTGACGAAAGCGCCTGGCGTTGTCTGCCGCCCGGTTCTGTCGATGTCATGGCGGTCAATAATTCGGATCGGCGAGACCGTCTTCGTGCCGATCGGCTGCAGTTTGACGCGTTGCGGGATCAGAGAGCCGGTGACGAAAAGCGTCCGCTCTTCAACTTTCTGGTTATGTTTCGACGCTTGCTTGACCTTGGGGTCGGCAAGCACCGTGCCGGCAAACATGATCGTCGCTAGGAGAATTGTAGCGGTTTTCGCTATGGGCGTCTTCACAAATAAAAACTACACCCGGGAAGTTCCAGTGTGCAAATCATTGAAACGATGATGATGGTCCCTTCCCCGCGATAGCGAGAGAGGCAATAGCTATTGCCACTGCCTCTCCGCAGACCCAACCAAAACGTCAGAGTTAGAATCTTTTCGTTAGGCGCAGGTAAACGAACCGGCCAGTGGCATCGTAAGTGAAGCCGGGATAACCAACAGCGTTTCCACCTTCCCCCCATGCCTTCGGTGGATCCTGACCAAAGATGTTATTGCATCCAATGGTGATGATCGTGCCTCGCAGCAGATGGTCCAGAACAGTACGCTGATAATTGCTGGTCTGAGCTGCAGCCTTTTCGAGAGGCGCACCGTCCTTGCCGCGGACGACCTCTTTTTCGCCCTTCGAATAGCCAGGCACAGGATTGGTCTCAACCGGAAGAAGAAGAGCGGTGAAGTCATAGGAAAGCTGACCGTCGAAGAAAAAGGTCTGGTGAACCCAGTGATGGTGAAGGTTTGGCGTAAATTCGTGGAATCCGTCGGTGTAGCGCACGATGGTAAAGAGATCGAAGCCCTTCCATGTCCACTCGAGGCTGGAATTACCTTTCCATTTATACCAACCCTCATTCGACAGACCCGGATCGGTGGTTCTGCCGGCCAAATTGCCGTTGTCTGGCCCGAACTCTCGGAAGATGAACCCCTGGAAGATGAATTCATCCAGGTAGGTTACTTGAGTCTGCGAAGTGAAGGTCCCCCACGGCGTTGGCCTCTGGTAGTAAAGGCCGAAGTCAACCCCGCGAGCCTCTTGATTGCCGATGTTCTGATTTCGAATCAAGATACGTGTGATGTTTCCACCAATGTCGCGCTCCACCTTTTCGCCGGGCAACAATGTGCCGGTTAGTTCACGTTGCAGTACTTGGTCGGCCAGGGGCGCAGTGACAACGCCGGTGCGCTCGATATCCCAAAAATCAACCGAGAGGTTCAAACCGGGCACATATTTCGGCGAGTAAACAAAGCCGCCGCTGAACGAGCGGGAATCTTCAGGCTGGAGCCCGGGATTACTGCTTATAAGGGTGTTCGTCTCAGGCTCGAAGACGCCGCCATTCATCGGATCGTGAGAAGGCTCCAGGGTTGATAACGGAGACCCAAACAGTTCCTCAAGTGATGGCTCACGAAAACCCTCGCCCCAAGTTGCCCGGAGAGTCAGCTGCTCGTCAAACGGTTGCCAGCGCATGCCTACCTTCGGCACCAAGACATTGGTATTGTTGTTCAGAAACTCTTCAAATCGCGCCCCAGCCGTAAACTCCAGGGAATAAAAGCCCGGAATCATTGCCTTGGTCTCGCGCTGCAGCTGCGGATTTTTGCCGTCGCCTGTGTAGTACGTACTCGTCACGGGGCTGAAGATAGGAATTCTGGTCTCTGCGTAAAACGCATACGTCTTCCTTCCACCCTCAGCAGCCGGAACTGGGGAATTACCGACGATGTCACCCTCGACGTTGAGCATATCCGGCTCCTCCTTCAGCGATTCGCGGCGGAACTGACCACCGAAGGCCAAACCAACACCGCCGGCCGGCAAGTTGAAGAGCGCCGTCGTATAGACCGTGGCATCCAACGTCCACAGCTTTGAGGTGTCTTCGTCCTTGGGATGGACTCTGGCAAAATCGATCGTGGCCTCGTTAGACGGGATTGGAGCGCGAAAATCACCGAAAGGATTAAAGGCAGGCTGGCCAGCGAGGACTCCACCCGGTTGAAAGATCGGATCGGCCTGGTTCAAGATGCGGTTGAATTTCGAGGCGGACACTTGCGTCCCGGTAACCGTATTCTTGAGTTGGCTGTAACGGAATCCGGCGTCGTACCCCCAGCTTCCGTTGAAGAGCTTGTCCCCCTTGATGCCGATTGTGCTCAGCCACGCGTCGGTTTCGTTATCGAACAAACGGTTTCCAAACTCAGCCAGACGCGCGCGGGTGCCGCCCGAGATAATTTGCTCGAAGGGATTAAAAGGATTGAACGCGTCAGCCGGGACACCGGTCTCCGCGTGGGTGGGTGTGTTGGGTGGCTCCGAGCCTGGCGCAATTGGCGAATGCGACGGAATGGCCAATGTGGTCTGACCCAAGGTCTGGAATGAACCAGTTGCTGGAGCTGCCAGTTCGTTGTGCGTTTTCACGTTCTGATAAAAGCCGTCCGCATAGACGACCATCTGATCGCCAAAGACCTTGTGGTCACCACTCAACCACACCCCATAGCGCTCTGACTCCGGGAAAGAGAGCGAGAACTGATTGAAATTGAACCCGGGACGCAGGCCGCCGGCCGCCCTGACACGGCTATTGGCATCGTAGAGATACCTGTTTGCCGGGGACAGCCCGTTTGTAAAATCTGGTGCACTTGCAAATTCAGTCCCACCCGGATTTAAATTCTTGCCACCAGCGGCCCCCGCCACATCGCTGCTGAGCTGAAGATTATACGGGCTGTTATTCGAGCTCAGGAACGGCGGATCGGCCGAGAAACCGCGATCGCGGTTGGCGATGGAGTTGCGATGATAGTAATTCAAGACGCCAGTGATGTTGGTATCTCCCTTGCCAACACCGAAGATGCCGTATGTGTCGAATAGACCCGAGTCTTTATCGAGCGTGTTGCCGTATTCGACTCTTGCTTCCGCGCCGTCGTAATTGTGACGCATCTTAAGGTTCACGACGCCGGCCACCGCATCCGCACCATACGTGGTGGATGCGCTGTCTTTCAGAATTTCGATGCTTTCAATAGCGGCTTCAGGAATCGAATTCAAATCGACAAACATCACATTGACCAGGCCGGGGTTGTTGCCCGTCGGATAGGGAGCGACTCGGCGTCCATCGAGAAGGATGAGAGTGGCCCTGGCATCGAAACCGTGGAGCGCAACTGTCGCCGCACCCACAGCGGTGTTGGAGCCGTTTTCATTATTCGAAATCGGAACGACGTTCGCGTTCACGATCGGCAGGCTGAGGAGAAATTGCTCGGTGGTAATATAACCTGATTTGTTGATGTTTTGGCGGTTGTAGGTGTCAACCGGGTTCGGTCCCACTTCTTCTGCCGTCGGAATGTTCGAACCCGTTACGATGACGCGCTCGGCTTCCGCCCCGGGCGGCGTCGGGGCAGCACCAATGTCCGTCGACAGCGGCGGGAGGTTCTGGGCAAATGCGCTTGAGGCGATGATGAGAGGGATTCCGACGCAGGCTCCGAGAGTCATGCGCAGGAATCCGAACTTAGAATGTCCGGTTCTGATCATGGTTTCTCCTTTTGTTAGGTTAGGTTGGACCTTACGTAGGGTACAGGCTGCGCCCGACGTAAAATCGGGGTTTTTTTCTAGGAAGCCAGAAGGTAATCCCAAATGTCAAGCACAAAATTTCGTGCTCTCACATTTCAACAATGAATTGGATTCAGTCCAAAAACAGCGCTAAGAGACGCGCCGCCATGATATCTGCCTCCAGGACTCGCGCTCGCATCTGTAGGCGGAAGCGACGGATCGTTCTTCGCAGACAACCGCCCTTTTCCGTCATTGTCCCGACATGAGCAAGGCGATTTAAAAGTGACTGGCGAATGCGGTGCTGCCGTTGCCGTACCCAAAGGCCGAGAAGGTTGGCCTCGCCTTGTTTTTTGCCGAGGACTTGTCGAGAAACTATGCGCCGGCCCAACGAGTCTCGAATGGCTCGCCCCGCAGTGCTCGACTGCACGCCGTCAGGGATATGCCATTTTCAGATTATCATTCACGGGAAAAGCCGCAAATCAGCGCCGGAATCCGTTTTTAGATGTTTGTCACGTCCGGCAACCGCTGCATTGCCGCGCGCTTGTCATCTGTCGTAAGGTGCGTGTACTGGCGCGAAACCGCGGGGCTCTCGTGCCCTACGATCTCGCGCGCGATAAAGTCGGACACGCCGGCTGCTTTTAGCATTGTCACCGCACTGTGGCGCAAACTGTGGAATGAAATCTCACTTGCTTCGCGCGCTTGGTTGCGGCCTTTGCCGGTGCTTTTATGTCCGCGGGGTCTCGGCTCAACGAGTCCGGCGGCAACCAGAAGATCTCGGAACTGATTCGATAACGAGGCTGTGCGCTTCGCGCTCGCTGCGCGAGGGAAAATGAAAGCGTTTGGGTTGTCACTCGCTGGCAGTGATGCCAAGTAATCGGCAAGCGGTTGCACCAGCGGAAGCACGATGCGCCGTCCGGTCTTGCGCGTGGTAAACGCAATCTCGCCGGAGTCCAAATTGACTGCGCGCCACGTGAGCTTTGCCAGATCGCCGAGCCGTTGTCCGAGATACAGGCCGAACAGCACCAGGCCGCGCCATTCGGTATCATCACCGCACGCTTTCAAGACGCGTTTAATTTCGTCGAGCGTAAACGCGCGCCGCTTCGATTCTGCAGTTGATTTGAGCAGTTTGACGCGCACAGCGGGATTGACCGCGAGCAATCCCTGCCGAACCGCTTCACCGAGACAGATTCGCAGCACTTTCACGCTCAAGTTTGCATTCGAGCGCGATAGTTCCTTGGCCTCACGATCACGAAACCGCGCAATATCGCTCGCTTGCAGCGTAGAAAGGTCGCGCTTGTTTTTCGCTTCACCGAGGAAATCTGTGAAGCGTTCGATCACGCGGTTGTAACGCGCGTGCGTGGATTCCTCAGTTTCGATCGCTTTGGCTTCCGTCCATGTCTCGCACCACGATTTGATGGACGCGCTCGGCAAGGATTCGACGTTTGCCGTCGTGAAAATATCGCTGACACCTTGCGCGATCACTTCGCGCGCAGCGTCCACGCTCAGCTTACCGTTGCGCGCTTTCAGCGCGGCTTTGTGCCATGCGCGACAAATCTCCAGCGCCTGCTTCAACGATGTTTTCTCATGTCCATTTACGAGGGAGAATCGTTAGGCAAGAGGCGTTTTGTCGAACCGGGGGTTCGAATCCCCCCCCATCCGCCATTGATGGTTCTGCTCGTAACATTGTCGGCTACCTTGCTCTCTTCGGTTAGCAATCGCGTCTCTGCCTAACGATCGCGTTGTTCAACAACCTGCAGTTCTTGTCGCAACTTAACCACGCTCTCGTGGGGGAGGACGCCGCGAAAGTTTACGCTTGGATAAATCATGCAATCGCGACCGATAACCGAGCCGGGATTGATCACTGCGTTGCAGCCGATCTCCGTTCTATCGCCAACGATTGCGCCGAATTTTCTGAGGCCCGTCGGAATGTGGCCATCGGGTGTTACGACCGCGATTTCGGCGTGATCGAGCTTTACGTTGGAGAGAATCACGCCTGCGCCCAGATGTGCGTGGTGACCAATAATCGAATCACCGACGTAATTGAAATGCGGCACCTGTACTTCGTCGAACAGGATGGAGTTTTTGAATTCGCAGGAGTTTCCCATGACTACGCCGTTGCCAACTATCACGTTTTCGCGCACGTAGCAGCCGCTGCGGATGTGGCAGTTGTCGCCGATCCATGCCGGGCCTTTCAACATCGCGCCCTGTTCGACGACCGTTCCTCTGCCAATAAAAACATGGTTGCTAATAAATGGCTTGCCCATTAGCTCGCCGAGGATTGCAGGCTTCAAACGAAATTGGAGGTAACTGGCGATTTGTTTGAGCGCGTCCCAGACGTAATTCTGGTTTTCGAACAACTTCGGATGAGCCGTGTGTTCGAGGTCAAGAAAGTCGGCGGGCGCAAACATGAGTCTATATGCGGAACGATGAGTGAATCATTCGCATCGCGCGAGCGCAAATTCCACGCCTGTTGCCCGCGCTCCCAGATCACGTTGTACCCCGCGGCGTGAGTTTTTGGCCGTCTTTCGTGTCGCGTACGTCCCATCCTAGCGCAGAAATTCGATCACGCAGTTCGTCGCTTCGCTTCCAATTCTTTTCGCGTCGCGCGTTCTCGCGCTGTTCTGCCAACTGCACCACTTCCGCTGGGACCGCGAGTTCGGTTTCTGGTTCGAGGTCGAGGACAGTATTGACCCGTTTCCACCAATCCAGCCATGCCTTTGCCGAGGCGGCGTCGAGCTTGTTTTCATCCATGGCGCGATTCGTTTCGCGCACCGATTCGAACAGAAATCCTAATGCCGCGGAAATATTTAGATCGTCATCCAGCGCTTCTTCAAACTTCTGCGTTGGAGGTTGGACGTTGGACGTTGGGCGTTCGACGTTTGCTTCCTGGGATTTCTCCTTGAGTCGCGTCAGCCATTCGTCGATTCGGCCTAACGATTCTCTCGCCTCTTTCATTCCTTCCCAGGTAAAATTGAGTGGCACCCGATAATGCACGCGCAACAGCGCGTAACGAAGCTCACGCCCGGTGTAGTTTTTCGCGAGAACATCCGGCACGGTGTAAAAATTGCCTAACGACTTCGCCATTTTTTGGCCGTCGACCAGCAAATGCGCGCAATGGAGCCAGTAACGGACGAATTTCTCTCCCGTCACGCCTTCGCTTTGGGCGATCTCGGCTTCGTGATGAGGGAAAATGTTATCGACGCCACCACAATGGATGTCGATCTGATCACCTAACAACGCTGTCGCCATCGCGCTGCACTCGATGTGCCAGCCCGGCCGGCCTGGTCCCCATGGCGAATCCCACTTCACATCGCCGTCCTCGTCATCCCACGCTTTCCAGAGCGCAAAATCACCGATGTGTTCCTTGTCGTATTCGTCGTGCTTCACGCGTCCCGTCGATTGCAATTGCGTGAGGTCGAAGTGCGCGAGCTTGCCGTAATTCGGAAATTTGTTGATACGAAAATAAACTGATTTGTCCTCCGCTTGATAAGCGAGACCGCGCGCGATGAGCTCGCTGATCATCTCGATCATCCTGTCGATGTAATGCTGGTCGGTTGCAGCGGGAAATTTATTGGCGGGTTTGATCCGCAATGTCTCTGCGTCTTGGAAGAACGCTTGTTTGAATTGCTCGGTGAACTTCGTCAGTGGCACTCTGGCTTCGCGCGCACCGCGGATCGTCTTGTCGTCGACGTCGGTGATGTTCATCACGCGATGCACCTTGTAACCGCGTAGCTCCAGATGGCGCTGAAGCAAATCCTCGAAGATGTAAGCGCGAAAATTTCCGATGTGTGCGCGGCTGTAAACGGTCGGTCCGCAAGTGTAAATACTGATCGTTCGCGCTGCCGGATCACGCGGCTCGAACTCTTCGATCTTACGTGAGTAGGTGTTAAAAAACCGGAGCGACATTTTCTCTGCTACGTGTCATCCCGAGCGAAGCGAGGTATCTCACAAGAGCATGGCACGCTTTTTTGTTCCAGAAAGTCATCGCTTCGATTGAGGGATGGTTCGCTTCGCTCACCATAACTGTTTTGGTGGGCGCTCTCGTGACCTAATGCATCATTCCATTTCAACGGTTGCCACCGCCATCGCGGCAATGCCCTCGCCGCGCCCGATGAATCCGAGCTTTTCATTTGTCGTCGCCTTGATGCTCAGATTCGATTCGCTGCCATCGATGGCATCCGCAATTTTCTTCCGCATTGCGGAAACGTGGGGCGCGATCTTCGGTTCTTCGGCGATGATAGTTGCATCGATGTTGAGCACGCAGGCTTTCTTTTCCGCGAGCAATTTGCTCACGTGTTTCAAAATTTCGATGCTGTTGATTCCTCGAATTGATTCGTCCGTGTTTGGGAAATGCTGGCCGATATCGCCGGCGCCGATCGCGCCGAGCAATGCATCTGCGATGGCGTGAGACAAGACGTCCGCGTCGGAATGTCCTTCCAATCCGCGCGAGTGCGCAATCTCGACGCCGCCAAGGATCAGCTTCCTTCCTTCAACAAGGCGATGCACGTCGTAGCCAATTCCGCATCGAACACTCATGGCCATCAGAGTTTAAGATTAATAACGCCGTTCGACGCAATGATGCTGTATTTATCTTTCATGTCCTCGCGCGGGCGAAGATCGACAGTTCCACCCGCGTTTTCAACCAGGAGCCGGCCGGCTGCGATGTCCCACAGGCTGATTCCCTGCTCAATGTAAGCGTCGAGTCGTCCGCAGGCGACATAAGCCAAGTCGAGCGCAGCGCTGCCGAGTACCCGGCATTTGCGCACGCGATGAATCATTTGCTGGAGCAACGGGAAGTTTGTGTTGATCGTCTCGGCGGTTTTGGCGAGCCCAATGGAGACGACGGCCTCAGCGAGATCTGCGCGATCGCTTACGTGGAAGGGATCGCCATTCAATTTTGGAATCTCGCCTTTTTGTCCTTTCCACATTTCCCGACGAATGGGGTCATAGATAACACCAACCATGACTTCATTGCGGAGACGGAGCGCAATCGAGACACAGAAATGCGGAATGCCATAGAAATAGTTCACGGTGCCATCCAGCGGATCGACGATCCATTGGTGTTCGCCGGATTGATCGCCCACGATTCCTTCTTCACCGTAAAGCGCGTGCTTGGGAAACTCTTTCAGAAGGAGCCTGGTAATTAACTCCTGTGCCTGAACGTCGATCTCGAGCTTGATATCGTGTGCTGCAATGGCATTGACCCGCTGTGGCCGCCGGAAATTTTTCCGAAGCAACTTACCGGCCGCGCGCGCGGCTTTTTCAGCCGCATCGAGATAATGCTTCATGGCGAAGTTGACCCCTTGAGTGGTTGAGAAGTTGAATCGATTCAGAATAACGTTTCCGCTCAGCGGCTCAACCTCTCAACTCCTCAGCGACAAAAATCTTGCTTGGCTTTGTCATGTCGAGCGAAGTCGAGACATCTCGATTTTCTTTCCAGAATCACAATCAGAGATTCCTCGACTACGCTGGGAATGACACAGCGCACGCAAGAAAAAACCGGGAGGAAAATAAATTCTCCTCCCGGGGTTGAAGTTAGGGTTGTGACTCCGAAAGCATTTCGGAGCCGTTAATCAAGCGTGGGGCGTTAATGCCTCTTTTTCTTCGCTGATTTTTTCTTTGCTGCTTTCTTTTTCTTCGCCATCGACTAATTCCCCCCTTTCATCCGCAACACGCGCGGAACTCTGTGAAGAGTTGGGAATGACTTCACTTAAACGAGTTCAGTTAATCATCACATTTTTTTTGTCAAACGTTTTTGTTGCGAAATTTAAAAATATTTTTACGAGATCGCGCGCGATATTTTTTTTTAGCGCGCGCGAAATTTCCGTTTTTTCGCCGTCTCGAAACAAAATTGTCACTTCATTCACGTCGCTTTCTATTCCCGAATCTGCGCCGCTTACATCGTTTGCGACGATGATGTCGCAATTCTTTGCGCGCAGCTTCTTAGCGGCGTTTTCTTCCACGTGATCTGTTTCCGCTGCGAAACCGACAAGAACGAATTGTCGGTCCTGCCGGCGGCCTAACGAATCGAGAATGTCGCGCGTGGGAATTAGTTCGAGCGAAAACTTCGCACCGCGCTTTTTGATTTTTGTGGACGAAACGTTTACCGGCTTGTAATCGGCGACGGCCGCGCACAAGACGCATATGTCGCATTCGTCTGCATGCCGGTGGACTGCTTCGAACATTTCGTCGCTGGTCGAAACAGAAATCAACTTTGCATTGCGCGGCGGCTCAAGAGTCCCCGGACCTGAAATCAACGTGACATCGTGCCCTTCAGTGAGTGCCGCTTCCGCGATGGCGTAGCCCATTTTTCCGGATGAGCGATTCGAAATGTAACGAACCGGATCGATCGGCTCGCGCGTGGGCCCGGCCGTAATGAGGAATCTCACGCGATCAAATTATCCTGGCGCGCGAGCAGGAACTCCGCACGGAACGCGATGTCGTTCACTTTCCAAAGTCTGCCAATGCCTTCGTAGCCGCACGCAAGCATTCCTTCTTCTGGTCCGATAAATTCAACGCCGCGCGCTTTCAATTTTTCCACGTTGTCGACCGTAGCAGGATGCGCCCACATTTTTCCGTTCATGGCCGGCGCGAGCAGAATCGGAGCACGCGTCGCGAGTGCGATGGCTGCAAGCGGATGATCGGCCAGACCGTGCGCGAGTTCGGCGATGATGTGCGCAGTGGCCGGCGCGATCAGCAACAGGTTCGCGCGGTCGGCGAGCTCGATGTGCCCGGGACGCCAACTTTCCTTCTCGTCAAAGAAGCTGGTTGTCACAGGATTTTTTGAAAGCGTCTGCAACGTGAGTGGAGAAATAAATTCAGCCGCATCCCGTGTCATGACGACAAAAACTTCGTGGCCTTGTTTGACCAGCAAACTGGCGAGCTCAGCAGATTTGTACGCGGCGATCGAGCCGGTCACACCGAGCACGACCGATTTCATACCCGGTCGAATACGCACAACCTTTCGCGCGCTCGCCTTATCGCGTTTCCTCTTGGAGTCTCTGCCTTCTGCAATCATTTCTCGATCAATCGGCGGCTCAAATAGCTTTCTGCCTCCATGATTTGCCGGAACCTTTGCAAATCTTCCTCCACCGATCCACTGATAATAGTATAGCGATAATCGCGCCAATGTTCCATCTCCCGAGCTGCGGTGGCCAGACGCGAATCGATCTGCTGTGCGGTTTCCGTTCCACGTTGCAACAGACGCCTGCGCAATTCCTCGAGATCGGGAGGCATGATGAATACATCGGCCAAAGCGTCCCGGATCACTGGATCGCCGCGGTTGCGAATAACAGCAGCGCCCTGCGTATCGATGTCGATCAAAACATCCTTTCCGCTCTTTAGATTTGTCACGATTGGCTCGCGCAAGGTGCCGTAATGGTCTCCGTGCACCTGTGCGTGCTCCAGAAAATCTCCTTTCGCGACTCGCTCGCCGAAATCTGCATCGGAAAGAAATCGATAATCCTGGCCATCAATCTCACCGACACGCGGCGTTCGCGTCGTGCACGAGACGGAGTAAAAAAGATTGGGGGTTCGACGAATCCTTTCCACGAGCGTGGTCTTGCCCGCGCCCGATGGAGCAGAAACCACAAAAAGAATTCCGTGGCGGCTGAATTTCTTACTCAAGATTTTGGGCTTGCTCGCGAATCTTCTCCAGCTCGGCCTTGCAGGCGATGACGCGCTGAGAAATGGCCGCATCGTTTGCTTTTGCGCCGAGCGTGTTGAGCTCCCGAAACATTTCCTGGGTGATGAATTCCAGTGTGCGTCCTACCGGTTCTTTGCTGCGCAGATGGTGCGCGAATTGGGTGAGATGACTTTCCAGACGGACTAGTTCCTCAGACACATCTGCGCGATCAGCAAAAAACGATATCTCCTTCAACAAACGTTCATCGTCACTCGCAATCGGCAGGCCAGCTTTCTGGATGCGATCGAGAAGGACGGCACGATATCTGTTGACCACATCGGGATGAAATGTGCGGATTTCCTTGAGTTTTTTGCGAATTGCCTTCAGGCGATGGATCAAGTCCTTGGCCAGATGTTTCCCTTCGCGTTCGCGCATTTTGATTAAATCGGCCAGGGCACCATGTAATGCACGATCAATGGCCGGCCATGCGTCCTCCGGATTAAGCGCCTGTTCAGGAAAGCGCATCACTCCAGGAGCCTGCAGAATTGTGCTCATCGTGATTTCCCCTGGGGCGTTCAATTCCTTTTGCAATGCCCGCATCGCTTCGTGATAAGAGCGGGCCAACTCGGTGTCGAGCGCCAGATTGCGCGTGCCATTT
>Ga0193735_1000457_pt1 | contig 12878 bp, 11 predicted proteins | sample U1m2metaG_FD_145080 | JGI IMG/M metagenome (GOLD analysis project Ga0193735, IMG submission 145080) | Soil microbial communities from a riparian zone of the East river system, Colorado, United States - U1m2 | ecosystem: Environmental > Terrestrial > Soil > Riparian zone | place: USA: East River... | reverse complement strand
GCAGGTGAAAGCCGAAGGAAAAATCACCGCTGAACTGGCCGATCGCGCGCTTGTGATGCTCGAGATCGATCGAGACGGGTTCGACCAATGGGACAAGCGCATCATCGAAGCGTTGATCCACAAATTCGGTGGTGGTCCGGTCGGATTGAGTTCGCTCGCAGTCGCAGTCGGCGAAGAAGCCGGCACGATTGAAGAAGTCAACGAGCCTTACTTGATCATGGAAGGTTACATCAAACGAACCGCGCAAGGCCGCGTCGCCACAGCAAACGCGTATCGCAAGCTTGGACTAAAACCACCCACAGGCGCACAAGCGGAACTTCTGTAGCGACGCTCTGTGAGCGCCGAATGCTGTAGTGTCCGCTGTCCTCAGCGGAGTTCGTATTCGCTATTAGCAAGACGATTCATGCGTTGAGGACAACGCACGCTACAGCGCTGCGGCTTCGATTTAAGCGTCATCAATATGATCGGCGGTCACAGACCGCCGCTACAGTTTTGGCAGTTGAACGCCGGTCCGTTTCGGCGCGTCGTTGGAGCGGCTAAGCGCGCCGCACGCGGGGGAAGGAGTTGGAATTCACCAGAAATTCAAAATCGGTTTTTATTTCTGCGAATGCAAAGCTTTCGAGTGCCGGATCCGCTCGCAGCATTGGAATAAACTCGCTTAGTTGTGCTTCGAAGGTCACAGTCGGATAAATGCGTGCTTCGCCTCGCGTCACGCGCATGATTTCAAGGATCGATTCGCGGTGGAACTCGTAGTCTAACCGGTCTTGGTACGCGAAAAGAAAATAGGACACTAGAGTCAGATCAAATTCACCGTCCGCGAACGATAGTCTCGGCAATTCTCCAGCTACGTAGCGCTCCGGATGGATCTTGTAATCCGAGAGAAAGATTGTGGACGCGCGTTTGCGCAATTCGCGCATGTATTCGGGATTTTTTGTAATATACCCAGCGATAAGTAGGCACACGGCCGATTGCCCGGTAAACCGATTCGAGGTCCGGCTCGGAACGCTCCGTGATTTTTTCGGGCGGCAGCGAATAGATTGGATCGAACGAAGTCACCTTTATACCGAGCTGATTGGCTTCCGCGCAAAAAGAACTGACCCCGCCCGCCACATCCAAAACTCTTTTTCCTACAAGGTCACCCGGCTCAAGCAGGAAATAACGGCGATACTCTTCGAATGTGCGACCGAGTAACACGATACGATCAAGCTGAAGCCCCTGTTTGTCCTGCATAGACGATCGGTACCCGGAGTTGTAGAGGCGTTCGCCGCGGCGAACGCCTATCTGATCGCCACGATCGCCGGACTCTGGAATCAAAACAACGTGATGACGCCGTTGCTGTACGCTGCTACCCGCACCCATGTGTAGGTGCCACCCTCTAGTCGCACGGCCCAAAAATCGAAATCGCCGTTTAGCCGATCGCCAGCCGCGTCGAGTGCCGTCGAGCCAGTCACGCCGTGGTAAGCGTCGGCTCTCTGTACGAACGCTGCTTTGAAGTTGTCGAACTTTTTATTCACCATCTTCACGTCTTGCAACGCACGCTGCACGACAAAAAGACCGTCGTAAGCCGACAACGCAAATGCATCGGGCGTGATGCCGGTACGGGCTTGAATCGCATTGGCAACCGGCTGCCACTGGTTTCGAAGCGCATCAGGCAATCCGAAGATCGGATTTGGATAATCAACGCTGGCGGCAAACGCCGCCGCAGATGAATCATCAGTTAAAGCCGCGGAAAGAGCGACTCCATCACTGCCGTACCACGCGGTATGTGAAAGCGTGGAGTTCGCCTGGGCAGCATGAAACACGCCGACGACTTCATCGAACGCGGCCAGATACACCGCAATAGCAGAAGGGTCAGCGCCGCCGCTGATCAGGCTTTGAATTTGCGACGCGACAGAGCTCGTGGCGGTCGAGAAGTCAGTCGTCGCCGGTTCGTAGCGAAATCCCGGAGTCACTATGCCTCCGAGCGCCTGGAACCGTATCTGAACCGAATCGTGCAGACCGTTGTTGCCCGCGTCATTTCGCCAAAGCGGAACGATCGCGGTGATTCCGTCGTGCTGCAGTAAAGCCACGAGCGCCTCTGCTTCGCGTGTATCATTAGGGCACAAGCGAAAGATGTTGTCGCCAGGGATCGCGAGCGAAGACGCGGTGCTACCCTGACTGATGACCAGAATATTGTGCGCGTCCGCGTAAGGCTTGATCGCAGCAACTTCAGAACTCGATTGCGGCCCGAAGACAATGTTCACACCGCGACTGTCGAGGTCCTTGATAGCGTCGAGTGCCTGCGATGGATCGAGCTGCGTGTCCCGAACGAGTAATCGGAATCGGGTTCGACCCTTCGTCGCTGTTTCAATTTGGTCAGCAGCGATTTCAAGCGCAGCCACAGTGTTTTTCCCGAGCGACGACCCGGAACCCGTCAATGACGCAAGCACGCCGATCTTCGTCGGCTTACGGAAAGGCCCTTGGCCAGCTTCGATTTTTGGAGCGGAACCGACCAGAGCGAGAAGCGGCACGGTAACAATAAGAGCGAATACGACCCGAATTTTCATAAGCGCGCGATAATCACCGCATCAGGGCGACAGTCAAGAACGGTCGATGTACCGCAGAGCTCGCAAAGGCCGCACAGCAAAATAAACTCTGCGCCCTCTGCGATCTCTGTGATCAATCTACAACACGAATGCAACTGACCGCCAATTCCTTCCAGCAGGCTGCCAACCTTTTCACGGTCTTTCAGCTAACACGAAGCATTCGCAGCACGTTCCTACTTGTCATTCTGAGCGAAGTCGCTTGCCTCGCCGTAGCTTTATGCGGAGGCTGGGAGGAATCTCTGAAGGTTTTCTGAAATAGTAAGAGATGTCTCGACTTCGCTCGACATGACAGTAACGACCGACCTCTTTCCAAAAACCGCCAAAGTGTTCACCGTTAGCGAGCTCACGCGAAGCATTCGCGGCACGCTCTACTTGTCATTCCGAGCGAAGTCGAGGAATCTCAGGTTGGGAACAATAATTCTGCAGGAGCTATAGACTTGCCGGACTCGACGCTAACTCCAGATCTGTTCCCACGAACCGCCAAGGTTTTCACTGTCTCGGAGCTGACGCGAAGTATTCGCGGCACGCTCGAGGCGAAATTCGGCGCCATCTGGGTGCAGGGCGAAATTTCAAATTACAAGCTATATCCCAGCGGGCACCAATATTTCACCCTTAAAGACCAGCGCGCTCAGATCGGGTGCGTGATTTGGCGCGACACGATGGCGCCCGTGCGACAACCGCTTGCTGATGGCGCGCAGGTGCAGGTTTACGGCGCCGTTACAGTTTTTGAAGCGCGCGGACAATACCAGCTCAACGTACAGATTCTTCAGCCGCGCGGGGTCGGCCTGCTCCAGGCAAAATTCGAAGCGCTCAAACGCAAGCTCGAGGCAGAAGGATTATTTGCGGCCGAACGCAAACGGCCGTTGCCGAAATTTCCGCGACGAATCGGGATAATAACGTCACCAAGCGGCGCAGCGATTCGCGATATGTTGAACGTGCTGCGGCGACGCGCACCATGGTTGCAGATCTTGATCAATCCGGTGCGTGTGCAGGGAAGCGGAGCGGCGCAGGAGATCGCCGTTGCGATCCGCGAGCTAGCCGCGTCTAACGAGGCGTTCGCGCCTGTCGATTTGATCGTGGTCACGCGCGGCGGCGGAAGCATCGAAGATTTATGGGAGTTCAACGAAGAGATTGTCGCGCGAGCGATATTTCATTCCGCGGTGCCAATCGTCTCAGCTGTTGGCCACGAAATCGATTTCACGATTTGCGATTTCGTTGCGGATTTGCGGGCACCCACGCCCAGTGCCGCAGCGGAATTGATCGTGCCCGACATCACGGATCTTCAGCGACAGATCGACGGTTGTACGCGTGCGCTTAGCCGCCAGTTGTTGAACCGGATCCGCGACGCGCAACAAGGGCTCGATCACGCGCGCGAGACGTTGCAACGTTGCCTCGCACACAGGATCGACAGCTACAAGCGCAGCCTTCTTCACATCGCGGCTGCGTTACAGGCGCGGAGTCCCGCGCGGGAGCTCATGATACGCCGCAATCGTTTTGCAGATCTGCATCGCCGCTTGATCGCCTGCCCCGGCCACCTGCTTGAAAACGCAAAACACCGTTTCAATCGAATAGAATCAATTCTGCGCGTGCTCGGCCCAGACGCGACGTTGCGCCGCGGCTACAGCATCACGACGACCGAGCGCGGACAAATCATCCGCACAATCGCAGCAGTCTGGCCAAAAATGAAAATTCGCACCCGCGTAAGCGACGGCGAATTCAGCTCGGAGATTCCGTAGCGCGTCAGTTTTTATTCGCATTACGTCGCGATGTCCGCCAAAACGAAGTTCCATGATTCCGCTTTTATCAGGCGGTCACGAGAGAAGCCGACCGGATTAGACGCCTGGCAACCCTTATGCGACAGCTCACTGTTATACTAATCGCACTAACGGTTGGCACATTCCAAACGCACGCTGGCAGTCTCGAGTGGCTTTTTGATGTTGCTAACAACGATGAGATCGCACGCAGACAAGCCCAATCGTTGGTGTGGGATGGTGTGCCGCATCCCTTCTCAGCGCGTTTCGAAAAGGTCGACATTCTAGACAAAGATGGGCCTTTTTATCTCTTTCATGTTGTAATCACCAGTCCGGGCGCCGGGGTAAAGCGCAATCGCAGCTCATACCTGGTCTGCTTCAAGCTGACTGAACGTACAACCGAATTCCGCATAGTTACCGTGATTCAATACGCTTCAGACCCACCGACAGAACACGAGATTGCGATAGATAAGCGTCTTAATAGATGGCCAGTTTCGCCGCCTTGGAAAGCAGGAGATGATCTACCATCCAAGATCAAGCCTCCTGGCTTGAGCATCGTGTTAGACAAGTGTCGCGCAGGATTAGACCAATAATACTGTTACCCTTCCTACCGGTAACTCAGGTCCAATTCATTTCACGTAATGGCGACAATGTTCGCTTTCATTTGCCAAGCGGCCCGGTTATGCAATCAATGGCGATTACGAAGTCTCAGTGCTGACACGACCGATCTAAAATGAAAAAGAGCGGCTTGGAATCACCGCTTCGAGTTCTAGAACGTGGTCAACAATTCATCCGCACGCACGATGAACCGCTTTCCGTCGTCGCGATGGGTATCTGCAATCCAGAGTCTTCGCCCGTTTGGAATCTACGGTTGACCGGAATCGCGCAGGTTTACGGCTGCTTTTCTTCGCAGAGTTTTTGGAATGCGGGATCGGCGCGCAACGGGTCCCAAATTGGATCCAGCCTAAGAAGAGCCGGTGTGATGGGCGCTGGGTTATAAAGCCAACCACCATACGGCGTTTGTAACAGCCGCGTGAGAGTTGAAATCGCACGACTATTCTCGCCAATAATCATCTCAACTAGCGCCAGGTTCTCTTCGAACCCCGGTCCCGACAGTCGATCTTTGCTACTCGGCACAAGCGTCATTGCACGCTGCGCTTCGTTGAGGGCCGACTCCTTCTCGTCGAGTATAGCGTAAGCCACGGCCAGCGCTGCCGCAATGAAGGCGTTATCTGGTTGATCCTTGCTGAGCGGCTCAAGCGTGTTCCGCGCCTGTTCGGCGAAAGCTTTTGCTTGAGCGGTGTCGCCGGCTACGCGGTGCATCAACGCCAGCCCATTTTGCTTGATGCCCTTGTCGATGCCAGAAGCAGAGTGGAGTTGAGCTTGTCGGGGTTGCACGAATCGGATGGCCTCAGTTTGATTTCGTTCAAGTCTGAATTGGGTCAGCTTGATCCGAACAGCCGCGTCCGAATTCGTTTGTGCGTTTACCTGGACCAGTAATTTAGCGGCCTCTTGCAGGTTACCTTCGGCCTGGTAGATGCTGGCTTTTAACGCCATCAAAGATAACTCATCGGGAAGGATATCCAGTGCCCGATCGTAGAGCTTTAGCGCGCTTGGGAATTGCCGAAGCGCGGCGTAAGTCCATGCCACTTCAATCAGTAACGCCGTGTTCCGCGGATCCAGGGCGAGACCTCGCTCCCAGTAGGCTACACTTTCATCCCAAAGTCCCTCGCGTCGAGCAATTGCGCCAAGGGCGTATAAGACCTCGCCGTTAGCTGGCAACATTTTGCTGACGTGCCCGAAGGTGGTCTTGGCCAGTTCGTAATCGCGCAGCACCCAATATTGATAATAACCCACGAAGAGCAGGGTTTCTGGCGCGTTCGGCTGCAGTTTCTGCGCATTTTCTAAAGCCTCTTTGGCTGCGTCGCGGCGAGCGGCAGTTGCGTCGCCGCGGTTAAAGTAAAGAAGCGCGTGCGCACCAGAAAGTCGCGCCCAAGCGAGCGCAAAATTCGGGTCAAGCTGCACAGCTAGCCCATAAAAATCGATGGCCTTAAATAGGGCATCGCTCGAGTAGTTGCTACGTGCTTCAAAAGCCAGTCCGCGCAAATATGCATCGTAAGCTTCCGGATTGTTTGTGGGCTTAGCAGCCAACGCTTGCTCTTCACGACCGGTCAGCTTCGCTTGCAACGATTCCACTATTCCTTTAGCGATCTCGCTCTCGATCACAAAGATATCACTCAACTTTCGATCATAGGTCTCGGCCCAGAGTTGCGAGCCGGTTTGCACGTTAACCAAATGAACATTGACCCTCACCTGATCCGCTGCTTTCTGGACGCTACCCTCAAGGATGTTCGCTACGCCAAGCTGCTTCGCGATCTCAGCAAGATTGCCCGGTTTGCTCTGATACTGCTGTGTCGAAGCGCGCGAAATCACTTTCAAATCCGCGATCTTTCCCAGGCGCGTCAGGACTTCTTCCTGGATGCCATCAGCGAAATAAGCTTTCTCCGGATCGCTGCTCAAATTTTGAAAAGGCAGAACGGCGACTGATTTGTCGATCTTATACGAGACGGCACGTGGCCAAAGAAAAAATCCAGCGGAAGCGGAAACGATGACAGCGGTGACGATGAGCAAAATGAGATTTCGTCGACGATGGGCTCCTGGCGTTTTTGGCGAGCTCTGAATCCCTTGCGGCGTAATGTCGTATGCCCAGGCGAGGACGAGCGCGATCGGAAACCCGATTAACAAAAGCACGATTACGAGCCGCAAACTCCAATTCGGCAGTTCCCATGCTGGAAACGTTGCCGAGGCGATTTGAATCAAGAATCCCGCTGCGACGATGTAAGCGGCAGCGACGCGGTAAACCTTCCGTTGTTGCAACTCACTGAAGAATGAGCTCATCCGATCCCCTCGCAGACGTGGTGTCGAATATGCAATGCACGACCGTCGAGCTTGCAATGGGACTACGTCAAATTCTCTACCCGTTCACATTGTGATCTGATTCGCGTTTACGATGCCGCTGCCCATGTGATCGAAACGCACGAGCACGCGGGCCATTGCAAAGAGTGGGAGCAGTTTGTTCGCATCAGGTCACGCACGCTATCAAACACCTTTTCGGCTTGCTCCCGCCGGGACTCGTCGCTAAAACGCTGCTACGAAATAATTGGGGGAGGCCATTTGAGCATGAAGACACAAATCCCAAACATCAATATGGTTCGATCCGCTTGGCGCCGAGTCAAAAAGAACATAAAAGACGCCATAATTCGTGACCTAAAGCCGGTAAAAGACGTCAAAGGTGGTAGTGTTTCGGGCGAATCCAAACCCACCACAGGCGAGGGCACGACGCGCACTACAGGCGACCACTAATTAGGATAAAGTCGCACCATCGTTCGGTACGCGAAATCTTATTCAAATTAGAACACTATCGGTCTGATTTCCGATGCACCCGGCTGGCGCGGCTTCGCGCTTCCCGGCCTGCAGACGATGCACGGTCCTTTGGCCGGGAGCCTGATCCTGGGGGCAATCTGGACACTGTGCGTTCGCCCTTCACCATCCACCGCTGAAACGTAGCGCAAAACGCCAACCCGCTTTCTTGAGATTGTCAGCGATGATCTGCTAGTACTTCACGCGCAGAGGAGTTCTAACCACTGAGATCCTACGGCGTCAGGAAGATTTTGCCTGTGTAAGGATCTTGTACTGCGGTTGCCGGCGGGAAACCGGTCACGTCGACGTAACCGCTATCTGGCGCGAACGGACTGGTAACCAAGCCTGGTTTACCGGGGACGGGAGTTCCATACGGCAGCTCGGATTTTTGCTCGCTCGCGCCCGAGGCTGCCTTCGCCCACCGGATATCGCGCTGACTCGGAGGCGCAGGCACCGGACTGACCGAAGTCTGACTATTCGAAGCATCGCTCGGCGGAGTCTCATTACGCTTATGACTGCTCCGACTGATCCGGTGCGGTCGTGGCGTCTCATGCGGGTGCGCGATTACGCTACGTAACGATCTAAAGAAATCTCGGAAGGGCCCTGCACTCGCTACATTAGCCGAACTGATTAGGATGGCGATCAATAACGAGCCTACGATTGCGCGGAGCGACCGTTTCACTAGGACTATTTCGTATCTGCCGTTCGCCGTGCGCGCCTCGGACTTTGCGAATTCGCTTGTTGCGGAACCAGATAGTCATGAAGCCTTGACATACCTCCACATTCCTAAGAAAAAGGGCGCTGTCGAGAAAGACATCCACGACCGAAAACAATTAGGATCAAGGAAGGACAAATTAAAATGAAAAAACAATTCACCCACCAAATTAGAGCGCGTCTTTTTCGAGACGCGTTCCTCGCCATCGGTGTTCTACTCATCGCCACTGCCCGACCAAGTTTCGCCAACCTTATTGTTAACGGCGATTTTGAAACCGGCACCTTCGCCGGTTGGACTACCACACCGGCGCCGATCGGAAGTAACTTTGGCGTCGGCCCTGTGCCGCCCGCCCACGATACTCTCGGCGCATTCTTTGGTGCGACTGGTCCTGATTTTGACTCCATCAGCCAAACCTTTGCTACTACGCCGGGCGCTTTCTACGATCTGAGCTTTTTCTATCAGGTCGTGGAACCCGGCTCCCCGCCAAACAACGGATTTCGCGTCCTCTTTAACAACGTGGTGGTCTTTGAAAACCTCAACGCGATTTCGGGATTCGGTACCTTCACCTTCACCCATCTTCAGGCGACCGGCAGCACGACAACCGTGGAGTTCCAAGGCCGCAATGTACTGGGCTTCGACTATCTGGACGATGTTTCGGTGACGGCCAGCCCTATTGTATGTCCATTGGGGCAGGGTTATTGGAAAAATCATCCCGATGCCTGGTCAGTGAATAGCCTGATGTTGGGCAGCCAGACATATACCAAGGCGGAACTGCTAAACATATTGAACACTCCGGTTGGCGGGGACGCCAGTCTAAACCTGGCCCATCAATTGATCGCCGCCAGGCTCAGCATCGCCAACGGCTCCGACCCGACGCCGGTTAGCGGCACACTCACTCATGCCGACAGCTTGCTTTCTATGTTCAGTGGCAAGCTGCCCTACCATGTGAAGCCCTCCTCTGCCATCGGCCAGATGATGGTCAGTGACGCCAATACGCTTGATAATTACAATAACGGTTTGCTGACCCCGGGTTGTTCTGGGAACTAACGGTGCGCGGGGATCACTTCGCGGGCCCGCGGCCTCCCAATTGTGGCAACCGATATCCGTACCAGTAGAACAGCCGGTAGCCAGCCCGCACCAGCCGGCTGCAACTTCGACCGGCGTCTTACTTTGGCGTCCAATCCCGTGCGTTCAGAGAGAACGATATTGGAAAACCCTCGCCCGTAATTGTTGTCGATCAGGTGATCGGTGAAAAACCGCAAAGGCTGGCTCTGGCTGGACAGAATCGCTCCCAGCATAGCTCTGGATTCTCAGTGCAGCGCGTCTGCCACTTCCGCCGCGCCGGCGTGTCTCCCCAGCAGATCTATTGGACACTGCCGCTTGCATGGCGCCTGTTGCTGGTTAGATTTCGGTGCCAATGATCCCGCGTTTTGCAGCGTATGCCGTTTCGCTTTTAGCCGTCGTATCCCTGATCTCGGCTTGTGCCTCGCGCGACGAATCGGTCGTCGAGGAATCCACCGCTGCGCCAAGCGCGCCAATGCTTGGTAAACCAGTCTATAACCCAGGTGCAGAGGGAATGAGCGCAAGCCACGAATTGGGAGGTGGCGGAAGTGGGGTCATGGGAGCTGGCGGAAATGGGGTCACTCCTTACTAAATGGCGAAAATGGGGTCATTCTAGGGTAGTAGGACGCCGTCGAAATTTCCGATGTCGCGGGGCGTAGCGTTCATCACAAACGCCACCACGTCGCGCGTCTATCGCTTTTCGCTTTTCAGAGTGTCTGGTGTGTCGGGAACGCGACGACGCTTGATTTGTTCCATCACATCTGCGGCAATCATCTTGAGCAGATCTTGCTCCTTGGGCGTCATGTCATGTGGTTTGGTATCCAGAATAGAGAGCGCCCCGACAGGAAAGCCATTGGGCCCGCGCAAAGGAACGCCAGCGTAAAACCGCAGGCCACGCTCTTTCAACCATGGGTTGTTAGCAAAGCGCGGGTCTCGTGCCAGGTCGCGGACGATTAGCACCTCATCATTGGCAATCACGTGGCCGCAAAGGGAGACGTCGCGCGGAGTGCTGCGAGCCTCAGCAAGGTCTGCTGGCAAACCGGCCTGCGATTTGAACCACTGTCGATCTTTGTCAATCAAAGTAAGAAGGGCAATAGGGACTCTGAACAGTCTGGTCAAACGCTCAGTAACCTGGTCGAAGTCTGCTTCCGGAGGCGTATCCAAAAGATTTAGTCCGTTCAATTCGACCAGGCGAGCTTCCTCATTAGGTGGCGTCGGCGCAGGAAGCATTTCGTCAGCGATTGGCGCAGTTATTTTTGAGACCAACAAAACTGCGTCGGCTAAAGAAACGGCTACCTCTGTTTCGTCAGCCAGGCGCAAACGCTCTTTTACCTTCTCCGCATTTACCTTGGAGCTCCAGAGGCCGACAAGAATTGCTGTGGTGGCAAGTTGCTCTCGAATTGACGCAGTTAAGTGACGAGCCTGAGCTATGCTCGTTGGCGGCAAGACCGATACGCAAACACAGCCGGGTCGAATCTCAATCGTGCGATCGACCAGCTCCTGAGGTTTAAGCCGGGCAGCCAGGTTTTCAGCCTCGAACCCTTGCTCTCGAAGTAGCTGCGCGAGCATTTCACCGGCAAGCTCATCGCGATAAGCGCTCGCCGGAAGGCACAGGACGCGGCCACCGATGACGGGAATTTTTCCGGTGATCTCCCCGATTTTTTGGTCTGGTGCTTCAGTCGGCGAAGGTTGCCAGCCACTAAAATCGTCTATGATCTCGTGAATTCGTTGCAAGGCAGAAGTCCCTTGCTCGGACGTTAACGAGCCATTGTGCGCGTCGATTTCGACTGCTGCAATCGCCGGAACCAAAACTTGATCATAGAGTGCAGTCAGTGATTCCGTTTCCGCGTATTTCACGGCAAACTCTTCTGCACTGTCCATCGATAAGGACAAAAGACGATGGTAAAACTCTTCATGAGGCGCCAGTGGTTGATCCTCACTTAACAAGATGCTGAGAAATTCAAGTCGCGGAACATGCCGTCCTATAACAGCCAAACACACGGTCATAGGAGTAGAGAGTACCAGGCCGACGGGGCCCCACAACCAGGTCCAGAACATCGCCGAAATGATCAAGGCAACAGGCGACACGCCTGTATGCGCTCCGTAGAGCCACGGTTCGATAAAGTTCGACACAATTACTTCCAAAACGACGAAGAGAGCAATCGTGACGAGCGGTGTGAACCAGCTGCTTGAGATCGCGAACGACAACACTACGGGCAAGAACGCGCCCGCCCATGGTCCTATGTAGGGGATAAACCGCAGCACTCCAGCCAAGAGCCCCCACAAGGCAGCATTAGGAACGTGAATCAAAGAAAGCCCAACGGCGATGCAGACGCCATAACATGCGTTCACGAGAAATTGCATGGAAAGGTACCGCGACACACGGTAGCCAGCATCTTCCATCGCACGGGTCGTCGCGCCGATCCGGCCCTGGCCAATAAGCCGGATCATCCTGCCACGAAGGTCTTCCCGCTTTAGCAGCATAAAAATTACAAGCAAAAACACCAAGGCAGCTGTCCCCAGGGGGCTAAGGATTGCGGTGATAGTCTCCTGCAATAATTGCGGAACTGCGTTTCGTCCTTCGATTATCTTAACGGGAATAGGGGTAGCGATCGGCGAAGCCGTTCTGGTTGAATAATCAGCAGGGGCTTGCCCCGCGCGTGGTGCTGGACTCGGTGCCACGAGTTCTTTTTGCAGCGCGTTGACGGTAGATGAAACTCGCGCCAAGGGGCCGGCAGCAGGGAGTTTTAACGATCGGATTTTACTGGTGATGTTCGCCTGGTAGCTAGGCAGTTTATCGGCTAGATCGATAAGTTGACGACCGATTCCCCAACTCGCCGCAGCAAAAATGGCGAACATTACCGTGACGGTCACCAAGATAGCCGCGATGCGGCCGATCCAGCGCTCCAGGCGAGTGACAAGGCGTGAAAGGAGAAATGTGATTAGCGTGGCCAGCGCAATTGGCACGAACACTGCGCGTCCGAGGTACAGTGCACCTACGACAAACGCCAAGAGCAGCAGCGCCCAAACTCCATTCAGCGCAACTGCCGGACTCACTGGCAAAGGTCGCGTTCGCATGCGTCAAGCCATTAGTCGGCTGCAGCGAGTTCTAATTGAACCGGCCAGGCAACCCCCCCACAACTGAGTGAGGCAGCCGGAACTTATGGAACTCTTCTTCCTCTCCAACCGAAAACAAAGAAGATCACGCACATTACCAGGAACAGAAAGAACAAGAACTTGGCAATTCCCGCCGATGCGGCTGCGATTCCGCCGAACCCAAGGACCGCTGCTATCAGCGCGATTATTAGAAAAGTTACAGCCCAACCTAGCATAGTTTCCCCTCCT
>Ga0193735_1000456_pt1 | contig 12898 bp, 12 predicted proteins | sample U1m2metaG_FD_145080 | JGI IMG/M metagenome (GOLD analysis project Ga0193735, IMG submission 145080) | Soil microbial communities from a riparian zone of the East river system, Colorado, United States - U1m2 | ecosystem: Environmental > Terrestrial > Soil > Riparian zone | place: USA: East River... | reverse complement strand
TTACGCGGCATTGACCGGCACGATGCAGATCGGCGATCTGGTTGCGTTCCTAATGTTGACGGCCTTTCTCTACGATCCGGTCAGCCGGCTGCATCAACTCAATCAACTTGTGCAAGCCGGGCGCGCCGCGGGCGAACGCGTTTTTGAAATTCTCGATGAACCCGCTGAGCCATGTATTGGAGCCGGTGCCGATTGTAGGGCGTCTGTGTCAGGCGCCAATCTTCAGGTGCGGCGTTTGACACAAACGCCTTACAAATCCGCGCATGCCGCGCGCATTCTCGGTGATATTCGCTACGAAGACGTGAGCTTCAGTTACACCGAAGGATTGCCCGCACTGAGGCGCGTTTCGTTTCATGCGCCGCCAGGCGCGACGATTGCGCTGGTCGGCTCGACTGGCGCCGGAAAATCGACAATGGTGAATCTGCTCGTGCGTTTTTACGAATTCACCAGCGGCCAGATTTATGTCGATGGCAGACCGATTCGCGATTACGAGTTGCGCGCGCTGCGCGAAGCGATCGGTGTAGTCACACAGGAAAGTTTCCTGTTCAACGGATCGATTCGCGAAAATCTTTTAATGGGCAAACCTCACGCAACCGACGCGGAATTATGGCGCGCCGTGGATGCGGCGAACGCACGACAATTTATCGAGCGTTTGCCGGACGGATTGGAAAGCGTCGTGGGCGAGCGCGGCGTGAAATTGAGCGTGGGCGAAAAACAGCGGATCTCGATTGCGCGGGCGCTCTTGAAGGACCCACCGATTTTGATTCTTGATGAAGCGACTGCGAGCGTGGACACCGCCACGGAACGACTGATTCAGGAGGCGTTGGAGCGCCTGATGGCGAACCGGACATCGATTGTGATTGCGCATCGGCTTTCGACCATCGTGTATGCGGACCAAATTCTGGTGTTGGATCACGGCCGCATCATCGAACGCGGCACGCACGATGAATTGGTCGCGCTGGCTGGCAAGTACGCACAGCTGTGCCGGCAAAGTTTGCTCGAGGCCTCCCCATTGCGGGAGACAGCGCCAGAAGGTGCAATCGTAGCGCCACAAATTCAGGAGACTGAAGAGCAACTATCGATCTAACGAAAAAGAGGAGATGCGTTGGCACCAAGTGCTGAGTGGCGATACTCAAGTCACGGGCGAGCGACAACAACCATGAAGAAGAAGAGCGGCTCGAAGGAAGGAAAAGGAGGAGACTCTCCCTCTCAGCTGATAGATGCCAGAATCAAGGAGCTGAGTGATTGGCGGGGCGAGACGCTCGCTCGGGTCCGAATTCTCATCAAGCAGGCCGACCCCGAAGTGGTCGAGGAGTGGAAGTGGAGAGGGGTTCCGGTGTGGTCGCACGCCGGAATCATCTGCACCGGTGAGACGTACAAGAATGTCGTGAAGATGACCTTCGCCAAGGGCGCCTCGTTGCAGGACCCTTCAGGCCTCTTCAACTCCAGCCTCGAAGGCAACACCAGGCGTGCCATCGATTTCCATGAGGGCGACAAGATTGATGAAAAGGCGTTGAAGGCGCTCATTCGCGCTGCTGTGGCACTGAACACGTCCTCAGCCGCCCGGCGGCCGGGGACGAGAGCATAGACGACCGAGAGGCGTTTTCTGCATTCGTTGCCTAACCCGAAATTACGCCTGTACGGCGAGTACCTGATTGCCGTTCGGGTCCTCGAGATTGAACCACTTCAGAGATTGAAAAACATCAGGGGCGTCGCTTTCCGGCCGCAAGCATCACGCAGGCTTTCTCGATCCGGCGTCTATGTGCCTCCGGTTGTTTGGCTGAGTCCATCCAACTAATAAAGTCCCTGCGCTCGATCGGCGTGAGATCGCTCCACTGAGCCTTCGCATTCGGGGTAGCCGCGAGGGCTGTGTAAAGATTGAATGACACTATTGAATAACAGCAGGGGCGTCGCTTTCCCGCCGCAAGCATGGAGCAGGCTTTCTTGATCCGGCGTCTACGTGTCTCCGATTGTTTGGCTGAGTCTATCCAACTGATAAAGTCCCTGCGCGCGATCGACGTGAGATTCCTCCATTGAGCTTTCGCCACCGCGGTAGCCGCGAGGGCTTTGTGAAGATCCGTTGGCACTCTGGGTTCTGATTCTTCTCCAGTCGGCTTAGGATTCATTCTATTCATTGATTGAGCGCACTAATCGTGACGTAGTATCCGTCCAGATCCCGGAGTGAGAACTCCATTGTTTGAGTGTTCGGGTTCACGTGGGGCTCCTCTTCGAACCGGGTGACGAGAGCGCGTGCTCTCTTGAATGCCATGTCGAAATCGTCGACGCGGAAGAACAAGAGCAGCCCGTTGCCAGGTGGCGCCTCGTCTGGGCTCATCAAGGAGGGATGCTCGTGCGCGCCCCACTGGTGGAGACAGAGCAAGACCGTTCCATCCGTATCCAGGATCTGACCAAAGTGTTCATGGCCCGGAGGCGTCTCGGGCTGGCCAAAGAGCGACTGGTACCATTTGAAGCTGCCAGGAACGTCGCTTACGCCGATGATCGTCCATGTGCGTTTCATCGCATTTCCGCTGTCCTCCTAACGAGACAGAGATAAGCCACCCAGCACTTTGACAATCGGCGTGCACATCGGCCGAAAGCTTACTACAAAGTGCTGGGTTGGCTTATGTGAGGGGTGTGGAGGCTTCTGTGTCATTAAGGAGTGAGTTGAGAGGGCACGCGAGGACGAACAAAACTGCGACGCGCATGGGTCTAACGAGAATTCGGCCCCGAGAATCTGCAATTAAGGCAAGAGATTCCTCGACTTCGCTCGGAATGACAAGCAGGAATCGACACGTCTCGCTAGGGTCCGATGGCGTCGCAGGGATGGGATCGGTCGCCCGGACGGCTTGGACTGCCGCGGCTCGCCTCAGGGGGTTGGCGTCGAAGAGCCGGCAGCGGCAGGCGAGGCCGTCGGGATCACGATTGTTTGACCCGCCTGCAACTTGCGGCCGTCTTCGATGTGATTCGCTTGTTGCAATTCGTCCACGGTCACTTTGTACATTTTGGCAATGGAAGTGAGCGTCTCTCCCCGTGCGACGATATGCGTGTTACCCGCCACGGCCGGATGCGACGAAGACATCGCTAGAGCCGCAGGATTCGCCGGCGACGGCGTAGCTTCTCCGATCATTACGCCTGGACGGATGTGCGCGATTTGTTGCTCCAGCTTGAGGATCTCCTGAGAAAGCGCATCGATCTTGGCGTTCTGTTCGTCGATTTTTTTTGCCAGTGTTTCGAGCTGGGCGGCGTCAGCCGGTTTTGCGGACTCCGGCGCGGGCGTCTGGGCAAAAGCTGCGCCAAGCGCCGAAACCAGCGCCGCACAAAAAAAAGCTGTCAGCTTCATCGGGGCCAAAACCTTGCCACTGGCATATTTGTCTGGCAAGCGGCGTTCGCCGCGTTGAAACGTTAAAGGGCTGTAGCGTCCGCTGTCCACAGCGGATGACGGGACGACGGTGGCACATCCTCCGGCGAATGCGCTGAGGACAGCGCACTCTACAGCATCGGATTTGCGCTTCGCTGGTTTAACGTTGTAACGATTCAACGAATCACGGCGCGAAGCGCGCGGCTTGCTTTCCAATATTTTGCTCTTAAATTTTTTTATGCCTGAGCGCATTCAGAAACCGGCGGAACCGGCTCCGTGGGGACCAAAACAAGGCGATGGTGGAGGTCCGCGGTCGCCGGATGTTTCGCGGCCGGACACAAAGGATCTTTTAAGAAAAATGCGCAAGGTCGATCCAAACCAATCCAAGCGCTATCGCCAGCGCACGGGTCAGTAATGGAGCGTTCCCCGGTGGCGTTTGACCAGAATTTTTCTGGCGCAGCGAGCGATTTCCCTGCGCTGCTGCGGAGCAAGGGCCTGCTGGGACCGGCGGTTGTCAATCCCGCGCCACAGGCGGGGCCGCTAGAAAAAACGTGGCAGCCGACGGAGGCGACCACAATCCTGGCTTTTAAATTTTCGGGTGGCGTGCTGGTGGCGGGCGATCGCCGTGCGACCGCTGGGAACACGGTCGTCTATGATCGTGCCGACAAAGTTTTGGAAATCGATCGCCGCTCGATCATGGCTATCGCCGGGGTGCCGGCGACGGCGTGGGAGATGGCGCGCGTGCTGGAACATTCGTTCCAGTTCTTCCGGCGAACTCAACTGCAGGAAATGAGCGTCGATGGAAAGGTGCGCGCTCTATCCAAACTGTTGCGCGATAATTTCGGCTTCGTCATGCAAGGCGTGGGAGTGGTGGTGCCGATTTTCGCGACCTACGATTCTCATCCAAAGCCCGAAGCGCGTCTCTATTTTTACGATGCGATGGGCGCGCAATTTGAAGCGACCGATTACGCGGCGACGGGATCGGGCTCGCCCGCCGTGCGCGGCATTCTTTATTACGAAAACACCTGGGGCACGAAGCCGCTGCAACAATTGAACGAAGACGAGGCGGTGTCGATCGCGTTGCGGGCGCTTGATACGGCTGCGGAATCCGACACATCGACAGGCGGCGTGGATCGCGGCGGGAAGATTTATCCGCTGATCAAGATTGTATCGCGCGAAGGCATCACCACGTTATCGGAGAGCAAAATCGCCGCCGTCTTCAAGGAAACGGTTGCATGAGGAACATAGACTTGAAGTCTGTGCGCCCGGCGGAGTTGCACTCCCCCGAATTTGACACAGCGGACAGAATATCCGCGGGCCGCACAGGCCACGGGCCTATGTTCCAGCACTAATCATGATCGAAGAACCGTATCGTTGGGTCGAAGCGATCGCTAATCGCCGCGAGTATGTCGAAACGCAGCTCGCTCCGGGCAGTCCGATCGCGGCGCTCGGTTATCGCGACGGCATTCTGTTTCTCACTCTCAGCCAAACGCGGCAAAAAATTTTCGAGATCTACGATCGGATCGCAATGGGGGCGATAGGTCATCCAGGAGACATCGAGCGGTTACGGATGGCGGCGATTGAACTGGCCAGCACAGAAGGCTTCACTCGCTCGGCTACGGACGTTTCACTGCGGCGGCTGGCGCATTATTCGCTTAGTCCCGTAATGAAGGCTGCGTTTGAACAGGTTTATGGCCCGCCTTATCTGGCGCGGATGCTCTTTGCCGAGGTGGGAGAGCGCCACGAAGAAGATTTGTTTTTGCGGGTGGAGTACGACGGCGAGATTGCAACCAACGGCGCAACCTACGCACGCGCGCAACAGGATTTCGCCGTGCTCAGCGGCACGCGGCAATCGAGAGAACTGATGGAAGCTTTTCTCAAAACTCAGCATGCGCCGGATGCAAGTTTTGAAGCGGCGCTCAACTGCGCGCTCGACGCATGGAGCATTGGACACATGTCTTTGCAGGCCGGCGATGTAAAGGAGCTGCCAGAGCGCGCTGCTGTTAGGAAATATCGAAAGGAACAACTCGCAAATAGTGGGATCGAAGCGGCATTGCTTGAACGCGATGCCAGCAGGGCAATTCGTTATCGATTGTTATTGGATACGGAATTGCGCTCCCTAATTAACGATTAACTTATGGAGAGAAAATTTTTCTCCGAGACCACGAATGAAACGAGCGCTTCGGAACACGCTGGCGTTGGCGGGCCTGTTGTTGATGATTGGGTCCTTCGCCTGGATGCAGCTTCGCCAGGCTGAGAGACCCGAGCGCCCAAGAGAGTCGAAAACCGCGCGACCCGCAACTCCTCCGAGCTCATTTTCAGTCGTTGTTCTTGATCCCGGCCACGGCGGCCAGGACTCCGGCGCGAAGTGCGGCGGCGTAATGGAAAAAGATCTGACACTGGACGTGGCGCGACGAATCGATCGGCTGCTGGACTCGGAAGGGATCGCCACATTAATGACCCGCGTGGGAGATACCTACGTTTCGCTGGCTGATCGCGCAGCATTCGCCAATCGAGTGAGAAATTGCATTTTTGTCAGCATTCATTTCAACGAAGATAACAAGCCGGTGGCCAGCGGAGTGGAGACCTACTACGCTGCGCATCAAATCACGGCAGGTTCGTTCCTGGCCTCGTGGTTGCCCTTTCTGTGGCGACCGCTTTCGGATTCGCCGAATGCCGAAAGCCAAAATCTCGCCGGATTGGTTCAGGAAGCGCTGGTGGCGCGCACCCGGGCCGTGGATCGCGGCATACAGGCCAGACAATTTTTCGTGATCGCAAACGTGACTTCTCCTGCTGTTTTGGTTGAGGGTGGTTTTCTCACCAACAAGGAAGACATTTCCAAACTCGCCAGCGATGACTATCGCGACCAGATCGCCGCAGCTGTCGCCGACGGCATTTTGCGTTACCGCGACGCGGCGAGCCAGCGGAAGTCAGCTGTGGCGGAAACAGCTGGGGAAAGCGCTGAATAGACAAAATGGCAAAGCGTCAAAATAGCATCGGAATGAAAATCAAGATCGCTGCCTTGATCTTTATTGGATCGATGATGCTGATGCGCGCGGATCAGCTGGTTGAAAGTGTGCAGCAAGCGTTGAAGGACCAGGGCTTCTACTATGGGGAAGTGACCGGTGAAATGAATGCGACTTTAACCGCCGCCATTCGCCGTTACCAAATCCGCAATGGACTGCAGGTTAACGGCGAGCTCAACAGCGAGACGCTTCAATCGCTTGGAATTAACTCTTCTGCCTCGGCCCGGCCGGCAACGAAGCCTGCATCGCCCGGAACTGGTGAGCCTGCCAAACCCAGCGAACCATCTGCCAACGAGACGACAAACGCGAACCCCGCGCCACCGATTCAACCTTTCGACAACGCGCCGCAAGACCAACAACTTTATCCTTCCAATCCCGTGACTCCGGGCACTTCACCAGGAGGAGTCCTTGCCGGCACGCCGTTTGAAGCTGCACCGGCCGGCGTGCAACGGAATGTAATCCTCTCGGCACAGATTGGGCTCGCCCGCCGTGGGCTCTTTCACGAACAGATTAACGGGGTCTTTGGACCGGCGATGGAATTTTCCCTTCGCGCCTATCAAGCGCGAACGCGACTTCCGGTAACCGGCCGGCTGGACTTGGAAACGCTCGCGGCGCTCCAGCTATTGCCGGGAGCGCGCGGGCCGGTCTTCCATCCACCGCGGAAGCATGGACATCCATGGCCGAACGAACCGATCCGCGGTGAGTGGGTTCCTGAGTAAATGTAGCGCGAGCTACTCTTTGTCGAAATGCACCGATTGTAGCTCGGCCCAAACTGTGCCGACGAAAATTTGCGCTTCAATGCGAACCAGAAGCCGTTCCGCATCATCCGACACCCAGATTGTAGCACGACGAAATTTCCGGTGCGGTTCCAATTCCAACTGCTTGCCGATCCGCTTTAGCTGCAAGTCAAGTTTGATTGCATTGTAAGTCCCGGCGTGCACGGAGATTTTTTCGCGCCCGACTACGGTGACCGTAGCAAGGTAAGCGCTGGTAGCCGGGTAAACCACAACGCGATAAACACTGCGATCTCGAAGCGGTTGACTGCGCAAATAAAGCGCCGCCGAATGCAGATCGAACAGGTCTGGAAAACTAAACTGGCGAGCCTTTGTTTCGGCAGTATCGCCTTGGGCTTCTGTTCTCGTCCGAGCTACTCCGCTACTTGTGAAGGTGAGATGGGTAACGATTTTTTTCCATCGATAACTTTCCGTCTGCTGAGTTTCGATGGGGTGCAACGTTTCCGCGCCAGCGGTTGCGCGATGGTTCACATCCAGTCTCCACAGCACCCGAACCAAGCCAATGGTCCGGCCCGTTCCGTCGAACTGAAACTTATCTCTGGACGGCTTTGTAAAATGGACCTCTCCGGTGGCGGCAGTAAGTCCAGACCACCCGAAACGATAGGACGCACGCAGAGGACGAAGTTCGGGAAAATTGCCAGCTGAATCTTTGCTCAGCGTGGCCTGCCAATTCGCCGCCAGCGAGCTGGCGCAGAACGCGAACAACAACGTGATGAAGCATTGCGTAGGAAATTTGCTTGGAGTGAACATTTTCGCAGCCCGCTGCTGTTCACAAATCGTCGTTATGTGAGCGCCCGGTTCTCCTGTACGCAAAAATACACGCGAGTTTCGCCCGCGTGTATTTCCGAATGCTCGAACGTAATCAGGGTTTCGCAGCTCGTGCCGGCGTGGCAGAAGTCGTCGTCGAGGTTCTAGTAGCCGGAGCTGTGGCGCGACCCGGCTTGTTGAGTACGGCGATAATGTCGTTGGTAAAATCGATGTTGTCGTGTGAGTACAGCAAGACTGGAACGCCATTAATGCTCATGCCCGATTTGTCGAATACCAGGTCCAGATTATTGGTTTTGACTTTTTCCATCACGACGTCGGTGATCTCCTTTACGATCCCTTCCCGGACGCGCATCAGTTGTTCTTGCAATTGTCGTTCCCGGGTTTGACGGAAATCGCTGATCTCCCGTTCCATGTTCTTGATGTTGGCAATCTTGTCATCGCGGTCCTTTGCAATTTGCGTCTTCTTATCCGCGCTCAACGCTGACGACTCAAGCTGCTTGTTCAAATTATTGATTTCGTCCAGCGCCTTTTTGTAAGCTTCCGCCCGATCGTCGTATTCTTTCTTGGCAGAATTCTTGGCGTCGTTGATTTTTGCTTCGGCTTCCTTGGTTTTGTTGTAATCCTTAAACGCGCGCTGCATATCGACCGTTCCGATTTTCATCGTGCCCTGTGCGAAAGCCGCAATGGGAAGAACGAGCGTCAGCGTAAAGAGTATGGACAGAGACTTTTTCATAAAACAGAGGATACGGTGATCGGAATCGCGTTAGACTGCAACCATATATTATCGTTCAAAATTGATAACCAACACTGAAATTGAAGTGGCCACCGCCATGGTAGCCGTCGCGTTCAATCGGATACCCATAGTCAAGGCGCATTGGGCCGATGGGCAGATTTATCCGAATCCCGGCGCCGATATCGGAAGCGAGGTGGCTGAAGTCGAATTTCCAGGAGTCAGCATTGACAAAACCGCTGTCGTAAAAGATCGCGCCGCGCGCTTTTTCGATAATCGGGAAAGTCCATTCAACTGTCAATCGAGCCATTGATTGTCCGCCGATCGGTTCGCCGTTCTGCTGCGGGCCAATTTCGCGGTACGGAAATCCACGCAGGTTATTTGCGCCACCGAGATAAAGACGCTCAAAGATTGGGACAAAAGCGCCGTTGCCCCACGTATCAACTGTGGCAATCTCGCCGTTGAAAAGCAGGATGGTGTCCCATTTAAGACGGAAATATTGCGACCCCTCCAGGTCCCACCCGTAGATCTGGGTATCGCCTCCCAGAAAACCACCTGCAACATAAGGTGAAAAGGTGATGCGTTGCCCAACCCGCGTGAGCAACGGATTGTCGCGTCGGTCGAAGACGAGGCTGCTCAAGATCTTGCTCTCGGTATACGTACCCTCCTGTGCCTTAATGGTTGGGGGAGCACCGGAGGACACATTAAAAATCTCCACGTTCTGTAGCTGGTACGCCATGCTCGCGTACATAAAGGAGGTAAGCGGTTTGCGCAGCTCGAATGAGAACCCGTAATTGCGTTGGTTGTAGTCCACGCTCAAATAATCCGCCTCTGTGTAAAAAAGCGAGCCGCCCAGCGACAATCGGCGGTCGAGGAAGTAGGGCTCGACAACGTTCAGAAGGAAGTCCTTTCGCTGGGTGCCGTACTGGATGCGCAACCGGAATTTCTGACCGCCGCCGGTGAAGGTGGGCCAGTTTAACAAATCGAAATTGCCCTGGGTCAATTCTACGAACCCCACCAATTGATCAACGGTGCTAAAGCCCGCTCCAAAACTGAGCGACCCGGTCCGCTTCTCCTGCACCAAAATCGTCAGGTCTTTGCGGCCAGGTACATCCGTCTCTTCCGGATAGGTCTCGACTTTGGAAAAATAACCGAGATTCTCCAAACGTTTCTTCGTCGTGTCTGCCCGGACCGTGTTGAAGACATCCCCCGGCGCAACGAGAACTTCCCGGCGAATAACCTTGTCCTTCGTGCGCGTGTTCCCCTCGATATTGACCCGATTCAAATACGAGCGCTCGCCTTCCTCAATCTTGTAATGCACATCGACCAGGGCGGGACCGGCAGGGGTGCTTTCCGGCGCGACCACCAGATCGACGTACCCGCCACTGCCATAAGCATCGGCCACCGCCTTTGCGTCGTCGTGCAACTGCTTCGGCGAATACACGCTGCCCTCCTTCATTTTCAACAGGAGGCGAATACCTTCTTCTTTCGATATTTTTTGTCCTGAAATGGAGAGGTTCCGTACGTGATACTGTGGACCTTCTGCAATCACGACCGTGATGGTGAGCTTGCCTTTTGCGTTTCGGTCCCGGCGCACATCTTTGATTTCCACGTCAATGAAGCCGCGGTCGTGGTAAACCTCGCGGAGGCTATCCAAGTCCTGTTGCAGCTGCGCCTCGTCGAGCCGACCGCTTTTATCAAGAAAAGCGACGATGGTTTGGCGCTTCGTTTTCATCTCCTTGCGCAGCCGCCAGGCGCTGACGTGCGCGTTCCCCTCAAAATTGATCTGCTTCACCGCACCTTTCGCTCCTTCGTTCACGGTGTAAACGACCCGCGCAGTCCCGTGGCTCTCGTCAATCGGGTCAACACGAAATTGCACGCTGACATCCGTGAAGCCGTGCGACTGATAAATTTCGATGATTTTTTCGCGCGCTTCCTCCAAATCCTCTTCCTTGATCGGTTGGTTAAGTTTCAGTTTGATTTCCTTGCGTAGGTGCTTCGCTCCTATCCGTTCGGCTCCCTCGATCACGATTTCTCGCGCGATCAAACGCGTCTGCACCTGGACAATTACCTTGACGCCGTCGCTCTGCGGCTGACCGAAAATGCGAACGTTTTGGACGGCGCCGCTCTTATAAAGCGCCTCGACATCCTGCTCCAGAATTGCGTCGTTAAATGGCTGGCCCACCTTTGTCCGCATTTGCGCCAGAATCCGCTCCTTGCTGACCGTAGGAGGCCCGGTGTACTCCACATCGATTGCCCGGATGATGGGACGAGGCGGAGCCGCCTGCGGAGCTTGCGACCAGGCCGATGGCGTCCCGAGCAGCGCGCAAATGAATGCGACCCAGGTTGCTAACAGTGGGGGGCGCATCCATCCAGAAAAGTGTCTCATAGGTTAAGAAGCGCGGTCCCGCGCAAACGGATCCTACGCGGCACAGGCGGCTATATCGGGAAGAAGACGGTAATCGTCAAGGCGAGATTTTCTGCGGTCGCTGGTCTGCGTCCACCAAGAGCCCGGACGCGAGTTTTAATTTAATAGTTCGTACCAATTATTCCGGCGCCGCGGTTGGTAGCCGGCATCATGAATGAGCGATTCGATCTGCTCGGCGTTCAATCGGAATGTTGTCCCGGCGCTGCTCACCACATTCTCTTCCATCATCACCGAACCGAAATCATTTGCGCCGTATCCAAGCGCGATCTGCCCGATCTCCGGGCCTTGCGTCACCCAGGAACTTTGCACGTTGTCGATGTTGTCGAGAAAAATCCGGGCCAGTGCTTGTGTCCGCAAATATTCAGCCACTCCGGTGGGGTGCTTCACCTTCAGAACCGTGTGCTGAGGCTGAAATGTCCAGCAAATGAATGCCGTGAACCCGCCGCTCCGGTCCTGTTGTTCGCGAATCCGTCGCAAATGCTCGATGCGATCTTCAATCGTCTCCACATGCCCGAACATCATGGTCGCGCTCGATTTCAATCCGAGCTCATGCGCGATTTGCATCACCTCCAGCCATTCGTCGCTGTTGATTTTCAGCGGCGAAATTTTCTTCCGCACGCGATCCACCAGAATTTCACCGCCGCCACCTGGGATCGAACCAAGTCCCGCGCTTTTGAATTCGGAAATCACGTCCCGCAGCGGCATCCGGAAAATTTCTGCGAAATGCTGAAACTCGGGCGGACTGAACCCGTGGATATTGATGTGCGGATACTTGTCTCGGATGTGATGCAGAAGATCGATATACCACGCGAACGGCAATTTCGGATGATGCCCGCCCTGCATCAGAATTTGCACTCCGCCCACAGCGGAAAGTTCATCCAGCTTTTGATCGATCTGTTCAAAGCTCAGAACATAATGATCCTCATCGCGCTCCGTCCGATAAAACGCGCAGAATTTGCAGTAAACGTTGCAGACGTTCGTGTAGTTGATATTGCGATCCACGATGTAAGTCACGATCTCGCGTCCGCGTCCGCCGTAACTTTTCGCCTTTGCCAAATCGCGTCTGGCATTGGCAAGCATACCAAGTTCTTCCAGCGGCCAGCCATATAATTCTACCGTGTCATCTGTCGAAATCCGTTCGCCCGCCAGGATTTTTTCCGTGAGCGCATCTCGATTTACTGAAACCATCGTGACGCAATCTTAGACGCTCCTGGCGGATTGCGCACGCACCAAACTGTAGGGCGTTTGGGTCAAACGCCAGCTATCGGCGTCTCACAGAGACGCCCTACAATCTATGGAACGCGTTGCCGAGGCGATCGGTTCAAGGAGCGACGGCTTGGGCAGCCGTCGTTTTCGGACTTAACGGCTCGGAAGGCCGTCCTTCCTTGAAAAGGCAGCGTCGCGCTCACATCATCATTATATGGCAGAGCGAGTCGCAATTATCGGCGCGGGCGTGTCGGGTCTTACCTGTGGCGTCGTTTTCGCCGAGCACGGCTACCGCACAGCGATTTTCGCGAAGGATGTCGGACAGCAAACAACGTCCGGCGCGGCCGCGGCGGTTTGGTTTCCCTACGACGCCGAGCCTCTCGAGAAAGTGATTCCTTGGGCGCTCCAAACCTTTGATGCGCTGGTCGATCTGGCTCCCGAAAGCGGCGTCTCAATGATTGAGCTGCGCCAGTTTTCCCGGAACAAAGAAATTCAAATCCCAGATTGGGCCATCCCGCTCGGCGCGCAACCTGTCATCCTGAGCTCTCCGTCTGTCATCCCGAGCGCCCGCCGCGCCGTAGCGCAGCG
>Ga0193735_1000455_pt1 | contig 12904 bp, 9 predicted proteins | sample U1m2metaG_FD_145080 | JGI IMG/M metagenome (GOLD analysis project Ga0193735, IMG submission 145080) | Soil microbial communities from a riparian zone of the East river system, Colorado, United States - U1m2 | ecosystem: Environmental > Terrestrial > Soil > Riparian zone | place: USA: East River... | reverse complement strand
TGAGTTCTTCAACGAGCCCATGACCGGGATTGAACCGGTGACCTCGTCCTTACCAAGGACGTGCTCTACCAACTGAGCTACATGGGCCTGCTCTTTCTTCGCCAACCCAGCGCCTCCGCCGTAATCCGAACGGCAAACCGGTTTCGCTCCATGCCAGAGATTCAAAAGTCCCAAAGCCGCGTCAAATTTGCAATTTGAACGACCATGGGACCGCCTCGTTCCAGCAAAAAGCGCCCGCAAACTAACCGCGCCCATGGGCATGTCAAAGAAATTTGTTGTTTGGAAAAAGGCATATCGCCGGGGGCTATAGAGTGCGCTGTCCTCAGCGCATCAGCCTTCGTCCGCCGAACCCGCTAAGTGTGATCCGCGGAGGACACCGGACGCTACAGCATCAGCGGATCATGCTGCTTGTTCCTTCGGGTTTCCCTCGCGTGAGTAATCGCACGATTACAGCAATTATGATCAGCGCGACGATGCCAATTCCAACGTAAAGCGGTTTGATCGAAGCGATCAGGCTTGGTTTTTCTGGCGTCGGCGTAGGAGATGGTGAAGCAGCCGGTGGAGGAGATGCATTCCTTTTCGCAAGCATCGACTGCGCATATTGCAAGCGCTGGAAAGTATCGTTGTCTTGCGGGTTTACTTTCAGAGCGGCCTCATAATCGGGAATAGCGTTTTCGTACTGCAACGCGAGACTGTAGGTGTAGCCGCGCTTCGTCATCGCCTCGGTATCATTCGGATTTTTGCTCAGGAGAAATGTGTAATCCGCAATGGCTGCGTCGTAGTTTTTCATCCCTCGATATGCTAATGCGCGCCGATCATAACTTTGCAGATCGTCGGGCTTTTTCTGGATAAAGGCTGTGAAATCCGCGACCGCCTTATCCCATTGGCTGAGTCCGAGCTCGGCGAAGCCCCGGAACTTGTTTGCCGTGAGGTTGTCTGGCTTCAGTTCGAGCGATTTGCTCAGATCAGCCAGGGCCGCGTCGTACTGTTTAAGTTCAACCTCGGTCTCACCGCGTTCCAGATAGGCGGACGCATCCTTCGGAGCGAGTTCAACGTATTTTGAAAAATCCGCCATCGCAGACTGATACCTGGTTGAGGCCCCTTCCTGATCTCCCGCCGCCACAGCAGCGCGCGCCGCCTGGCGATAGGCGGTCCCGCGGTTTGCATAGCCACGAGGATCCTTCGGATTTGCTTCAATTGCTTTTGTGAATTCCTCCGCCGCGGCATCGAAATGCTTTTGTTGGGCGAGTTCGATCCCGCGCTGCATATGGTTCCCGCCGCCCCCCGTAGCTGGTTTCTTCGCGAGCCCGATATGAACAGCCGTAAGCCACAGAAATAACGCTGTCGCGATAGTGAGTGTTTGCTTGTTCAACATATTCATTTCTTCCTTCCGGCCTACTTTTTGAGCGATTTATCGTCCGTAGGCGAGCAAATTAAATACGCCGAAACGGCAAACTGATGAAACAACCAAATTCCAGGGAATCTGCAGATATGCTCCGGAGAGCTGATCTCTCGAAAGGTTACGCCGCAGTCTTCGCCACAGTCGTCATCTGGTCGTTGCCGTCGCTTTTCATGTACTATTTGAATCGGTTTTATGATCCTTGGGCGCAAAATTTTTATCGGTATTCAGTAGCCTGCATCGCGATCGCGCCACTGGTGCTTTATCGGATGCGTGGTGGCGGGCCACCGATCAATATGCGTGCAATTAGGCTTTGCCTTCTTCCGTGCCTGCCCAATGTCGTCCATCAAGTCACTCAGGTGATGGCCCTTTTCTACATGGGTCCTGGTGTGTATTCGATATTCACTCGGGCGTCTGTTATTTTCACAGCGCTGTTGGCGCTGGCATTTTTCCCAGAGGAACGCGTCATCATTCGGCAATGGCAATTTCAAATTGGCACCTTGCTGGGGTTGGCCGGAGCGTTCGGAGTGATCTGGTTTCAGGCCAACGCGCAACCCCGAACGCCTTCGGGGCATATTGCATTGCCCGGATTGTTCATCGCTTTTACGGCAACGTTTTGCTGGGCGCTTTACGGTGTTCTGATTAAACGTCCGTCGGCTGAGCTCGGGCCAATCCGCAGCTTTGGATTGATCAGCTTCATCACTTCGGCATTACTTTTCCCTCTGACGCTCACTTTCGGCAGGATTGACACGCCGATCCACGCCGGCTTCCACGCGAACTTGGTTCTAATCATTTCAGCTGTTACCTGTATCACGCTCGCCCACGTTTTGTATTATGTAGCAATCCACCAGATCGGAGTCGCGCTCTCTCAGGCTCTTCAGCTTCTTTGTCCCGCCGCTGCGATGGCGCTCTCCGCTTGGATCTTTCACGAACGGCTCACTCACGCGCAGCTTTGGAGCGCGGCTGTTCTGCTCCTGGGTGCGTTCCTCGCCATGCGAGTGAAACCGGTCGCCACGAGTGAAGCGGCCGAGAATATTTGAGCGCACCCTACTTTGGAGAGCGTTCGGGGCCACCAATGCGCAAGTTGGAGGAACATTGAGAACTTTGCGTCGAAAAATACTGCGAGCATTACGGAGCGCCGCTACAATCGAGATCCACTAGCGTCATGGATCTGAAAGCATACCTTCGCAGCCGCCAAAGAAAGATCGACCGCGCCCTGGACCGCTATTTGCCCAGAGCGAATACGAAACCCGCAACACTTCACAAGGCGATGCGTTACAGTCTTTTCGCTGGTGGGAAACGATTGCGACCTATTCTTTGCCTTGCGGCAACCGAAGCTTGTCGCGGCAACATTGATGATGCGCTCCCTCTTGCCTGCGCGCTCGAATGCATTCACACCTACTCGCTCGTGCACGATGATCTTCCCAGTATGGACAACGATGATTTGCGGCGCGGTCGGCCCACCTGCCACAAAGTCTTCGGCGACGATTCTGGCTGGAGACGCGTTGTTGACGATCGCGTTCGAAATTGTCTCCAGAACGAAGCCGGCGCGACACTACAACACTTCAGCCTTGTTGCGCGAGATTTCAGTTGCAGCGGGAAGCCAAAAACTTATCGCCGGTCAGGTTGCTGATCTCGAAGCCGAAGGCAAGGACGTCAAACGCGACCAGCTGAAATTTATTCACGAGAATAAGACCGCAGCCATTTTGAAAAGCTCGGTGCGGCTCGGTGCGATGAGCGCCAACGCAGACGCCCGAAAACTTTCTGCCATCACACGGTTCGGGCAGCGACTGGGTCTCGCGTTCCAAATCATCGATGACATTCTCGATGTAACGCAGACCTCCGAGATATTGGGCAAGAGTGCCGGCAAAGATGTTGCCGCAAAAAAAGCGACTTACCCCGCAGTGATCGGCTTGGAAGAATCCCGCGCCGAAGCCAGACACCTCACCCGTCAGGCGCACAATGCTCTGTCGGTGTTCAGTGGTAGCGATGCCCAACCGCTACATGTGTTGGCGAATTATCTGCTCGAACGCGAGTATTGAGTCTGGGGAATCAGCATGGCGAAAAGATTACGCGAGCGCGAGATTCGGGTCGATCTCTTCGGCCACTTGCGATTCAAATCCCGCCTGCAATCGCAATAATGCAGCAAAGGCAATCATGGCCGCGTTGTCGGTACACAACGACGGCTCGGCGCTTTTGAATTCAAATCCGTTGCGACTGCATGCCTCGTGCAACTGCCTTCTTAATTCCTGGTTGCAACTCACGCCGCCGCTAACTGTCACGAGATCGACGTCGTATTTCTGCGCTGCCGCAATCGTCTTTATCACCAGCACGTCGATAATTGCCTGTTGGAACGACGCGCAGAGATCCGCAAGGACGTCATCCCGAGCGAAGTCGAGGGGTCCCGCGGTGTTACTAGAAAGGCCGTTCACCGGGATTCCTCGACTACGCTTTGCTTCGCTCGGAATGACCTCGATTTTCGGCAGCAAATATCGCACCGCGGTTTTTAACCCGCTGAAGCTAAAATTCTCCGAGCCGAGCATGCTGCGAGGCAGATCAAAACGGTTTGGATCACCGCCTCGGGCGAGCTTTTCAATTTCCGGGCCGCCCGGATAAGCCAGCCCCAGCATCTTGGCAACTTTATCAAACGCCTCGCCGGCGGCGTCGTCGACAGTGCGGCCGATCACCTGATAATCGCACAGCGCATGCACTCGAACCAGCATGGTGTGTCCACCGCTCACAATAAGCGAAACATTCGGCCTGATTCCCGCCTCGCAATCTGCGCCACTGAAAAATGGCGATAGCAAGTGGCCTTCGAGATGGTTGATTGCGAGATAAGGCTTGCCAAAGCCGATCGCCAATCCCTTGGCCATCGACGCGCCTACCATGAGCGAACTCGCCAGCCCGGGTCCGCTAGTCGCCGCAAATGCATCAACGTCTGACAGATCGATCTTGGACGCCTTTGCGGTGCGATTGAGCAGTCGCGGCGCGTATACCAGATGGTTGCGCGACGCAATCTCAGGCACGATCCCACCGTATTTCTCGTGTTCGGCGATCTGCGATGCCACTTCGCTGGCAAGCAATTCCGGACCGGAGCGATCGTCGCGCCCGCGCAAGATCGCCACGGCAGTCTCATCGCACGATGTTTCGAGGGCAAATACTGTCATGTCGAACGAAGTCGAGACTAACCTCAAATGACGAATTCCGAGTGACGAACGAAGCGCGAACGCAGAATGATGAAAAGATCAGATGCGCGCGCGTTTGGGACTTCGTCATTCGACATTTGTCATTCGTCATTGATGAAAAGAGATTCCTCGACTGCGCTCGGAATGACAAACGAGCGAAATTCGCCCCTTACTTCTTTACCGCTTCCGCTTTCGGGGCGCTCTGTTGCGCATAAATCATCACGCCCTTCAGCGCGTCGATTGCGCGCAACATCTGCGGATCTTTCGTCTTGATAATAGTCTTCTCGTCCTCGGGTTTGATATTTCCGGTATTGCGCATCGCAAAGAGAGAACGCTCCTGCTCGGCAGTCATGGCAACCCGAATATTGGGAGTAACGCCATTGCTCTGAATAACCTGTTTACTCGGCGTATAGTATTTTGCAGTCGTCAAACGCACCGCAGAGCCGTCCGGCAACTGCATCACATTTTGTACGGAGCCCTTCCCGAAAGTAGTTTCGCCGACAAGCACGGCGCGATGCAAATCCTTGAGCGCTCCTGCAACAATCTCCGCGCCGCTTGCGCTGCCTTCGTTCACGAGCAGTACCATCGGAAAGTTCGGACGCTCCTTCTTCGCGCCGGAAGTCGAGTAATCATGCTGCTGAGAAGCGACACGTCCCTGCGTTGAGACAACCTTTGTGTTCGGCGGCAAGAATTGAGCACACACGTCCACCGCGCTATTCAACAAACCGCCCGGATTGTTCCGAAGATCGAGGATGAGCGCTTGCATGCCTTGCTTCTGCAAATCGTCCAGCGCCTTTGATAGTTCATCGGCGGTTGGTTCGTTAAACTGAATCAGCCGGACATAACCGATCTTGAATGGCCCCGTCAGCTCTGCGTCGAGCAAGCTTGCTCCCTTCACGCTTTGGATTTTGATCTCCGCCCGTTGCAACGCGTACTCCTTGATCTCCTTGGTTGCAGGTCGCAGCAGCGTAAGAGTCACTTTCGCGCCGGCGGGTCCTCGCAAAATATTAATCGCATCCTGGAGGTCCATTTTTTCCGTCGAAATACCGTTGATTCGCAAGATCTGATCGCCGGACAGAATGCCTGCCTTGGCGGCAGGCGTGTCCTCCATCGCCGTAATCACCGTAGGCAGGCCGTTTTTCATCGAAACCTCAATTCCGAGGCCATTGAAGCGGCTGCGCGTATCGTCCTGCATGTCTCGAAAGTCATTCGGGTCCATGAACTGGCTATGTGGATCCAACGAAGAAAGCATCCCCTTCATTGCGGCGGTGACGAGATCGTGATAGCTCGTCTTGTTGTCATCCACATAATCCTGCCGAATCAATTCGAGAGCCTTTGCGAAAATGGAAATCTGCGCGTAGCCGTTATCCTCTTCGCTCTTTCCCGGTTGCGCTTCTTGCGCGAATGCTCCCGGGAAGGCGCAAAGCAGCAGACAAACCAGCAATGGGATGATCATCACACGCCTCATATTTCAACCTTCAACCCAAGATTCGAGAAGCCCCATCATCGCTCATGAGGAGTTTTTGGCAACGGCGAAGGCGGAGGGCTGTTTGTTCAGACTCTTAAGGATGGCCAACCCTTTCCCTGATCTCATTAACACCCAGCTTCAGGCGGGTGGCGAAGCTCAGTCAAACGCGAGCCGTTTTGACGGCTTTCTCGCCGCATCCAAACCGTTGAGCCGGTTTGGGGCTTGTTCGTACCGTAACACCGGTCTGAAGCCCGGCGTTAATGAGAGTGCGTCAGGCAAACTGTTCTTGTTGATTTTCCTGCTGACGCTGTGCTTTTCCAGCGCGGCCCTGGCCGCGCAGGCGGAGGACGCCGAGTATGAAGCGGTGGCTGAAGAATACATCAAAACCTATCTGGCGGCTCATCCGCTAGAGGGAGCTGCCTTGGGTCTTCACGAGTACGACGGCAAAATCAGTGATTACAGCAGGCTCGCCCTCGACGCCGAACTTTCCCGCCTGCGACGCTTCGATGATCGATTGGCCAAATTCGATCCGTCCAAACTGAGTGCACGCCAATCGATCGACCTGCGGATTCTTCAAGCTGCGGTGAAGAAGGATCTCTTTGAGATGCAGGACATGTCCATTTTCGAGCGAAATCCCATGGTCTATGCGCGAGCAGCCGATGTGAATGTTTATATCAAAAGAAATTTTGCGCCGCTTGAGGATCGTGTCCGCAGCTTGATTGCAATTGAATCTCAAATCCCAAACATCCTGATCGCAGCGAGAACAAATCTCAATGAACAGCTTCCCAAACCGTTTGTAGAGCTCGCGATCCAGATCGCAAAAGGTTCCGCCGATTTTTTGAAGAAAGATCTCATTGCCGCAGTGAGCGGGCTGAAGGACGAACAGCTCCGGGTGGGGTTTCAAGAAGCCAATCGCAAGGCTGCTAATGCTCTCAACGATTACGCAGCGTGGCTGGAGCGGGAGAAACTGCCGAAAGCCTCGCTCGATTTTGCGTTGGGCGAAGAGAAATTCGGCCGCTTCCTGGCCCAAACCGAACTGGTCGATCTTTCGCCGCAAAAAGTCCTCGAGATAGGAATGGCGCAATTAAAAGCAGAACAGCAAGCATTTGCTGACGCTGCCAAAAAAATCGACTCGAACAAGTCGCCAATCGAAGTGTTCAAGCAAATCCAGAGCGAACATCCAACGCCGGACAAACTCATTTCCGATGTTGGCAAAGACCTGGACAAAATTCGCAAGTACGTTTTGAACCGTCATTTGGTCAGCATCCCCTCAGACGTTCGCGCAAAGGTCAAAGAGACGCCGCAATATCTGCGCGCCACGTCCTTTGCATCGATGGATACGCCGGGTCCATTCGAGAAGCGGGCTACCGAGGCCTTTTACTACATTACGCCGACAGAGCACGATTGGCCGGAGAAACAAAAACAAGAATGGCTCACCGCTTTCAACTACTACACCTCCGACGTCGTCTCGATTCATGAAGCTTATCCCGGACACTATGTGCAGTTCCTGCACTTGAACGCGTCGCCCGCCAGCAAGGTCGAGAAAATCTTCGGCAGCTACGCGTTCATCGAAGGATGGGCTCACTACTGCGAGAAAATGATGCTCGATGAAGGATTCGGCGGTCCGACCAGCTCAGGCCCCAGCGAAGAGGACGTCAAACGCGCGGCAAAATATCGCATGGCTCAGGCCGACGAAGCGCTGCTTCGTCTCTGCCGTTTGTGTGTATCGATCAAAATGCACACGCAAAACATGTCGCTCGACGAAGCGACAAAATTTTTCCAGGACAATTGTTACTATGAGGAAAAACCGGCGCGCAGCGAAGCCATGCGCGGCACTTTTGATCCTGGTTATCTCAATTATACGCTTGGCAAATTGCAGATCCTGAAACTGCGCGACGATTACAAGGCGCAAGAAGGCGACACCTTCTCATTACAAAAGTTCCATAACGAACTGCTCAACCACGGAATGCCGCCCATTCGTCTCCTGCGAGAAATCATGTTGAAAGACCAGAGCAAATGGGATGCGGTATTGTAAATTTGGAGTGCGCGGACATGTCCGCGCTTTTGAAAGCGGTCCCGCACCCGCGGGATCGCCGCACTCCAAAAACGTTCGAAATAGCTTGTAGCTGATTTCGAGAGTCGCATTACCCCATCGACCGAACTGCCGTTCCCGTTATTCGTAGCTGCCTTCATCGTCCTCGTTCGGCAACAGATCTCTCAATAATGGCTGCGGATTCGATGGCAACTCCTCGACATCGCGCAACTTTTTGGTGATCGCGCGCGAGCGAACATCGACATCTTCTATTTTCCGTGAGGCTTGGTCGATTTTCTCCTTCACTGCTGACAATGCCTCCCCGAATTTTCCAAATTCAGTTTTCACCGATGCAAGCAGGTTCCAAACCTCGCTGGATCGCTTTTGGATCGCCAGGGTGCGAAAACCCATCTGCAAACTATTGAGCAACGCCGCCAGCGTAGTCGGTCCGACAAAGGTAACTCGGCAATCGCGCTGCACGTTTTGCACTAACCCGATACGCCGAATCGCTTCCGCGTAAAGTCCTTCGCTTGGCAGAAACATCAGCGCAAAATCGGTTGTTTTTGGCGGGTTAATGTATTTCTCGCAAATATCTTTCGCGCACCGCTTCAACTGCGTCTCCAAAGTTTTTATCGCGGCGTCGACTGCAGTGGGCTCGCCTTTTTCCTGCGCCGCAGCGAGCCGCTCGTAGTGTTCCATTGGAAATTTGGCGTCAATCGGCAACCACACCGGCGCGCCGTTCTCGTCGCCGGGCAACTTGATCGCAAATTCGACGCGCTCATCGCCGTCATCACGGGTCTTCATGTTTTTCGCGAACTGCTCTGGCGTCAGCATTTCTTCCAAAAGAACTCCCAGCTGCCATTCGCTCCAACCACCTCGGGTTTTCACATTCGTAAGTACGCGTTGCAAGCCGCCGACGTCGCTCGCCAATTGCTGCATCGCGCCGAGACCCTGATGGACTTGCTCAAGGCGATCGCTCACCAACTTGAACGATTCCCCGAGCCGTTTCTCCAGTGTGCCTTGCAATTTTTCATCGACCGTCGCGCGCATCTTGTCGATTTGATTTGCGTTGTCCTCCTGCAATTGCTTGAGGCGGAGATCGACAGCCGACCGTACATTTTCGAGAGACTTGCTCAATTCTTCGCGCTGATTCTTCGCGGCCGCGCCTGCTTCTTCGCGATTGCGGGAGAATTCGTCGCGCAATCCGCGATCGATGATTTCCAATCGTTTCACCAACTCCTCTTGCACGCCTCCGCTGCTTCCACGGCGTACCACCAGAATGACGACAGCAACGACAAATCCGCCGCCGGCCAATCCAATCAGAACATAAACCAGCGGACTCATATTGCGTGATTAAACGATGCTACATGGAATTCAAGCTGTAGCCGCTTCGCGTATGTTTCCGCTTGCCGTGCTTGGAGCGTGCGATGGAAGACCGCGATTTTTCCCTTCAGGCAACCCAGTTACTTTTCAAATAGCAATTCACCAGCACGGCTGGTCGCTTTGACAACCGCCTTGATCAGAGTAACGCGCAGTTTCCCTTCTTCGAGTTCAAGGATCCCGTCGATTGTGCAACCAGCCGGCGTAGTGACGGCGTCCTTTAGAAGCGCGGGGTGGTCGCCGGTTTCCAACACAACACTGGCCGAACCCTTCATGGTCTGCGCTGCAAGAAGAGTGGCGACATCGCGCGGCAAACCAACTTTCACGCCGGCTTCGGCAAGCGATTCGAGAATGATGTATGCGAACGCCGGTCCGCTTGCGGAAAGACCGGTCACCGCGTCCATGTGCTTTTCATCAAGCACAATCGTCCGGCCGACGGCGTCGAACATGCTTCGAGCAATTTCGAGGTGCTCGGGGCTCGCATGAGTCCCGCCACAAATTGCAGTCATCCCGCAGCCGACAGCAGCAGGGGTGTTTGGCATCGCTCGGAGCACTGCCACTTCGTCGCGCTTGCCACCAGTCGCCGCAGCGAGTTGCTGCTCGACGAAACCTGTCGGCACCGAAGCCGCAACGGAAACAAGCAGCGTCTGCGAGCCAATTTCAGTAGCGATCTCCTGCAACACTTCCGCCACCGTTTGGGGTTTTACCGTCATCAGAATGATGTCGGCGCCCTTAACCGCTTCCCGATTGTCCTTGATCACGGCGATGCCCAACTCTTTCGCAAGCGCGGCTGCTCTTTCCGCATGCTTGACCGTAGCGGTGACGCGGTTCGATACAAACAGCCCCTCCTTCAGGTAAGCGCGTAGTAGGATTCCCCCCAACTTACCTGCGCCGAGCACTACCAGTTTCTTCTCAGAGAGTTTCGGGGACATCGTTGAAAGCGTTTTTCCCAAACAACAGAGATTGACTCGCTCGTCTCCCGACTCTCTCCCCGCTAACCTCGCGGCGCAACCGTCTATGTCGCTCGTCCCATTCGCTCCATTCCCCGACGGAGCTGCCCTGAGCGAAGCCGGAGGGTTCGGAATGACAAGCGGGACTAGAACCGCAGCTTCACCCCGCCGTACGCGGCGCGGCCGAGCGCGGGAAAACCGAAAACTTCCGAGTAATGTTCGTTCGTTAAATTGTCGATTCGGCCGAAGACCGACAGGTGCGGGTTTACTTCGTATTCGGCTGCGATGTTTGCGAACGAGTAATCTTCGATATCAAAATTTGGTCCGCCGAAATTCAATTCTTCGCGCGCGTTTACGAACTTTGCTTCAACCGTTGTGCGCAGCCTTTTCCACCAAAGATAGGAAGCTGAAACATAGACCTCATTCCGTGGCCTGCGCGGGAGACGCGCGCCTTGCAATTGCGAAATGTCTTCGGAGGAAGTCTTCTGCGCATCCAAATACGTGTAGCTCGCGGTGAGCAAAAAATCGGTAATTGGTTGCACGCGTAATTCGGTTTCGAGCCCCTGCGTTTCGGCGGCGCCAAGGTTGAGTGTTTGGAAGAGTCCGTTAAATCCGATCACGTTTGAGAGGTCGTTGTGAAAATAAGTCAGGCCAACGGTGACACGATCTTTCCAGAACCGCTGGTCAACGCCGATGTCCCAGCCCAGATCCCGTTCCGGTTTGAGTCCGAAATTGTTGCCAAAGATTTTATCCTGACTACTTGGCGGACTAAATCCCGTTGCGACGCTCGAATGCAGCGTCGTGTTTGTCTTGTCGATCTTGTAACTGCTCGCAAACCGATAAGTCCAGACGCCGCCGAACTGATTGAAGTGATCGAAACGGCCGCCGGCGACGAGGATCAAATTTTCTACTGGGGTCAGCGTCGTCTGCACGAATCCGGCAACCTCTTGAGTATGATCGCTCACAAAGGTTGGCTGGGGACCGAAAGTTTGTAGAACGAACGGGCGCTCCTGCCCTGCGTTGAGACGGCTATAGAAGAATCCTGAAGTCAATATCAGCCACGAAGTTGGGCGCAAATCATTTTGGTAATCGATTTGCGTGCGCTCGAAAAGGGCGCGCGTTGGACCGACAAATCCGTCCTCATTTGGATCGTTGATTTGTCGCTCGTGATCATAGGAAAAAATGAATTTGTGGTCCCACCAGTCAGTCGGTTTCCAATCGATATGCGGACCAATTAACCAGCGTTCCGTGAGAAAATGATCGATGGGACGCGGGTCGAAAATTGAGTTCGGATTTCCAGTGTCGCTCACCGAATACGTAAACAGACTGCCGACCCGGAGCTGGTCATTAGGCGACCAGCCAGTATCCGCAATCGTGGCCGTATTGCGGTAATTGTTATTCGGGCGCGCGTTGTCGGTGTCGAGGCGACTTGCGCCCATTGAATAATCAAAGCCGTCGATTTTGCCATCGCTCTGCGTCCATTCACGAAAGCTGTCGTACGACCCGCCCTCGGCCGCTAGCAGGACGCCAGGAGTCCCCGTGCCCTGCTTCGTGAAAATTTGAATGACGCCTGCGAGAGCTCGGGGCCCATACAAAGTACTTTGGGGCCCGCGCACGACCTCGATTCTCTCGATATCCTCCGTGGTGAGGTCGGCAAAGTTAAATGCGCCCTGCAACCCTTGATTGATCGGAATGCCGTCGAGCAAAACCTGTGTATGCTCGCTGCGCAGTCCACGAATGAAAACCGATGTTAACTGCCCCGCTGTTCCGGTCTGCACGATAGACAAACCCGGCACTTCGCGGAGTGCATCGCTTACGCGCTCGATTTGCTTTTGTTCGAGGTCTTCGGAGCTAATCACGCTCACGCTCGCTGGCGATTGATCGAGCGGAATATCAAAACGCGTTGCCGAGACAACCACCTGCTCAGCTTCCGCTTCACCCGGTGAAGGAGTCGGCGAGGCTTCCTGTCCAAAGCAAACGAATGGCGGGAAGACGAGTAGTGCAGCGAGTCGGATTGGGTAACGCGCCCGTCTCGGGTGCTGGTTTCGGCGTCGCGCCGAAACAGTCTTTCCCGAAGATGCACACCGCAGGTGATAGGATAGCCGAACAAAAGTCCGCGATCGCGAGACGCGCTCGCCAGCATCCGAGACGGATGCGCTACCCGAACTGAACCAAACTGGACGATTCTGCATAACAAGTTTCCTCCAACTCCGAGAGTCGGACTTGTATGGCCGAGGCCGCATCGCCCAGCTCTCATTCTTCTTTTTGCGAAGAAGTTTTTTCGGTTGTAGCCGGGATCGGTGATCCCGGTGGCCGCGATCACCGATCGCGACTACAGCCGAATGAGGTGGACCGGACAAATATTCTGGCTCCTGGCTTCTGATGCCTGTGCGGCATCGCACCTTCTTCCCGCCTTCGCCTCCGAAACTTTTCGGGGATTGGCCCAGTGGGAAGTTGTATCCAGTTACAGCAGCGCAACTGCTCCCGAGT
>Ga0193735_1000454_pt1 | contig 12920 bp, 8 predicted proteins | sample U1m2metaG_FD_145080 | JGI IMG/M metagenome (GOLD analysis project Ga0193735, IMG submission 145080) | Soil microbial communities from a riparian zone of the East river system, Colorado, United States - U1m2 | ecosystem: Environmental > Terrestrial > Soil > Riparian zone | place: USA: East River... | reverse complement strand
TGACATGGGCTTCGAGTATCTCTTCGATGCCAATGACGTCAACCATGCCATCTACTTCTATGATTTTGCCTCCAGTTCGTTCTTTTACACCAGCCCGACCCTCTTTCCTGATCTCTACGACTTCAGCCTAAACGCGTGGCTTTACTACCTTCCGGACGCCAATAATCCTGGCCGCTACAGTCAGAACCCGAGATGGTTCTACAACTTCGCGACCGGCCAGTGGATAAACCTATAAACGACCAAGCATTAAACTTGACTTACACTTGAGAAGATCAAGCTGGGGATTGTCACCGGCCCGAGACAGGATTATAAGCATGACGCATCACGACAAAACTCACAGAACACCCAACCTTCGTCGCGGAAATTCCGGAGAAGAAAGATGAAAACAGGGACGCCCACCAGTGAAAACGAAGATTAAGAGCCTGACCGCACTCATTATGCTCTCGGGAGCATTGATGACGGTACTGTTTGCGTTAGCCAATCCGCAACCGAAAGGCAACCCTGAGACTGAGTCCCAAGTAACAGTGCCGGGCATGGTCTCGACCAGAAGCGACAACAGCAGCATGCATACTCGCATTAACATGCTCCTACCGAGTGTGCGATACGGATCGCACCCAGACCTGAACCAAGCTAGCGTAACCTTGGACCGGTTGGACATTCATTCTGTTACGATGACTGCGCCGAACCAAATCGGCGTCAACAGAAGTCTCGCAGTCTCGCCGAAGACGCGAGCACAAAAATTCGTCAATCCAGATGGCTCTCAGATAATTGTGCTAATTATCAAGAGCTCCGGCGCTTCTGGTATAGGGATACATTTCCGCAACTTTGCACTTGCTAACCACGACGAGGTATACGTTTATGGGCCCGCGGCCGACAGCATCGTTGGTGGTCCGTACACGAACAAAGGACCCTGGGGCAGCGGAGAATTTTGGTCGGGCACCTTAGTCGGGGACACCGCCGTTATCGAGTTCTATACGAGACCTGATGAGCACGGAAAAGGATTCGAGATTTTTGAGGTATCGCACATTTTTCCCGAGCTAGATTTGCGACTCCGGTCTGATCAACCCGACGTTCTGCCTTGCGAACTTGACGCGTCGTGCTACGGCGACACCCAGAAAAATGCCGTTGCAAGAATTAGATACAACAACAATGGGCCGCACGTCTGCACGGGTATTCTGCTGAATGATGTTGCCCAAGATCAGATTCCCTATCTTCTGACGGCGAATCATTGCGTCCCAACACAGACAGTCGCTCAAACCGTCGAAGTATATTGGTTTTACCAGACAACCAGTTGTAACAGTGAGATACTGCGCAGCGATTGGGTGCAGCAGGTCGGCGGCGCAAATCTCCTTGCCACGCAAAGCTCGAACGATTTCTCCCTGCTACGGCTAGTGAATAATGCTCCTGTCGGGGCGTTGTTTTCCGGATGGACCAGCGTCATCCAATCAACAGGCACTCCCGTTTTCGGGCTTCACCACCCCGACGGGTTCACCCCGCCAGCCATCGATTCATACTTACGAGAGGCCCATGGCACTATTACGAGCACCAATGCCGCGTGCTTAGGGTTGGTAAACGGTTATAGAACTGGCTGGACGTCCGGAACAACCGAGCCTGGATCCAGTGGGTCCGGCCTTTGGAATTCGAGTGGCTATCTTGTGGGCGTCCTAAGTTGCGGGCCCGATCCGGAGACGTGTAGCAGTCCGTACAGCTCGTACAGCAAGTTCGCCGATTTCTATTCCCAAATACAACCGTACATAGGTCACCCGCCATTCTTCAACGGCGAGACCGCGCTGGGCGGCGGCTGGTACTATCTCCAGTTCTCCAACGGCACGCCCTTCGGCTATTACAGCTACCTCACCGACCCGTATTACATCTACCACCTTGACCTGGGCTTCGAGTATCTCATCGACGCCAATGACGCCAACCGCGGCATTTACTTCTATGATTTTGCCTCCAGCTCGTTCTTTTACACTAGCCCGAGCACCTTCCCTTATCTCTACGACTTCAGCCTAAACGCGTGGCTTTACTACCTTCCGGACGCCAGCAATCCGGGCCGCTACAGTCACAACCCGAGATGGTTCTACAACTTCGCTACCGGCCAGTGGATAAACTTATAGGGAATTAGAGATTCAAAATCCGAGCTTTAAGCCGCGAGTCTTCGATGATTCAACGGCTTAACGCCGTAATCCACGCAAGATATGAGATTTTCTACAATTTCAACTACAGGCTTCTTGACCTGTCTGATCTCTGCGGTTGCGCTTGGCGGCGCTTCGGGGCAAACGCCCACACGCAGGGCGCTCCGCACTGAGCCGCTCGAAAAATACGATATGCCGCCTGCGTACATTTACCGGCTGGAACCGGGACCGCGAATGATCTCGCAGTACGGTTCATTCACCAGCTTTCAAGTGAATGTCGATGCAAATGGTCAGAATATCCTCGGCGACGCCGCCAACGAGCCGTCGATTGCCGTTGACCCAACGAACGGCAATAAGATGGCGATCGGTTGGAGGCAATTTAACGCTGTTAACTCTAACTTTAGGCAGGGCGGCTGGGGTTATACCACCGATGGCGGCGCGACCTGGACCTTCCCCGGTGTTTTGGAAAATAACGTTTTCCGGAGCGACCCCGTGTTAAACTCGGATGAAACAGGGACTGTTTTCTACCTTAGCCTGTTACAGTCGTTTTGTGACAACATTTGGCGATCAACCAGCGGCGGTCAATCCTGGACAGAACTGCAAGGCGACGGAGCAGCGGGCGGAGGTGACAAGGAATGGTTCACCATCGACAAAACCAACGGCATGGGGCATGGCTTCCAATACCAGGCTTGGAGCACCGCCGCCGCTTGCAGCTTCGGGCAATTCAGCCGTTCCACCGACGGCGGGATCAGCTGGGAGAGTCCTCTTAGTGTTCCTAACTCTGTCGAGTGGGGGACACTCGACGTGGATACAAACGGCAATCTTTTTATCTGTGGCGCGGCGAACTCTACCAGCCCGTTTTACTGCCTTCGCTCAAGCAACGCACAAAATCCGAACGTAACACCGACTTTCGATCGAGTTACCCAGGTTAACCTTGGCGGCAGTCTCGATTCTGGCGAGCCGATTAATCCGGAAGGATTGGTTGGTCAGGTTTTTCTGGCTGTAGATCGTTCCGGTACGAGCACGAACAACAACGTTTACATGCTTGCGAGTGTTCAGCCCACCGGCTTCACTACCGGCAGCGACGTAATGTTCGTGCGCAGCACAGATGGGGGTCAAACGTTCAGCACGCCACGCCGGATCAATGACGACCCTGTAAATCAAGCGAAGTGGCACTGGTTTGGCACGCTTTCGGTTGCGCCTAACGGCCGAATCGATGCGGTCTGGCTGGACACGCGCAACGCTGCGAACAATACCGACTCACAGCTCTTTTATTCCTGGAGCGCCGATGGCGGCGTCACGTGGGCGCCTAATGTTGCGGTGAGCAACTCGTTTAATCCTTTCGAAGGTTATCCGCAACAGAATAAGATAGGCGATTACATCACGATCGTTTCCGAGAATACCGGCGGCAACGTGGCGTATGCGGCGACGTTCAACTTCAACCCGAACACGGGCCAACACGAAGAAGACGTGTATTACGTGCGGGTATCTCCACATCCGGCGTTTTTCAACGGCGAGATTGCGCTGGGCGGCGGATTTTATTATCTCCAGTTCCCCAACGGCACGCCCTTCGGTTACTACAGCTACCTCCCTGCCCAGAATTTCATCTACCACCTTGACTTGGGCTTCGAGTATCTCTTCGACGCCAATGACGCTAACCACGGCATTTACTTCTATGATTTTGCCTCCAGCTCGTTTTTTTACACCAGCCCGAGCACCTTCCCTTATCTCTACGACTTCAGCCTAAACGCGTGGCTTTACTACCTTCCGGACGCCAGCAATCCGGGCCGTTACAGTCACAACCCGAGATGGTTCTACAACTTCGCAACCGGCCAGTGGATAACACTATAGGGAATTGGAGGTTCAAAATCCGAGCATTAAGTTTCAAGCAAGAGCGAAGCCGCGCGGCATGCCCGTTCAAATCTTGAGGGGGCGAGTCGGGCGTAGCATAATAGTGGGCAGAGGAGGGCGAAATAAGCTTTCTTAAATATTTGGCCACGTTGCAGCCTGAGAGCCAGAGGCTACTGGGCGCAACATCAATGGAGGAACAAGTGTTCTGTGAATGGTTCGCCGAGCATTGCCTCACGCGGGGCGGTGTTGTCGAACTGGGTCCGTGGCTTGGATCTCTTACAATTCCAACACTCCGGGGGATTCGTAAGAACGCAACTCTTCCTGGCGTAATGCGCGTCATTGATACCTATGACATGTTTTATTGGCATCAATGGTGCGAAACATGGGTTGCAGAAACACCCTTCGCAGGGAGGCTCAAAACCGGGGATTCTTTTCTTCCATTATACAAAGAAATCGTCGTTCCTCACGCCAAAGATGTAGTGCTCCGCATTCACCAGGAGGATCTTGAACAGACACGTTGGACTCGGAAGCCTATCGAATTTCTCATCAATGATGCATGGAAGACGGTCCTGTTGATGTCCAATACAATACATGAGTTCTTCCCGTCGCTGCTTCCCAACGCAGTGGTGTTCCATCAGGACTACCTGTGGGCCTCGGAATCCTTCATCCATATTGGCATGTTTCACCTTCGGGACTGCTTCGCGTTTGACTTTAGAATCCCGCGCTCCTCCACCGCTGTTTTCCGAAAATTGCGAGAAATCCCCGTCCCGATCATCGCCGATTTGTGCTCTCGACGAACGCCTCAAGACTTTTCCGAAGCCGAAATACTTGAAGCATTCGAATGGAGTAAGTCTCTCTTCTCAGATCCGGAGGCAAGACTTGTTGCTGACGCGGGTAAGGCATGGATGTTGCACAGCATCGGCAAGTCAGATGCTGCACGTTCTATTTTTAAAGAGATCAAGAAGTCGGATCATTACATGCACCCATTTTACCAATTCCAAGAAGACACCCTGCGTGGTTGGGGGCTTGGAGCCTTGATTGAATTTCCTTAACTTTAAAAGTCGGAGTCAGTGCGCTTTTTTTATTTTCCATGAAAAAGGGTGGTGCGCAGTCGCTGGTGCGGTTCCCGGCATTTTACTACGTCTGTCTCCTATGGCTTTTATCGGCATGAAGGCGATGTGCACGGCCCGCGGCATCTGCCGTAGTTTTTATCCGTCGCTGCTGCCGGAGCGTCGTTACTTAGCGCACGAGGACTTCCTCCATTTTTTCCATGGCTGGATTCATGTAACGACTTATCTGCTGCGCGATTCGTTCGAGTGGACGTAGTACCACACTCCGACATGGTGGTATTCCGCTGCGTAAGGCCCGTGGCGGAGCGTGGGTTTCCCCAGACTATGAACGGCTTCTCCGCCGAGGAGGTCGCCGCGGCGTTTGGTTGGGCGGAGCAGCACGTCAGCCCCGGCAAGCGGGACACCATCGCCGCGGCGCGTGCGATGGCCCATCTTTTTACCGGGGCGAGATGGAAACTGGCAAGCGTGTGGCAACCTTGACGCTGCTTTGCATTCCCAGTGACCGGCCATTGCGCCTGACGGGGTTTTTGTTTGCGCTGCCGGATAATTTACACGCCCGCGTGTTCTTTATTCGACTTGGTGTAGACGCCCAACAGGCGGCGATGTTCTTCCCCCTGCGCGTTGCTGTGGGCGAGCAGACCTTGATACGCCTCCTCTAGTTTTCGATATTCCTCCTCCAGCGCGTTACTGTGGGCGAGCAGATCTTGATACGCCTCCTCTAGTTTTCGGTAGTCCTCCTCCTGCGCGTTGCTGTGGGCGACCAGACCTTGATACGCCTCCTCTAGTTTTCGGTAGGCGATGCTCGTCTGTTCGCTGCAAAGGAAAAGCGTCAGATAATTGAGGAAAAGCGTTAGATGATTTTCCTCATAGGTCTCGAAAAATTTCTCTAAAAGCGCGACCGCTGCGCCGAGTGAGCGCAGGTGTTCACGACACGCAGCCGGCATGTTCGCCGCACTTGGTTGGTACAGAATTCCCAAGCCATAGGCTGCGGGCATGATAACCGACGTCCATCCGTGTCCGACTGGGCTGGAGAGGAAATCTTCCACTGCGGTCAGGACGCCGTTCTTCGGACCGCCCGCGCGCAGCGCGATGCTGTAAAGACCTGGCGTGCGCATTCCGCCGTCGACGAGTTCATCTCTCCCGACCAAGACTCCGAGCTGGTCGGAAGAAGGATGGCGCGCATCCGCGGGAACGGTGCTCGAGCAGTAATACATGTCGCGCCGCCCCCAGGGCCAGGCGACATCATGCAGGAAAACGATGGGCCTCGCGTCCGCGGAATGGCGGCGCGCCGTCTTTTCGATGAATTCCAGCTCGCTGCGCACGGTGTAATAGTTGTGGTCGCCATCGAGGAAATACGCGTCGCACGGCTCCAGAGTCGGCAGAACTTCAAGCGATGGATTGGTTATCAAGGCAGCGCGCCCGCCGGCAGCCGAATCAAGTTCGATCTTCTCAAAGCGCATCTGAAAAGCAGCCGCCGGCGCAGGGTCTACTCCGTAATAGACGGCATCATGCCTTTTGCTCCAAGCGAGCAGCAGCTGGGCAAATTTACCTTGCTCCACTCCTACCTCGCAAAGCCGCCGCGCGCCGAGAAGCTCGAGAATTGGCTCAATGATTTCCCAAAAAGCCGAGAGCGAGCCGATGTCATCTAACCGCTTCGGTGTTGCCTCCACCACGGATTCTTCCGGCAAAGGAGCCGAATCTGGCATACGAAATGTACCTACCGCTGGGGCTGCCGGCGTGTCAAACGCAACAGTCGAAACCCGTCATCCTAATCCTTACACGAGCTAGAAAAGCGTTCCGGTGGAATGACGAGCCAATCGCACCGCTGTTCCGACCGATCATCCGTAGACCTGCCAGCCATGCCTCCAGTAGCTGCAGCTGGTCTTCGCCGACCCCATGATTTTTCGATGAGCGTCTCATAGCACTGCTGCAGGTTGCCCGCCATCTCACCGGCGCCGCGGGGAGGAAGATCCAACGCGTCGATAGTCTCATACACAAACGACGGTTGCATAAATCCAGCTCCGATCCGACGCTCCCTTGATGTTCGATAAACTTCCGTCTTCCCTAGTCTCCCTGGTTTCAAGCCGGGATTTTATGCCGGCGTGGCCGACGCGTTTTATCTGCCGCTGCTCTCCGACCTCGTGACGAGCAAGAAAACGAAGTCAATCGTGGAGAACATGGTAGTCGCAGATTATGCGTTTCATTTCGACGCCCTGCCAGAGCGAGTTACTTTCACCAAGCAAATCAAAATCGCGGGCTGGCTCTTGCATCGCCGAGGTCTGGCTATTCATGGAATTCGTGGAATTGTTCGCAGCATTTTGCGACCGCGATCTATTTTTCGGGCACGCCGCAAAAGATCACGACCGCTAATCGCGGCCGCTTACCCCGATTTGCCTGACGCAGGACAAAGCGGATTTCTTCTGGCGCTCGAACCACCTGCCGGCCGAAGTAAAATTACAATCCAGGTCCAGGATCATGAAAAAATCTGGCGAACAATTTTTGTCACGGATGTCTGGGCCTTTCCTCTTACTTTTATTGGGCGGATAGGTCTGCCGCGCGTCGAGCACTTTTTTGTTACCTATCTCACCCAATTCTTTCTCAGAAACAGACGAAACATTGCGAGCTCGGTCATGTCGCATTCGGTGCCGCAGAGCGAGAGCAGTGTCCATAGCACTGGGCTCCAACCGTTCACGGGGGACCCTGGTTCGACACAGCGGGAAATTAAAACAGTACATCTGTTCGTTACTTCGAAATCGAATCTGTTTATCCGCGAAATCGCAGAATTACTCTGCGCCGGCTTCTGCGCTGCGGGTTGTGAAGCGCAACTTTTCGTGGATCGAATTCCTGCCGAAAGAACCGAGAAAGGCAAAATCCAAATCGTGGTTACACCTCATGAGTTCTTTAATTTGTTCCTACGTGATAAGCTCCCTTGGGAGAAGATTCAGCGCCTCACAAATCATCTTTTTTTGCTCAGTACCGAACAACCCGATAGCGAGTGGTTTGACGGTAATCTTGTCACGGCCCCGCACGCACGAGCCATGCTCGACATTCATTTGTCAGGCGTGGCCGCATACCGCGCCCGCGGACTGCTTTGTTTTCACCTGCCGCTCGGTTATCACCCATTGCTTGAACAAAGGGACGCGTCAGCAAACTCCGCGAGAGACATCGATATTTGCCTTCTGGGTGCGATGACTGACCGGCGTGAGGAGTTCATCGCCGCCAACGCCGATTTCTTCGCGACGCGGAACTGTCACCTTAGATTGGTTCCGATTGGATTCGCTAAAACGGAAGAGACGCGAAGTTATTTACCGGTGGCAAAACGCAATGCACTACTGCAGCGAACAAAGATTTTGCTGAATGTTCATTACTCAGACCTGCGCTATTTCGAGTGGCACCGAGCGCTGATCGGGCTGGCGAATGGTTGCTGCTTGATTACGGAGACCTGTGAAGGGTTCGAGCCATTTGTGCCAGGGAAACATTTTGTCATGGTGGAGGCAGACAATCTAATCACGTGCTGTGAATACTATCTGACGCATGATGCTGAGCGCGAAGCGATCGCCGGAGAGGCCTATAATTTTGTGCATGAACGCTTCACGCAGAAAGATAATTGCCGCGCATTCTTGCGAGAAATAGAGAATGCCTTCCGAGCGAAAAACGGTGAGGCACAGTCGGCTTTCAATGCAAAAGCGAATGCGGAAGCGCCGTTGAAGACAGAACCACTGCCGGATGCCTTAACGAAACGCATTTCGCGAAGACCTATCGAGATGCTCCTTTCGGCCCTAATCGAAGATCTCTCAAGTATGTTTCACCGGGCGGTTCGAAAACCGACAATTAATGGCAGGGATACGGCACTACGCATCGAGAGTCTTTACGATATGCGGCGTGGCTATGCCGAGCGCTTTGAGGCGCAGAAAAGAGCGCAACAAAGCGGGGAAGCGATTTTCCAATTAATTGACAATCCGCGCTTTGATGGCAGCGCACCCGCGATTTCGGTTATTGTCACTCTTTACAATTACAGGGCCTACATTCAGCAGTGCTTCGCAAGCCTGGAAGATTCTGAGACTGCGGCGATTCCTGGAGGAATTGAGATCGTTATCGTCAATGACGCCTCGACTGACGATTCGTTGGAGCAGGCGATGGCGTTGCAGCGAAATTCACGTCATCCCGTTCGTATCGTCGACAAGCGGCTGAATACCGGATTGGCGGATGCGCGTAACATCGGTCTTCAGCTGGCGCGTGCTCCTTATGCTTTTATATTGGATGCAGATAACTTGGTTTTTCCCCGCGCGCTGGAACAGTTGCACACGGCGATTGTTAAGGACAATTCCGCAGCTGTTTACTCGATGCTCTGTCGTTTTCAAGGCGCTCACAACAATCGGGAAGGACTGCTTTCGTATTTCGATTGGGACCCACAGATGTTGGTCGAACATCCCTACATTGACGCGATGGCGTTGTTTGATCGAGGGCAACTCATCGAAATCGGCGGCTATGATACCGAATTGTATAAATTCGGCTGGTTCGGGTGGGAAGATTACGAGTTATGGCTGCGAATTGCCCGGGCAAGACTCCGCGTGAGCTTTCTGCCGAATATTCTTTGTCTCTATCGCCATCACGAAAGGTCGATGAGCAATACGACAAATCTTTTTGATCGGGAACTCGTAGAGCATTTACTTGAAAAATACCGCTCGCTTGTGGAAACGTATCCGCCGAAAAAGCGAATTCTTGGAGTCAATCGCTCGTGCTTCGAAGAAGCATCCAAAACAAGCTCGCAAAAGCGCCGAGAGGCTGATGTTTCATATGGCGTTTGATTGGGAATTTTGGTCCGGTTGGCGCAAGTTCCCAGTGACGGGCACGTCGCCTGGTTAACGCTCTCCCGTTTATTGGACGCATCTATTCATTTGCGTTGACAGCGATCATCGCGCGTATTCGAGCAGACAACGGTCAGCATCGGGTTCTACAGCAGATTTACACGAAGAACTTCCGTTATTCGCCGAACGAGAAATCTGCACGTTTGCGAGAAAGATTTGGATTATAATACGGATCGCGCTGCAAAACGTCGGACCAGCGCTCCCGCATAATGTGGTTGGCTTTCACGTCGATCTTGCGATCGCGTAAAACTTCATGCCGGTAAAGTTTTGCAAACGGAGTGTAAACAATCAGATAACCCGCACGTCTCATTTTCAGGCAAAGATCGATATCCGCAAATGACCCGGCCAAAGCTTCATCAAAGCCGCCAATTTCTCGAAAAACGTCGCGGCGCGCCAACATGCAGGCAACGGAGACTGCGCTACAGTTGCGGGTCATCTGCAACTGACGGTTCACGCCCGGATGTTCCGCCGGGAAACCGTGAAAAGCAGGCTGGGCAATTCCATCGACATCAAGAACGATCCCGGCGTGTTGGATAGTTTCGTCCGGATTCAACAATCGTGGCCCCACCGCACCAACTTCCGGCCGCTGGACATGCTCAGCCATGATTGTCAGCCAGTCCGGTTCGATCACTTCAATGGTGTCGTCCAGAAAAAGAAGCCATGGACTGTCGGTTTGAGTTACCGCGAAATTTTTGGCTGCGGAGTCGTTCCCAGCACTTGAGAAACGCAGAAAACGATGCGGGAAACGCGAAATATAAGCGGTTGCGTTGAAAGATTCGTCGTCGTCGCCGTGGACCATGACGATCTCGTAATTCGGGTAGCTCGTTTTGCTCGTCAGACTTTCCAGGCATCGCTCGAGTGACCCGGGGCTGTGGCAACTCCGAATGATGACAGAAATTCTGTGCGCTTCCAATAACTCGCGTCTGACACAGAATGCGTGAGTGCGCCAGTCAACCACAACATGCGCGGGCTCGCAGCGACGCTTCATATGCTCTTCAATGGCAAGACGTGATGCCTCAAGCTGGTTGGGTTTTTGCCGAACGTTGCCCGCGCTGGAGGTTTCGCTCCGCCGCCAGTGATACAGCACGCGTGGAATATGCGCGATCCGATTCGTGCGCTCAATGATACGCAGGAGAAGATCGTAATCCTGCGAACCATCAAATCTCGGCCGGAACCCGCCAACCTCTCGCGCTAGGTTCCGGCGCAAAAACACCACGTGACACAAATAGTTAGAAGATAAAAAGAAATCCGGCGACCAGTCAGGTTTTAGCAGCGGTGAATCGAGGCCCTGCTCGCCGAGCTTGTCCTCATCCGAGTAGATCAGATCGATCTCGGGCTCTTCCTGAAGCAACCTGACATTTTGGAAAAGCGCATCAGGTTCAAGGACATCGTCGTGATCGAGAAAAGTGACCCACTCCCCGCCGGCGAGGTCAAGGGCTCTGTTCGATGCGGCTGAAATGCCTTCATTGACCCCAGACTTCCAGAATCTAATACGTGTGTCGCGGGATGAAAGTCCTGCCAAAAACTGAAGAAGGTCTGGATGATTCGAGCCGTCATCGACCAAAATGAGCTCCCACTTTTCGTACACTTGTGCGAGCACCGACTCCAAAGCTTCCCGGAGCCACGGAACTGGAGTGTTGAACACAGGCATGAGGATGCTGACAAGCGGTTGAGAGCTAAATTCGCCCACCTCATATCCCATTTGTTCGAGGTCGCGCGCAGTCGCTCGATGCCGCTGGAACCACTTTTGGTATTCGCTGGTCGCAATTGAGCGCCATGGCTTTTGGCTCGGTCGGTAAAGCTTTCTCCAGACTGTTTTGGCCAGTTTTTCCGGAAGGCGATACGGTGCCAGCAATACCTGACCCACGCGGCGCTCGGGGGATTTACGCAACGTTTGTTTCTGTTCTTTTAGCAACCGTAGTTCGCGCCGGTATTCTTTTAATTTGAGGAGCTTCTCCTCCAGTGCCGAGATGTGGTAATGCGCTTGTTTCAATTCCGAGTCGCGAACTTGAAGCCTGGCCTGTAGAGCGCTGAATCGCTTGTTAACTCCCGCAAGAACATTCTCCATCGCGGAAACCAGCGCGCCAGCTGTTTCGCGCTGACGCCGAAGGCACACGGCTCCCGGATGTAGATCCATCAGGTCGTATTCGTAATCGGGGGCAAGCCCAAAGCGGGTGAAACGTTGCACAAGTTCGGGACGCCGCCGAGCAGGGTCAGCCCCAGGTCCAGGCACCAGGACAATTGTGTCTGCGCAGCCCGAGAGCGCTTCCGCCACCGTATCGTCCTCGTGTTCTAGTGACGGATAAAACCAAACCGCGGTTTGAAAGCGCGCTTTGCCTGTGTCCTGCGTCAGCTTCGAAGCTAGCTCGTCAGGAGACCACACATCAGCTTCTCTGCCCGCTTCTGCGAATTGAGACTCCAGTTCCCGAGAGTTGCTTCCGATGATGAGAAATCGGCCGTGCTCGAACCTCCGCGAGATCGCGCGCGAGAAATCGGAATCAAAAGAAGAGTGGTCTGCTGACGACACAGCTGACATTATATTGGTTGAAGCAAGCCGCAGGCAAATCTACCCTGCCGCGCCACACCCCGATACTGCCGGCTCCGCAATGCTCGATTTTGTCGTTTACGTCCTCTTTCGCGCGGGGTCTGCCATTGCGGCGGCGCTGCCGTTGCGCTTTCTGTTTGCTCTTGGGCAATTCCTTGGCTGTTGCGCATGGCTCGTTTCCAGGAAATATCGGCACCTCGCAGAACGCAACGTTGCGATTGCGTTTGGCGATGAAAAATCGCCGCGCGAATTGCATTGCCTTGTACGCGACCATTTTCGGCGGCTCGGCGCCAATTTCCTTTGCAGCGCCAAACTCACTGCAATGCCACCGGAGGAAATCCTTCGCCGGGTCAAGGTCGAAAATATCGAGGCGATGGCCCGCGAATTTCGCGCCGGCGTTCCCGTCGTGCTCGTTTTGAGTCATCTGGGAACATGGGAGTTATTCGCGCAA
>Ga0193735_1000451_pt1 | contig 12965 bp, 15 predicted proteins | sample U1m2metaG_FD_145080 | JGI IMG/M metagenome (GOLD analysis project Ga0193735, IMG submission 145080) | Soil microbial communities from a riparian zone of the East river system, Colorado, United States - U1m2 | ecosystem: Environmental > Terrestrial > Soil > Riparian zone | place: USA: East River... | reverse complement strand
CAAGTGGTAAGGTCGCGGTCTGCAAAACCGCTATTCGCGGGTTCGATTCCCGCCCCCGCCTCTTTTCATAGGTAAATTCCCACAAAACTACCAAAAAAAGTGCCCGAGTGAGAACGGAAGTGAGAACAAATCCGCCAATTTCCGTGCTTGTCAGTCACGTTCGGTAAAGGGGTTTGGTCTGCAGCTCAGTGCCCCAATTCCGTACCTGAAAACACAACAGTCGTGGCAGACGAGTTGGAATTTTTATCTTTCCGGAGCAATGTAACTACCGTTGATCCACCCTGTATCGCCATTCATACTCGTCACTTTCTGCCAAACGACGGGCGACGGCGGTCGATTATTACGCACACGGCCCTCGTTCACGAAGACACGATCCCGCTGGTGTAGCGTTGCGACGAGTCGCCGCGTCCGCTTTTTTGCCTTGGGACTCTTGTTCGTGAGTCTGGCGCCGCAAATTGAAGCCAGAAAACATTCAAAAAAAACCCCTCCCCATAAAGAACAGCAATCTTCGGCTCAGATTGAAGCAGCTGCGCGTCTGCAAATTTTTCTCGACCGATCAAACTTTAGTCCGGGTAAAATTGACGGCCGCTATAATGAATTCACCTGGAAAGCTCTTGCGCTTTATCGACAGTCTCGCGGCGAACAGCCGCAGCCGCCTCCACCTAATGCAAAAAGCAATGTCGCTCCGAATCTAAACGGTCTCGATCTTGGCGGTGTTGAACCGGTCTTCATTACCTACACCGTGACACAAGCCGATCTACAGAATGTTGGAAAATTGCCGGCGTCTCCAAAAGAACAGGCAAAGTTGAAAGCGCTTTTGTATCGCGATCCGGCCGATGCAATTGCAGAAAAGTTCCACTGCGACATTCATTTCCTCGAAAAACTCAATCCCGGGAAAACGAAGTCGATCAAGCCTGGTGATCAGTTACGCGTTCCGAATGTCGAGCCATTCGAATTGGGAGAAGTCAAAGACATCAAGCCGGGTAGCGAGATTAACGCGCCAGCTGCTAATGAACTTCCGGATGAACCGGATAAGACACCAGCAGACCAGCCGGCGCCCTCTCAGAATCCATCGGCCGCGCCCGCATCATCACCCGCGGCGTCGTCGGTGAAGATCGACACGAAAACCAACATGCTCGGAATCTTCGAAGCTGAGAAACTAATCGCGGCTTACCCGGTCACCATCGGGTCTGCGCAGACTGCCTCGCCCATTGGAGATTCGAAGGTCAAGGGGATAGAGAGGTGGCCAAGGTTTCGCTACGACGAGAAAATGCTGAAGCACGGGGAACGGAGCGGCCATTTTTACATGTTGCCGCCCGGCCCTCGAAGCCCGGTAGGCGTTCTCTGGATTGCGCTCAATAAAAAAGGAATCGGCATGCATGGCACAGCTGCTCCGGATTCCATAGGACATTCCGCAAGCCATGGCTGTATCCGGCTGGCCAACTGGGACGTCGTTCGTCTGGCAGAGCGAGTTAAATTCGGAACGCCAGTTTCGATTCATTAACCCGTTCGATCTCTGCGCCGAACGTCAAATGTTTAAGATACGACCTATTTCTTCCCACGTTACGAAGGATAATGCAGCCGGAACAGCTGCGGCTTATATCGTCCGCCACCCTTTAGGATTCCCGGGGTTGAAATCTCGGTGCGATTAAAGCTGAAATGTCGGGGCAGCCTGAAAAGCTAGTTGGAAAATACTTCCACAGCGCAAACGAGACCAACCAAATTGAATGGCAGGGCGTGGTTATCGGAGAGCAACACCCCGGCTGGTATCCTGGTGCAACTGTTCGAATGGGCTTCAGGGGACCCAAGCGTGCAAAGACTTGTGCCAATTGAGAAGATGATCAGTTGGTTATTTTATCCCGATGCGCACGCGATGACGTTTGGCTCAAAACGTTCACAACATCAAATCACAGAAACTCGGCAAGCAGCATGAGGGAGTTGAGCCTGTGTTTCTGCAGAAGGATCAGGCCATTGGCTATGCCGAAACCCGCGCGTGCGCAAAAAGCCGGCGACGTGCACGCGCTACTATCGGCCTCTCTCGATTGCTCGGATCAGAGTTACGTTGGCTCGCTCGTATTGATTCATTTTATTGAAAACGCGACCCTGATTGTCATCTGCGCCGCGATAATAATTGCCCAGCGTTTGGACAAAGGCGATTCCCCTCGGACTCGAGAATTTGTAGCCCTTCCGGGCATATATTTCGTTTCGGGCTCGCCATAAATCAGCAGAGCTAAGGCTCGAAAGGTCAGTCGCGCTCAGATAGCGAAAGCTTGAATCAGGGAACAGCCATGGTCCCCGCGCGGGCGCAATCGATGCCTGAGCAATGGTCGGTGAGTTACTCACAGGAAACCCTTCCTTTGCCCCGACTTCTTGCTGCGGTTGCTGGGCACGCGCGACATCTTCCGTGGGCAACACCTTCAGATCCTTGGCGGCCGTGCGTTGCGGTTGTGTTGCAATCGATTCGGGCTGTTTGCTGGCCGCTTCATCTTCCGTCGGGTTAACAATTGGGATCTGTCTTTCAACCTGGGTGGATGATCCGCTCAACTTCTCTGGTGCTACCTCTCTTTTGTGTTCCAAATACCATCCCGCGCCGCCGACAATCATTAAGACCGCGATTGCGACAGCGATGAGAGTTAATTTACGCGAAGATGGTGGGGAAATTTGTGCCGTTGCCATCGGACTCTCTCTCTCGATCTGAGCTGGCACAGGGAGGATTAGGGGACCTGCTAGTGAGGACGACATCTGTTTCATCAATGTTTGCAACGTTCCGCAAAAAACCGCTACGACGGAACCGAATTGAATTTCGTCGCCATCCTTCAACTCAGCGTCAGTAATAGAAATGCCATTGACCTGTGTCCCGTTTGTTGAATGCAAATCTTTCAGTCGATACGAGTCGGCAACTCTCGCGAGTATCGCGTGCTGCGCTGATACCGCTGGATCGTCAATGACTATGTGGTTCAACGGAGCACTGCCAATCGTGACAATGTTGCGAGTCAACTCATGCGTTACGAGATCAGCTTCCTCGCGGTTCACAACCAAGCGAGCCATCTTACCCTCCTATGAGTTCACCCCGGGGACCCCCGTCGTAGGGGCCTTTCGTGCTTCCCGACGCGCGACAAGGCCTCCAAGCTCAAGCGCCGCGCGCCAAGGAAACACCTCCTTCCAAGCTTGTTCTACGGAAACAACGGAACAAAGTTCCCCCGGCGGTTAAACCTCTTTGTTCGCCAGCTTCGGGCGTTCACCGCCTCGCAACTGCTCCCATGAGGCGCTCCCATTAGTCGAGGCTCCCGCGAAAGCCAAGCTCGCAGGCCGTATTGAAACTCAGCCGGGCGGTCATCTTGCGGCGCTTTCCGCTTTTTGTATCGTTGACGTTCCGATAGTCGCGGCTCCGATTTCCAAAGGCTACCACCCTCCGCCAGTCTGTGACGCGGTGCGGTAGGCCAAGTTGCCCGGACTAACAAATTTGAATTGTCGGCATAATATCGATGTCTGCCGCATACTTGACGTTTTCTTCATACATGTCCGCAGCCGTGCCTCGATCGACTACCGGGTCCTCTTCTTTTGAGTCGCATCCATGCAGAAAAGCGGTAAGCTTATGCTTTCCAAAGTTAACGATTTTCCCAACGCTTTTCTTCATCTCTTTCTTTGAAGTCTCGAGAAGTGTCCTGAGTGCGATCGCGAATGGGCCGAGATGCTCATCCAGTGGCACCGTCGTCGCATCAAACCAGTGCGGAGTGCTGAGGTAATACCGTAGATCGTCGTTCGGAGTCAGGTCCTCGATACGGAACTCGATGATGGGCAAACGTGCATTGGCAGCCAACTCCAGTTCGCGCAGGATCTGTTCGGAACTATTCGACTCCGCTGAGAAAATCAACACCATGGCTTTGCTCCCGTGGATCGCGCGTGTGATCTGGCCTGCAAACGGGAGACCGGGCTGCACATCGCGCGGAGCGATCCAACAGCGGATCGCCGCACTTTCCAGAGCAGCGCAGAGGGGATCGGCGACCGATTTGTTTTTCGTTGAATACGAGATAAAAACGTCGTGTGCCATGCAGTTTCAGATGGGTTTCACAAGAGTACTGCAGGAATCCCGGCACGACGTAACGCGGAAATTTTTGGTGAGGCGGATCGAGAACTGTAACGGCGAGATGCAGGCTTGATTTTGACCCGACTTGTCACTTGATTTATAGCGTGCCTGCTGATGACCAGGTGCCGTCATTGACGGAGGTTGGCGGAAGCGCGCGGAACGGGCACGACCGAGTTTGCAGCAAATGCGGGAGCAAGCTCTCCGCGGACGCGCGGCAGGGAGTTTGCCCAGTTTGCTTGTTAGAGGCCGGCCTTGGTTTGCCCTAGGAGAAGGATCACGCTGCTGCTGATTCAACGCAGGTGCTGCGCGAGAGACACACTGCGTCAGCAGCAAAAATGCTAGTAGACTTTGGGGACTACGAATTGCTGGAGGAAATTGGACGCGGTGGTAGCTTCGGCGATCGATTCCAACGGGCGAACCATCTGGATTGTTGACGCAAATCGCGACTACGGAAAGAGGTTTGTCGTTCGGTCGGATGAAAGGCTGGCAGCATTTCTCGAACTTGAGAGGATCACGCACGAATTAGCGCTTTCCGCGCTCCTTTGGTGATGACGCTGATTGAGATTAGGCCGCCCAAGCGGGGCTGGTGCGTCTTTCAGGCTCCGGGCGTTGAGCCGTGTTTCCGCAGAAGCGCTAGCCGCGTGTCACTGCGCCCGTTCATATCATTTTGTGTTTGCAGTGTGGAGGTCAAAAGAAGCACAATCCGCGTCAGTGTGAAGTACTGGAAGTTCGAGCGACTGGCCGGGGGGGCTGGGAATTAAACGGGGACTAACCCGGCCCGGTGTTTATGAATTAGCACGGCTTCTAACAGCCACCTCTCCGCACCGTTGAGCCCGGTGCAGTCGCTCCTCCCTAAGATTTCGTGTAAAAACACGGATGCGGCCGTTAGGAGAAAGACCAACTGACGCCTGGTAGCCGTCTTACCGAGTAGGATTAAACGCCGTACTCTTGCATCGGGGGCATCTGCCAGCGGTTTCCAATGAAACGGGCTTCGTAAAACGCTTCACGTACCGGCACTCTTTGCATACCCATCGCATCGAACGTGTCTCCTGCGGCTGGTCGACCTGGGTCAACGCATTCGACGCCATATCTCGAATTGCTTCTAGAGCTGCTTTCAGCGGCTTGAGCGTCGAGTCCATAACTTCAATTCCAGCTGTTGAGGTTTGCCGGCCAATCTGCGCGATATGCGCGCCCAAAGATGATGTTAAAGCGATTGCATGTTCACATGAACGTATATAACACAGCAACGCTGTCTAGAACAAAAATTGGCTCCAGGGGTAGGACTCGAACCTACCGCCAATCGGTTAACAACCGAGTGCTCTGCCGCCTGAACTACCCTGGATTTTGTCTGTTGCGGTTGCGCAGCGTGACCCAAGTAGTTTTCTCATTTTTTCTACGGAAATGCGGGAGTGAAGTTCCCAATTCAATCTCTCCACATGAATTAGAGGTTTCAAGCAGCGCGCCAGTGCAGTGAACTGCGAGGGGCCAGGTTTCACGGGGATTTACCCTGGCGCGGTGTAACATGAATGAGCACGGGCTCCAATACCCGCCTCTCCGCACCGGAGCGTTTCGTGTCTCCTGACGCGCGACAAAGTCTCCAAGCTCAAGCGCCGCGCGCCAAGGAAACACGTCCCTTTCAAGCTTGTTCTACGGAAACAACGGAACAAAGTTTCGAAAACAGCTGAACGGCGGACGCTAAAACGCATTCTAGCATGATGTGGGGTTCCTTTGCCGCTCCGTTGCACGGAACTTTCGGGCCTTGAGTCCGTAGTACTTGTAGAATCATCGGGAAGTAAAAATAATGAATTGGGATAAGCTTCTCGTAATCGGTGGCGATCGAGACAGCTTCAAGGCTATCGTCGGTCGTAAGATTCGCGAACGACGTGGAGACGAGCGGCAACTTGCCGAGCATCGTACGACAAAGCATCAGCTCCGAGCGAGAAACTCATGCGTTGCCGATGCAAGAAGTTATCGCGTTGCTCGACGATTGCCCGCGCCTGCCGCAGCACCATTCGACTGGAAAGCACTAATTCCCGTGAAGCGGCTCAGTAAAATTGGGAGTACGTGGCTCAAGAAATTTCGCGATTAGCAATTCTAGCCGAACCAGGCAAATAGGGCTTCACGCGCTTTTCAAGTCACGCGCATTAAGTCAAGATTGCTGCTGTAAGGAGTGCTTCGTCAAGGCGCGCAGAGTGAACCCCGCGAACTTTTTGACCGAGCTGAAGCGGCACAGGCCACAAGCCAAACCCTGACATTCCGAAAATCAAGGGAAAGGCGATTCCTAAACGGCCTTCCGAGCGGCTAGGATCGGGCTAGAATCCTCCTATGGTGTTCAACCGGTCCCAGCGATCCGATCGATGAAGCCAACGACCCCACCTCGAAATGTCAGGCACTCGACCAATTTGCCGTGCCTCGCTAGGTCGAAATCCTAGATGGGCATCCGAAAAGTTTGGATTGAGGCCGACTGTGACGCTTCCCCGCAACCCCGGACGGCGACCGTTGTTTTAAACGAGGCAGGTTAGGCAGCGACTGCGGGCCCCACGCGGTGCGGAGAGGCGGAGATGGGAGCTTGAGGTTCCGTGCTGATCATAAACACCGGGCCGGGATAGTCCCCGTTTGATTCCTGGCACCCGCAGTCAGCTGCCAAACCTAGCGAGGCATTAAAAAACGAGACGCACGAGCACACAGGCGATTTCAAAGAACGGTGAATTTTACTCGCATCGCGTCGCAGTTCCCATTAAGAATTTCCCATAAGCTGCTTAGGCCGGAAAACCCGTAACTAAAGGCGGGATTCGGCCCGAATTATAGTTGTTGTTCCAATGTGCATATTGGCACCAAAAACACTAAATATTTGTGGGTTGATTTTGTCGTTCATCGGTGCCGTGATACTGATCATTAGATTTTTGGCGCATCTCGTCAGGGCTTCAGGGCGACCTATCTGGCATTCGTGGTTCGTGCGTTGGTGCGGTGGCCTTGGAATCGCGCTGATCACTATTGGTTTCCTTCTCCAGCTTGTCGCTAAATTTTCCAAGTAGAATTTAGCTAATTAGTCGCGAATCGGGTGAAATGGTTCGGGCTCTAAGCACGTCATTTCTCGAAGAGCAGTTCCCCGGCGCGGAGTGTAGCTTTGACGACTGCCTTGATGAGCGTGACACGCAGCTTCCCTTCTTCGAGTTCGAGGATACCGTCAATCGTGCAGCCCGCCGGCGTCGTTACCGCGTCTTTCAGCAGCGCTGGATGGTCTCCCGTCTCCAGCACCACGCTCGCTGAGCCCTTCATCGTCTGCGCGGCCAGCAACGTGGCCACGTCTCGCGGCAGGCCGACTTTGACTCCCGCCTCTGCCAACGATTCCAAAATGATGTACGCGAACGCCGGACCGCTCGCCGAGAGTCCGGTAACCGCGTCCATGTGCTTCTCGTCGACCACCACGGTGCGGCCCACCGCGTCGAACATGGCGCGGGCCATCTCCAGATGCTCAGCTGCCGCGTGTGCGCCCCGGCAAATCCCCGTCATTCCGCAGCCCACCGCCGAACACGTGTTAGGCATCGCCCGCACAACGGGAACCTTCGGGCCTAGGTGCTGCTCGATGTAGCTGGTGGGCACTGAAGCCGCCACCGAAATCACCAGCGCTTTCTCACCGACGTGCGGCCGGATCTCCTCGAGCACTTCACGGATCACCTGCGGCTTCATGCAGAGCAGCACAATGTCGGCGTCCGCGACAGCTTTGCGATTGTCGGACGTCACCCCGACGCCAAGATCCTTACTGAGAGTGGCCGCTTTCTCGCCGTGCAGTACCGTGGCGCTCACGCGCTTTGGCGAAAACAGTTTTTGCTTAAGATACGCGCGAAGAAGAATGCCACCGAGTTTCCCGGCGCCGAGGACGGCTAGTTTCTGGCCCGATAGTTTGCGTGTCATGGTCCCAGCATTGTTGACGACAATGCTTCGAGGGTCAAAAGGCGCCAGATGATCCTTGGTCTCGAGCACGCGACTGTCTGTCTGACACAAGATAAGACCACCAATTACGCGCAGAACCGTGCGAGTTTTCTAATCACCGCCTGTTCTCAGGTCGACGTTCAATTCAGTGGTGGTTATCCGCGCGCGAATCGAAAGTTCCGGGCGGCTGTGTTGCCGCAGTATCAGGTGGTCGTGATGAAAACGTCTCTCACGATTGATGAATCCTGGCCCACGATCAGGTCATTCCTTGACACCAGGTCAGTCCGGAAGTGAATTGAATCGCGGCGATAGGACTCATCAACCCTTTCTGCCCTTTGCGCGCCGATCCCGCTTTCCAAAAGCTTTGCGAGGAAAAGCAGCCGTGAACCGCGCCAGTTCCCCAGCGCGCTTGTCACAGACGAAGCCCATGGATTATCTCTTTTTCGCGGACCCAACACTAGCCTTGGAATGAAATACTACCGGGAGATAATCGCGGACAATCTTCAGCAAAGCCGGTTGGAGTTGGGGCTGTGTTGCAACGATTGATTCCAACCGACAAACGATCTTCGTTGCTGATGCACACCGCGACAACGGAAAGAGATTCATCGTCACCGCCGACGAAAAACTGAGAGCGTTTCTCGAACTTCAACGAGTCACGCGCGAATCGATCGCAGAAGCATAAGCCCGAACTCCATCCGGCTTTAGGGATTGTTGGCCACTTGCGGCGCAGGTTTGCTCGCGTCAAGCTGTGCGCTCACCTTCTGGATTTGCGCTGCCTGCTCGTCGAGTCGCGTAGTAAGCTGCGCCACGGTTGCTCGGAAATCGTTTTTCAGCTGCGCAATCGTCGCTTCTTGTTCCTGCACTTTGCGATGTTCTTTGAGGAACTCGTTGAGCAACATCGCGTTGATCTGCTCGTAGCGCACGGTCTGCACCTTACCGTCCTTGCCGCGCACGACGAGCTGAGGATCCACCTCGGCGACCTCCTCGGCGATCAAACCATATTGCGTCGTGGCTTTCCAGTCGCTGTTAAATTTGAAGGTTACTGGCTTGAGCGCCAGAATGACTTCGCTGGCCTTGTCCATCGGTTTAATGTCGTGTTTGAACCGCCGGGACGAGTTGAAGATGCCCACCACGTTAAATTGATCGACAAATACTGCGGTCTGGGTGCCGGGGTCGCTAACTGGTTCACCGAAGATGCTGCCGATGAAGCAGGTGTTATCAAGGACAGCAAAAGGACCTGCACCAGGTGCGCCGATCGCGATGCAGTTATTGACGCTTACCCCCAAACCAGTGCCGGCCTCGTCACCGACAGCTACGTTGAAACTACCGTCAACATTATTACGGAGCGCGTCATCGCCGATGGCTGTGTTACTGGCACCCGATGTGTTGTTTTCCATGGCAAGATCACCGAATGCATTATTTTCACTGCCGTCATTGAAGAAGAGCGCGCTGCGCCCATGGGCGTTGTTGAATGTACCACTTACATTGGAGAGGAGCGCGCTGTCACCAACGGCGTTGTTATCGCTGCCATCTGCGTTTTTAAACAGGGCGAACGTTCCAACGGCCGTGTTTAAGCTGCCGGTGGTGTTGTTGAAAAGCGCTCCGGCGCCAACGGCCGTATTTTGGCTCGCGGTGTTGGCAAAGAGTGTTCCGGCGCCGACACCTGTGTTGAGGCTTCCGTCGGTCAGGCTTAGAAGCGAGTATGTCCCGATTCCCGTGTTATATATGCCGGTGGTGAGGCTCTGAAGGGAGAGATACCCCTCCGCCAAGTTGGCTCCTGGACAGCCCGGATCGGGCGAGTCACAGGCTGCTCTCATTTGCGGTGAAAACGCAAAGCAGACGATTAACAGCGGGATGAGAAGTGAACCGCGATGCGAAGACGCGTGGTTCGTCGAATTTCTGAAGTTTGCGTTAAACGATGTGATTTTTTCGAGGATTATCTTTTTCATTATCCGCGGATTTCTCGCGCGTGTGGTTTTTTGGGAATACGCACAATTGCGTACGAATCCTATTGTGGGCTGCTGCGGTTTACTCACGATGTCCGGCGGCTCCAGCCTTTTTGCTCCTCAGGCCGAATAGCCAGGACCGTGACGGTTCCGCCTGTTACGGGCGTGCTGATCCGTGCGCGGAACCAGCCGTTAGCAGCGTTCCGCTCACTTTCATGCACGCCTGCCTATCAGAACCGGCGGCAAGTTGGCAAGGTTTACTGAACGATCTGCAGCGTCATCACGGGATGCAATTCCCAGACGGCATAACCTTCAGGCTTGCTTCGCCGGTTTGAATGATCCGCGGGCGCGTGGCCAATGTCATAAAAGGCTTTGCCCGTGATCGTGATCACATGCGGTGCGCCAATTTTAAGCGTGTGCGCGGTTTTGACGCTGAACGGAAACTTCTGCGTCGTCCAGCCGAAAACAATCTGCCGCAGTTCGCACCACTTTGGGTCAACAGGAATTTCGGCGCTAACCGTTCCGGCGTTGTTTCCGCTGGCATCCACTAGCGCAATGTGAAAGATTCAGCGTTGCATCGCGGAGCGTCGCTGATTCGTCATTCAACTGCGCCAATGGGTTGCATCGTCAGGCAATTCGAGTCATTTTTCCGGCGCGGCGGGTCGCTTCGCGCGGTACGGAACCGGCACATACTCGACGGAAGGCTGCCGGCGCATCGGCTGCGGATAAAGCTCCATCAAGCGCAATACGTTTTCCGGCATATTGCTGTTGACCGGCAGACCCAGCGCGCGCGCGCGCTCGCAGGTGATGGGATAATCATGCGTCCATGTGCCGCTGGTCATCAGTTTGGCGATCTCCTCCGCTTTTTCGCCGGGATATCTGTCCGCCAACAACTCACCTACCTCATGTCGCATTTGCACGATCGCCTTTTCCGCCTGGTCGGCCAGAATCAACGTCTTATCGTCCACCTCAGCGATAGGTTTCTGATGAGCCGCCTTCAAAATCGAAGCAGCCGGATATTCGCCGAGCTGCGGATCAACCGGACCCAATACAGCGTACTCAGACATGATGATTTCATCCGCGGCGAGCGCTAGCAACGTGCCGCCCGACATAGCATAATGAGGGACAAACACTGTGACCTTGCCTTTGCGTGTGAAAATCGCGCGCGCGATTTGCGTCGCCGCCAAAACCAAACCACCAGGCGTGTGCAGCACCAGGTCTATAGGAATTTCCGGATCGGTCAGATAAATCGCCCGCAGGACCTCTTCGCTATCGTTGATGTCGATGTAACGAAATACGGGAAAGCCGAGCAGGCTCATCGTTTCCTGCCGGTGCACGAGAAGAACAACGCGCGATTTTCGTTCGCGCTCGATCAGGCCAATCATGCGCTTCCGGGACGCTTCCAATAATTTCTGTTTGATGATCGGCTGGAGCGCCGAGAGCATGAAAAACAACCATATAATATCCATTGTTATCCTCCTTCCGCTCAGCGCTCTCGCGGCTCCCACGCCCATTCGAGACCGTACTCATCCGGCTGCAACCGTCGTCGCACTGGCCGCCGCACAAAGAATATGCACAAAAGCATTCCGGCGATAAATCCACCGATATGCGCCCAAAAAGCGATTCCTCCAACCTGTTGGGGGCTGGCGAGCATCGCCGTACCACTGAATAACTGAATAAAAAACCAGAAAACGAGAAAGATCACAGCTGGCAGTTCAAAAAAGAACGGAAAAAACAGGATCGGAATTAGGACGATTAGCCGCGCAGTTGGGAAAAATAGTAAATAGGCACCAAGAACCCCAGCGATTGCTCCCGACGCGCCGACCGATGGTATCGTCGCGTCGGGAGTAACCAAGACTTGAGTTAGAGCTGCTAACACCCCGCAGACCAGATAGAAGATAATAAACCGCAGGGGTCCCATCCGGTCTTCCACGTTGTCGCCGAAGATCCAAAGCGTCCACATATTGGCGACGATGTGGAGCCAGCCGCCATGGAGAAATTGATGTGTTAACAGCGACCAATAACTCCCGATTGGGAAGCCAATCGAAGCGGCCCACTCGGGATCGGTAAATCGTGCCGGAACAACGCCGAATAAGTAGAAAAGTTGGATAATTGACTCTCGCGACAAACTGAGCTCAAAGAAAAAGACCACTACGTTTATGAGAATCAGCGCGCGGGTCACCACAGGCACGGAGCGGCTCGGGACCGAGTCCTGAATTGGAAACATCTTAGCACTTACTTTATCGGATCAGCGCCCTCAACCGGCTGCGACTTGATGACTTCCAACCTGCTGAAGCTAAAATCAGCTGTTTTGAACTGTCACTAAAATTCGTCTTTCTTGTGAGTCGAGTTCGACGGTTCTCGACGCAGCCTTGTCGAGAGCGGGATACGTTATCTAATTAGAATGGGCGAACTCGATGAGCGCGGAATTTTATTGAACTGCTTATCGAGCAAGCCGTGCGCAATTATTTTGCTTACAAAACCGGTTTGAACCAACGCGAGTTCAAGCAGCTCCTTCGGGAAGGCCGCCTTAGTTTGCTCATCGGTCTGTTGTTTCTAACTCTCTGCTTAGGTGGAGGGCAAATGGCCAGCCGTCTCGATATTCCTGGCGCCCACATTATGGAGACAAGTCTAACGATCGCCGGCTGGGTAGCGATGTGGCATCCGATGGACGTTTTCCTTTATGGATGGTGGCCATTGCGCCGGGCGGGCAAGGTTTATCGCAAACTCAGCGCTATCCTAGTCGAAGTCAGATATTCCGCTGTACCAGGAGAGGCGAGCAAATTTCTTGTCGATTCCGGCGTATGAAAACAAGCGTTGCGGTTGTCTAGCAATTTACCTGGAACCGTTCCTGTTGAAAAAGTACGCGGAGCACATTCACTTGCTGTTCTGAGAGAGAGCATGAAATTGGTCCGCGATGAGAGCTCCTGTCGTAACTCTTAACGACTGTGCCAAGGCAGCGCCGATCCAGAGGCGGCTCGCTAACGCTGGCATTGCAG
>Ga0193735_1000449_pt1 | contig 13031 bp, 13 predicted proteins | sample U1m2metaG_FD_145080 | JGI IMG/M metagenome (GOLD analysis project Ga0193735, IMG submission 145080) | Soil microbial communities from a riparian zone of the East river system, Colorado, United States - U1m2 | ecosystem: Environmental > Terrestrial > Soil > Riparian zone | place: USA: East River... | reverse complement strand
GCTCGATCCTGTTTCCTTCGGGATCCTTGATCCACGCGAACCTCCCGTAGTCAAAATCCTCGGTCTTCTCGATCTCGATCCCGTCCGCCTTCAGCTGATCCAGAAAGGCCTTGAGGTCCCTCACCCGGTAGTTGATCACGCATTCGCGGCGCTCAGGGGGCAGCGTCGTCTTCGACTGCGAGATGGAGAACACAGTCGCATCCACCTTCGACGAGTCGCTGAGCTGCCGGTATTTGAACTCGATCCCGTAGACCTTGCCGTCCTCGTAAGTCTCGAGCCTAAGCCCAAAATGATGCGCGTACCAGGTGGAGAGTGACTTGGCGTCGTTGGCGTAGAGAAAGACGCCCCCGATCCCGTCAACCGAAATTCGCTTCTCGATCTTTCCACCAATTACGTGTTTGGTCATTTCGGGAATCCAGGGCCGGGAGACAAGGAGACGACGTCCAGCGTCCGTACCAAGTTTAGACGATCTCGGGGGCCCGCGGTTTTATCGGGGTGAAGTTGCGCTGACCGCTTGCACGGACCGCCCGAGGCCCCTATCTTAAGCGCTGACAATGCGATAAGCGGGAGATCCGGGCGGATCACCCCACCCTCTGGCCCTCGAAGTTTGAGGCGTGCTGCAGGAGTTCTGGCCACTAAACTCTCCTCCAGAGTTTATAGTTGCGCGGACTCCAGCAGAAAGGGGTCCGCGTTTTTTGTTTCCTTTTTTCAAGGGTAGCTCGTATTCAGGACACCACCAAGCGCGTACGCGTCAACAAACAGATCCGCATCAGTCCCATCAGAGTGATAGCCGCCGACGGCGCGCAGCTCGGAATCATGGATGTCGAAACTGCTTTGGCCGCCGCGATCGAACAGGGACTGGATCTGGTAGAGGTTGCACCAATGGCGAGGCCGCCCGTGGCCCGCATCATGGACTACGGGAAATTCAAGTTCGAGCAGGCGAAGATGGCGCGCCAGGCGAAGAAGAAGCAGCACGTGATTCATCTGAAGGAAGTGAAGTACCGTCCGGGAATCGAAGAGCACGACTTCATGACAAAGACGCGGCACGCGCGCGAGTTCCTGAACGAAGGAAACAAGGTAAAGGTGACGTTGATGTTCAGGGGGCGGCAGATCGCCCACCCGGAGCTGGGACGTCAGGTTGTAAATCGGGTCGCGGCCGAGCTCGCCGATGTGGCGAAGATCGAGAGTGATCCGAAGTTCGAAGGAAAGTTCATGACCATGATCCTCGCGCCCAAATAGCGCGAGTCTACATACGACGGGAACAGCAATGCCGAAGATGAAGTCGCACAAAGGCGCGAGGAAGCGGTTCAAAATCACCGGTTCCGGCAAGGTGAAGCGCATGAGGGCCTTCAAGAGCCACATCCTCACCAAGAAGTCGCCGAAGAGAAAGCGCCGCCTGCGTCAGTCCGCGATCATCCAGACGCCGGGTGAAGTGAAGAACATCAAACGCCTGCTTCAGGCCTAGAGGAATAGACCAATGCCACGCGTTAGATCGAATGTCGCGCGCTTGAAGCGCAAGAAGCAGGTGATGAAGGCCGCCCGTGGCGCGTTCGGCGCCCGGAGCAAGCTGTGGAAGGCAGCGAAGGAGAACGTCGAGCGCGGCTGGAAGTACGCGTACCGCGATCGCAAGAACAAGAAGCGCGATTTCCGGAAGCTCTGGATCATCCGCATCAACGCGGGCGCGCACCAGCACGGAATGTCGTACTCGGTGTTCATGCACGGCCTCAAGAAAGCGGGGATCGAGATCGATCGTAAGGTCCTCTCCGACATTGCCGTGAATGATGTCGCCGCGTTTACGGCTCTCGCCGAGAAGGCGAAATCCGCCCTGGACGCCGCGTAACGTTTCGCAAGGATTTAAAAAGGACTCTACCGGCGCTAATGTAAAACCAGCGCGGTGGAGTCCTTTTGCGTTTTGCCCACCCATCTCTGAACCGTGACGCTCTCGGAATTCCAACAACTTGTAACGACCCTCGCCGCTGAAGGCGAGAAGCTCATCGACGCCGCGACGACGGCCTCATTGCTCGAGGAGGCGCGGACGTCACTGCTCGGAAGAAAATCCGGCCGACTGCCGGAGCTCTTCAAGCAGCTGCCGTCGCTCGCCCCCGAAGAGCTGCGCGAAGGCGGCTCGTTGATCAACGCCGTCAAGGCGAAGCTCGAGTCGCGGATCGAGGATCGGCACCGGCAGCTCGAGGCAGCCAGCTCTTCCAAGCGCAACATCGATCTCACGATGCCCGGGCGCCGCCAGTGGCTCGGCTCGAAGCACCCGGTCACGCTCGTGATTGAGGAGATCGAGGAGATTTTCCGCGAGCTCGGCTTCACGATCGCCCTCGGGCCGGAGGCGGAAACGGAGTGGTACAACTTCACGGCTCTCAACTTCCCGCCCGATCATCCCGCGCTCGACCTCCACGACACGCTCTACCTCGGCGAGAACGTGATGCTGAGAACGCACACGTCTCCGGTGCAGATCCGCACCATGCAGAAGTTCAAGCCGCCAATAAGAATTCTGAGTCCGGGAAACGCTTACCGGCGCGATTTCTTCGACGCGTCACACGCGCCGATGTTCGCACAGATCGAGGGTCTCGCGATCGATGAAGGAGTCAGCTTCGTCGACCTCAAGGCGACCCTCACACATTTCGCCAACAGATTCTTTGGCACAACCAGGACGCGTTTCCGGCCGAGCTATTTCCCGTTCACCGAGCCATCCGCTGAAATGGATGTCGAGTGCCAGCTCTGTCACGGCTCCGGCTGCGCGAGCTGCAAGGGCACCGGCTGGATGGAGATACTCGGCTCCGGAATGGTGCACCCGTCGGTGATCAATGCGGCCGGCCTCGATGGCGACAAGTACACCGGTTGGGCGTTCGGCATGGGTCCAGCGCGCATCGCGATGCTGCGCTACGACATCCCCGACATAAGGATTCTTTACGACTCGGACGTGAGATTCCTTTACCAGATCTCGCGATGAAGCTTCGCCCGGTGAACACCTTCTGCGCGGCTCTTAAGCCATGAACGCCTCGTACGAATGGTTGAAGGCGCTCGTCCCGTTCAAGCTCAGTCCCACTGAGCTGCGGGATCTTCTCACCTCGCGCTGCGCGACGGTGGAGGATCTCGTCGCGCTGCGAGAGGACCTGCGCGACATCGTGATCGGCCGCGTTATCGAGGCCAAGCGCCATCCGAACTCGGATCACCTCTGGGTCACGAAGGTCGATGCCGGCGGTGAGATCATGTTCGACGTCGTATGCGGCGCGGCCAACGTCACCGTCGATACGCTCTATCCGTTCGCGCCCGTTGGCGCCGTCCTTCCGGGCGGTGTGAAGATCGAGAAGCGAAAGATCCGCGGCGAGACGTCAGAAGGGATGCTCTGCTCCGCGAAGGAGCTTGGGCTCGGGCAGGACCAGGAAGGCATCATGGCTCTCTCCCTTGTGGCGGAGCCCGGAACAAGCTTCCTCGAGGCGATGCCGATCGGCGACACTCGCCTCGTGATCGACGTTCTCCCCAATCGCCCGGACCTGCTCTCACACGAAGGACTCGCGCGTGAGATCGCGGCCGCGACGGGCGAAACCGTGAACAGGCCTGAGATCGCGGAAGAAAAATCTTTCGTCATCCGGACGCACACCGTCAAGGCTACGTCCGGGAAAGTCGGTGACGTGACCGTTCGTCTCGAGGACACCGACGGCTGCGTTCGGTACGCCGGCGCTGTCATCACTGGATTGAAGGTTGGGCCCAGTCCCGATTGGCTCGTTCAGCGACTTCAATCCGTCGGATCGCGCTCGATCAACAACGTCGTCGACGCCACCAACTATATGCTGCTCGGCTTCGGGCAGCCGATGCACGCCTTCGATCTCGAAAAGATCGCGCACGACACCGTTGTGGTGAGAAAAACCCGTGGCGAGGAGCTGATTAAGACACTGGACGGTGTAGACAGGACGCTTCCTCCCGGAGCCGTGGTGATTGGTGACGCCGAGCGAGCTCAAGGGATCGCCGGCATCATCGGTGGAAGCGGAAGCGAAGTGTCCGACAGCACGACTGAGATCTTTCTCGAAATCGCCGCGTTCAATCCGGCCCGCATTCGCGCTACCCGTCGAAAGCTGGGAATCTCCACCGACGCGAGCTATCGCTTCGAGCGCGGCGTTGACGTCGATGCCATTCCGGGGTTGGTGGACTACGCGGTCAGACTGATTCTGTCGCTCGCCGGCGGAGTGCCGCAGGGAAGTCCGATTGACCTGTATCCACTTCCCAGGCGGCCATTGCCGATCTCGCTCAAGCTCCCTCGAGTGGCGCGCCTGCTCGGCGAACCCGTCGAGGCGAACGAAGTGGAGAGGAATCTCAGAACCGTCGGATTCAGGATCGCGCCCGAGGCAAAGGATGTCCTCAAGGTGTCGCCGCCGAGCTGGCGACACGACGTGCGCAGCGACGTGGACCTGGCGGAAGAGATCGCGCGACTGCGAGGATACGACTCGTTCTCCTCCGAGATGCGGCCTTTTCGCGCCAGTGCTGTGCCCGACTCACCACTCGTGCCGGTCACGAAGCGGGTCGTCGAGACACTGGTGGGCGCCGGTCTCAATGAAGTGCGGCCGATGCCGTTCGTTGCGGATGGAAAGGGTGCCACTGTTCGCGTCACGAATCCATTGGCGGAGGACGAAGCGTTCCTGCGCGGCGATCTGCTCACCACTCTGATTTCCCGCGCCGAGTACAACCTCGCACGCATGCAGGGGAACGTTCGGCTGTTCGAAATCGGGACCGCATTTTTTGCCGGAGAGGATCCCGCGTCGCTTCCCGGTCCCAGGAAGGCCGCGCTTCCGAGCGAAGAGATGCACGTCGCCGCGCTCGTCATGGGCCAGCGTGCTCCGACACACTTCACCAAGGCTGTGCAGCCGAGCTACGACGAGTGGGACATCAAGTTCCTGGCTGAAAGGGCAGCATCGGCTGCCTTCCCGAACGCGGTTGTCGAGTTGGTGCCAAGCTCCGGAGAGGTGCTTTGGAACATCACTGCCAACGGAACAGCGGTTGGTGCAGCGCGACGCCTCAAGCTCGACGCACCGGTGTGGGCCAAGCCGGCGTTCGGGTTTGAGATCAACCTCGAGGCGCGGGAGCAGGTTGCGGCCACGAGCAAAGCGTATCGAGCGATCCCCGCGACTCCACGCGTGCAAGTCGACCTCGCTCTTCTCGCCCCGCTGGCTGTGACGGCAGCGCAAATCGATGCAGTCATCAGAAGAGAAGCGGGGGAGTTGCTCGAGAGTCTGACGCTGTTCGATGAATTCGTCGGGCAGGGAATACAGGAAGGATCGCGGAGCCTGGCGTGGGCGTTGACGTTCCGGCACGCCGAGCGCACACTAAAGGACCAGGAAGTGCAGGGGAGAACAACGAAGATCGTTCAAGCACTCGAAGGAGAACTTGGTGTCCGACAGCGTACGGCCTGAGACAGCCGCTTTTGCGGAGCTGGAGCAGCTGGTAAAGCATCTCGGTGACGAGCTGGCCTCGTTTCGCCGGCGCGCCCTGCAGGCGGAGGCGAGGTTGAAAGGCCTCGAGTCCACCGGAGTCAAAGGCGTCGTCTCGCCAGAGCGCGTTCAATACCTCGAGCGCGAAAACGCGGGCCTCACCACGCGCCTCGACGCCGCGCGCGCACGGACCCAGCAGATAATCGACCGCGTGCGGTTTCTCCGACAGCAGCACGACGGGGCGCCCGCTCGTTGACCTCCAAGAAAAACGTCGTCCGAGTCACCATCCTTGGTGACGAATACTCGATCAGAAGCGACCAGAGCCCCGAGCGCACCCGCGCGGTGGCCGAGCACGTCGACAACGTGATCAAGCAGACGATGAAGGCCGGGAACATCGTCGAGGCTCAGAAGGCCGCCATCCTCGCCGCTCTCAGCATCACCGACGAGCTTTTCGACGCTCGTGAAGCTGGGGAAGATCTCGCCGGTTCCATGAAGCGGTTGAGCGGGGAGATTCGGCCTTGGCTTCCCCCGGCCAAGCGGAAAGACTGACCGGCAGAGGCGTTACCCGTTGTCTGTTGCCCGCTGCCTGCTACCGTTGCCCGGAACCAGGTAACTCCCGCTCTCGCCCGATCTCCGGATAATCATTAGCTTAACTCAGCTACGCGACGACTTTCCGGCGCGATAGGGGCCGCCTGTGGCTTTGCCGCGGGCCCAACATAGATCTCACATGACGAACACGGCGTGGTTATCCGCAGCCGGCATAGTTCTGTTCGTAATTGCCAGCGCGGTGTTTTTCTTTATCGGCAGAAGGTTTGGAGGGCGCACCGAGCTCCGCCGCCAGGAGCAGGCCCACTCTACAGCCGAAGAGACAGCCAGGCGAATCGTTGGGGAAGCCGAGCGCGAGGCCGAGAGCCTCCGCAAAACCGCCGTCCTCAGCGGAAAAGAAGAGCTCATTCGACTTCGTGAAGAATGGGAAATCGAGCTCCGCGGTCGCCGCGAAGAGGTAGAGCGGGAAGAGCGCCGCGTCACGGACCGTGAAGGTCAGCTCAATCGCAAATACGATCTCATCGAGCAGCGCGAGCGCGAGACCAACCGCCGCACCGAAGGCCTTGCGGGCCGCGAACAAACTCTCGGCCAACGCGAGCAGGAGCTCGACCGTCTACTGGGTGAAGAGCGCCGCCGGCTCGAGCAGCTGGCAGGAATCTCCGCCGGGGATGCCAAGGCCGAGCTGATTCACCGGATGGAAGAAGAGGCGCACGCCGACGCCGCAAATCAGATCCGTGAGATACGCGAGACCGCCAAGCGAAACGCCGAGCGCGAAGCGAAGAAGATCATAGCGCTGGCAATCCAGCGGATCGCGGCAGAGCAGAGCGTCGAGACTACGGTGTCTGCGGTGGCGCTGCCCAACGACGAGATGAAGGGGCGCATCATCGGGCGCGAGGGCAGGAACATTCGCGCCTTCGAGCTGGCGACCGGCGTGGATGTCATCATCGACGACACCCCCGACACGGTCGTGGTCTCCTGCTTCGATCCGGTCCGCCGCGAGATCGCGCGGCTCTCGCTCGAGAAGCTCGTCGCCGATGGGCGCATCCATCCGGGCCGCATCGAGGAAGTCGTCAACAAGTCGCGCCAGGAAGTCGAAGCCGGGATCGTCGAGACCGGTGAGCAGGCAGCCTACGAGAGTGGAGTGCACGGACTGCACCCTGAGCTGGTGAAGCTCATTGGGCGCATGCGCTGGCGTACGAGCTACGGCCAGAACATCCTGAATCACTCGAAGGAAGTCGCGTGGCTCGCGGGGATCATGGCCGCCGAGCTGGGACTCGACGTCGCGATGGCGCGTCGTGGAGCGTTGCTGCACGATGTGGGGAAGGTTCTGACCCACGAGCACGAAGGCACCCACGTGCAGCTTGGCGTCGAGATGGCGACGCGCTACAACGAGAATCCGCTCGTGGTCAACTGCATCGCCGCGCACCATGACGACGTCCCGCACGAGAGCGAGATCTCGGTGCTGGTCCAGGCCGCCGATGCGATCTCAGGCGCGCGCCCGGGCGCTCGAAGGGAAGCGTTTGAGACCTACGTCAAACGGCTCGAAGGACTGGAGAAGATCGCATCGAGCTATCGCGGCATCGAGAAGGTTTTCGCGATTCAGGCCGGCCGCGAAGTGCGCGTTATCGTCACGCCCGAGGAGGTTGATGATCCGCGGATGACGACGCTCAGCGAAGAGATCGCCCGCCGCATCGAGGCGGAGCTTCAGTATCCGGGACAGATCAAAGTCGTGCTGATCAGGGAGACGCGAGCAGTGGACTTTGCCCGCTGAGGTGATCGATGGCCGCGCGATCGCGAGGAAGGTCCGCGCGGATGTAGCAGAGCGAGCGAAGGTCCTTGCGGAGCGTGGCGTCAGGCCAGGCCTCGCCGTCGTCCTCGTCGGCGACGATCCCGCCAGCGCGGTTTACGTCAGCGCGAAGGGGAAGGCGACCGAGGAAGCCGGGATGTACAGCCTCACGGTCAGGCTCGACGCCGATACGTCGCAGGAGGAATTGCTCGCCCGAGTGGACGCCCTCAACTCCGATCCGCGAATCCACGGCATATTGGTTCAGATGCCGCTTCCGAAACAGATCGACCCCGACGCAGTCATTCGACGCATCGATCCCGCCAAGGACGTCGACGGATTTCATCCTGTGAATGTCGGGAAAATGCTCATCGGTGAGCGCGATGGGTTCATACCCTGTACTCCAGCCGGCATTCAGGTGCTGCTCAGGGAATCGGGAGTGAAGACACCCGGCAAGAATTGCGTGGTGATCGGTCGGAGTAACATCGTTGGGAAGCCGATGGCCGCGCTCATGATCCAGGACAACGACAATGCCAACTGCACAGTGACGGTCTGCCACCGCCACACCGCTGATCTCAAAGCTCAGACGAGAACAGCAGATATTCTGATCGTCGCCGCCGGACGCCCGCGCATCGTTACGGGCGACATGGTGAAGCCCGGCGCCGTGGTCATCGACGTCGGAACCAATCGCGTCGTTGATCCGAAGGCGAAAGGTGGCAGCAGGCTTCAGGGAGACGTCGACTTCGACTCCGTGCGCGAGGTTGCTTCGAAGATCACACCAGTACCCGGCGGAGTGGGACCGATGACGATCGCGATGCTCATGTCCAACACGCTTCGCGCCGCCGAGATGACACTCAGGTGAGAGCGACGACTTTCGATCTCTTCGGATCTCCGCTCGCCCGGTCCGCGCCGGGCGTCAGCCGCGACAACGCCATCTCCGTGTCAGACCTGACTACCGAGACACGTGCTCTGGTTGAATCCGGCCTGCAGCCGGTTTGGGTGCGCGGTGAGATCAGCGATTTCAAGCACCATCGCAATGGTCACTGGTATTTTTGTCTGCGCGACGCGTCGGCGCAAATCAAATGCGTGGTCTGGTCAAGCGACCAGCGCGGAATTCCCGCGGCGCCCGACGTCGGAATGCAGGTCGTGCTGTACGGCAAGATGACTGTGTTTCCCGCGCGCGGCGATCTACAGCTGAGAGTTCGTCGCATCGAAGCCGTCGGCGATGGTCTCTGGCGTAAGGCGATGGAGCTCACGCTCTCGAAGCTTCGGAAGGAAGGATTGCTCGACGAGGGCAGAAAGCGGGCAATCCCGCGCTTCCCCAAGCGCGTTGCGATAGTGACCAGCGCCGATGGAGCGGCGCTCCGCGATATCGTCGCCGTGATGCGGAAGAGAAACGCCGGAGTGCAGCTGGTTGTTTGCCAGGCAAAGGTTCAAGGCGATGGAGCGGCGTTGGAGATCGCCGCCGCGCTCGCACGCGTTGCACGTTGGAAGCTGGCCGATTTAGTGATCGTCGGTCGCGGCGGCGGTGGGAAAGAAGATCTGTGGGCGTTCAACGACGAGCGCGTCGCGCGTGCTGTTGTCGAGTGTCCGGTGCCGGTGATCTCCGCCGTTGGCCATGAAGCCGATATAACGGTCTGCGATGCCGTGGCAGATCTGCGTGCCGCCACTCCGTCAGCTGCCGCTGCTGCCGCGTGTTCCGCGCGCGACGAGATCGAGAAGGTGTTCGCTCTGGCGAGGCGCGATCTGACCGGCGCCATCATGTCACGCGTACAAGGCGCTCATACCGAGCTCGAGAGACTGGGGCGCCGCATCAGTCAAACGGCGGAAGGCGTCGTCGTTTCCCGGAAAGCACTACTCGGCGCCACTGCGGGCCGGCTGAACGCATTGAGCCCGTTGGCCACGCTCTCGCGCGGCTACGCCGTCGCTCGCGATCCGAAGGGAAGGGCGCTCACCTCGACGCTGCACTTTCGCGCGGGCCTCGGATTCGAGCTTTTGCTCCACGACGGGAAAGTGGGCGCTAAAGCGACCGACGTCTCGCCCGAATGAGTCTCTTCATCACGTTTGTCACGAGCCTTCTCCTCGGGATGCGTCACGCGACCGATCCGGACCACATCGTTGCGGTGACGACGATCGTTGCACGCGAGCGCTCGGTAGTCAAAGCCGCGGGAATCGGCGCGGTTTGGGGCCTGGGCCACACCATCACCCTCCTGCTCGTGGGCGGCGCGATCATAGCCTTCAAGATCGGGTTCAACGCCAGGCTCGGCCTATCGATGGAGCTCTGCGTCGCGGTGATGCTGATCGTGCTCGGCTTGTTGAATCTCTTCGATGTGAAGATGCGCACGGGAGCGCCGAGCACCTCACGTCCGTTTTTCGTCGGCGTAGTACACGGGCTTGCGGGCTCCGCTGCCGCGGCGCTGCTGATCGTGCCGCTCATGGACGACCCGCGCTGGGCGGCGCTCTACCTGATCACTTTTGGACTCGGCACGATCGTCGGGATGAGCATCGTCACGATCTCGATCGCCGCCCCCTCGCTGCTCGCTGCTGCGCACATGCCGAGTCTGCAGCGATCGCTGCGTGTCACATCGGGAGCTGTGAGCCTGGTCTTCGGTCTGTACCTCGCCCACAAAATCGGCTTCAGCGACGGACTCTTTACTTCAGATCCGCGCTGGACACCGCGATAGCTAGAGCAGCTGCTGGTTGCACATGAGCAGGACCACGCGCACCTCTTCCTGTCCCGTCGCGGCAACGACTTTGGCTGAATAGTAGAACGGCTCGCCCGGCCATTTGGCTTCGCCAAAGACAAGGACCGAGTCCGTCTGGTTCACCGTGATCTCGAAATCGCCATTCCCATTGCTGGTGGCGTACCCGATGGCCCGCGCTTTTCTCACCTGCGAAAGAAGGCGGTCGTACTCGCGCGAAGCCGCGCGCATCGCATCCGGGTCGCCGTTCTCCCACTCGAGGGTATCGAGGACGTAGAGCGACTTGCGGATCGCCGGAATCTTCATCGCGTTGAACGCATACACGTGAACGCCGGGCACGCCTGACGTTGTCGCTTTTACATCCGCGCAGGGCTGAGCGCTGCCATCCAGCAGCACTTTCTCTGGAACCGGGTGGATCAGGGATAACAGGCCGAACAACGCTATGCCTCTCAAGAACACTTCAAACTCCGGGTGATGGGGGTCGACCTAAAGACGCGCCAGCCGGGGGTTTGGGAACCGATCAGTTCTAGGTTGACTTGTCTCGCCCTAATTCAGGGCGCGAGCCTTGTCTTGTCCCCGAGGGGCTGCTAAGTTACAAGGCTACAGCGATTTAAGAACCAGCGACGGGCGCCGGCAAATGGGCCGGCGCGAGATCAAAATACAAATGGCATTCGAGAAAACACCTACCGTAGAGAAGTACCGCACGCACAAAGACGATAGCGGATCGACCGAAGTTCAGGTCGCACTTCTGACCGAAAGAATCAACTATCTGACCGGCCACTTCCGCACCCACGCGAAGGATCACCACAGCCGTCGCGGGCTGCTCAAGATGGTCGGAAAAAGGCGCCGTCTCCTCGACTACCTGAGGCGGACGGATCTCGAAGGTTACCGCAAGATCATCGCTGATCTTGGACTCCGGTACTAAGCTGGGTTTTTGATCTGACCGCGCGGCGCACAATGCGATCCCGCGCGGTTTGCGCAACAAAGAGACAACAACACCACATATGCAACGCATCGAAAGAACGTTCGCCGGCAGGCGCCTGGTCATCGAGACCGGCCGCATGGCGAAGCAGGCAGCAGGATCAGCAGTAGTTCAGTTTGGCGAGACGATGGTTCTCGCGGCAGTGACGGTCAGTGACACCGAGAGTCCCCTCCCGTTTTTCCCCCTCCTCGTAGAGTACAAGGACAAGGCCTACGCCGCGGGCAAGATTCCCGGCGGCTTCATCAAGCGGGAAGGCCGTCCCTCCGATCCGGAGATTCTCAAGGCGCGAATCATCGACAGATCGATTCGCCCGCTCTTCCCGGAAGGCTTCAAGAACGAAGTCCAGGTATTCATCTACGTCGTCTCGGCCGATCAGGAGAATGACGCCGACGTGATGGCGCTCGTCGCCGCCTCGTACGCGCTCAATGCCTCGAAGATCCCGTTCATGGGCCCGATTGGAGCAGTTCGCGTTGGTCGCGTTCAGGAGAAGTGGATCCTCAACCCGACTTTCCAGCAGCTGCCGTACAGCGACATGGACATCGTCGTGTCAGCCTCGAAAGACTCGATCATGATGGTCGAGGGCGGCGCGCTCGAAGTCACCGAAGCGGATGCGCTCGAGGCGCTCACAGTCGGACACCGCGGCATCCAGGAGCTGATCCAGATTCAGGAAGAGATGCTCGCTGAGACCCGCGCGGAAAAAATGAAGTGGACAAAGGCCGAGGTCGTACCAACGGTCAAAGCCCGCGTCGACGAGCTGGTCAAAGGCCGGATCGCGGAAGCGATCAACCAGAAGGAAAAGCACACCCGCATCGAGGCCGTCGAGCTGGTCAAGAAACAGGCGATCGAACAGCTCCTCGTTGAATTCCCGGACAACTCGAAGGACATCAAGTCGCTCGTTGAGGAGACCGAGTATCACGCGCTTCGCTCTCAGGTGCTCGACACCAACAAGCGCGTAGACGGTCGCGGCACCAAGGATGTCCGCCCGATCACGATCGACACGCAGGTTCTTCCCCGTGCGCACGGTTCCGCGCTGTTTACGCGCGGCCAAACGCAGGCACTTGTCGCGATCACGCTAGGCACCGCCAACGACGTGCAGCGCCTCGACAGCATCGATGAGGCGGGCGAGACCACCAAGTCCTTCATGCTCCACTACAATTTCCCACCGTTCTCGACTGGTGAAGTGAGACCGATGCGTGGAACGAGCCGACGCGAGATCGGACACGGAAACCTGGCCGAGCGCGCGCTGCAGAGTGTGTTGCCGGCGTTCGAGGATTTCCCGTACACGATCCGCATCGTCTCAGACATTCTCGAGTCCAACGGATCGTCGTCGATGGCCTCGGTCTGTGGTGGCTCACTCGCGCTGTTCGATGCCGGCGTTCCACTCCGCTCCGGCGTTGCCGGTGTCGCGATGGGACTCATCAAGGAAGGCTCGAAGTACGCGGTCCTCACCGACATCCTCGGCACCGAGGATCACCTCGGCGACATGGACTTCAAGGTCGCGGGCACCGAGACGGGGATCACGTCCATCCAGATGGACATCAAGATCGAGGGCCTCGATCTCAAGATCGTGAAGGAAGCACTGG
>Ga0193735_1000448_pt1 | contig 13093 bp, 8 predicted proteins | sample U1m2metaG_FD_145080 | JGI IMG/M metagenome (GOLD analysis project Ga0193735, IMG submission 145080) | Soil microbial communities from a riparian zone of the East river system, Colorado, United States - U1m2 | ecosystem: Environmental > Terrestrial > Soil > Riparian zone | place: USA: East River... | reverse complement strand
CCGGATGAACGGCCGCGTAGTCGGCGACTCCTGCGCCCAAAGCACAGCGTTGTTGCCCTGAAAGGCACAGTCAGAGAGTGCCACGTTCGCACCGTTTTCCACGCGCACCTGGCCGGTGAAATCTGAGAACGCCGCGTTAAAAACGCCCCCATCAACGTCAATGATCGGTGGGAAACCAGCCGGTGCCTGTAACACTATGTGTTGACCAGCTTGTCCCTGAAGTTGCATCGTCCCCAACACAACTACTTGCATGTCAGGGTCGAAATTGATGTGCACTCCGGCCTCGACGATGACCGTCGAAGTCGATGGGATGGTGATGTTCTGGCAGATGTCGTATGGGCTGTCTGCAAGAGTCCACGTAACAGTTTGTCCAGGCGCCGGAATCGGCGGCAGGTTGCATGTTCCCAGCGGCCTCTGCCCATTCGCGAAGATCTGAGACAACCGTGCGGTTGCCGTCGAGGATTTAACGCTCGTTTGACCCTCGAACGGGGCGGCCCGCTGATCTGACAGCTGCACGGCGCGAGGCGTTGCTGACGTTGTTGTTAGCACGATGAGGGAGATTAAACAGACGGAGAAAAAGCAATAGAACGATTTCATAATAATATCTTTTAACTGCATGGTTATTCGATTGGTCTTCGGGATTCGAACTCTTCGTCAGCGACCGAAGCGATGCCGTCAACCCTCCAAGCGGTAACACTGTTGTTATCTGCAACCGCCAGCGAAACCTTCGAACAAAGACTCCCTACTGATGTACTGTGCGAAATCCGGCGATTTGTTATGCACAAACCGACCTTGCTCGTTAAATTGTTACCAGGACCGCAGGCTACGCGGGTTACTAATTGGGCATTAGCTGCCGAAAGTTTTCCTGGCTCTTCAACGTGATCTGGCGGCCGCGGCTACGATCTTGTTCTGTATCTTCGTAATGCGAAGGGCAAGCGATCTGGAGGGTCGGTGACATGACGCGGGGAATTAAGTGTCCGACCTAAACATTTGACAGTAATTGTTGCAATTAGGTATACAGCGAAAGCTGACCGCCAAACGTAAACGCGCGTAGAGTGGTGAGCGCACGTCCTTGCCGGGACAACACCCTTTCGCAACGGACAAATTTGCTTATTCTGATTCGGAATCTTCGCGTATCCGGTTCACCGCAGATCTAGCTGGCCACTCACGAGCTTTTTGTCGCAACTCAGCGGCGCTATGTAGCGCGAGTTTCTCCTTCATCCGCATCTGATGTGTCTCGATCGTTTCGACGCTTACATGCAATTCACTCGCCAATTCCGAAACGCTCAGGCCCATGCCAATAAACGAGAAGATCTCCAGCTCACGATCGCTAAGGCTGTTGATATCGGAGCTGTCGGCGAAGTTGCTTAGGATAAGCGGCAGCGTGCTCGCACCCACGTACGCGTGGCCGGCTGAGATTTCGTCGAACGCTCGGAGCAGTTTGGGAGCATCCTCGATACTCAAGTATGCTCGCGCACCGGCCCGGAACACACGTTGAGCCGAGAACGCATCAGCGTGCTCGGAAAGGGCAAGGATTGCCGCGCGTGGATTGAGGCTCCGGAATTCCTTGATCAACTGTATCCCGTCAGCACCGCAGAGCCTTAACCCAAGCACAACCAAATGCGGTTTGTGACGCAGAAACAAATCGCGAGCCAAAGGCGCCTCGTCCGTTTCGCCGCACACTGCAAATTGCATGCTTTTCGCAATCAGCGAGAGCACGCCGGACCGAATACAACCCGTTCGATAAACAACGAGCACTTTTGTTTTTGTCGGGTATTTCCCTGACAGCTCGTGGGGCTTGTGTGTCAGGGATTTCTTTGATCCGTGCACAAATGTATTGCGTGACCACTTTTTTTCTCGGGTGTTGTGTTCGGGATTCAACGCGGGTGCAGCGTGCCGTCTGTTTTTGCGTTGCTGCGATACTGAGTTGCTGGCCATGCTCACGGGGAACTGCATGGTCACGTCAGAGCTTGCACTGGGATCTTACCGTCACGGATAAGCTGCCAGGAGTCACGGAGATGACCGGGCCGGGGTTAGACGATTTCGCCCCGGCAAATAGCGCCAGAAGCACACCGATTAGGGAAACATTGAAACAAACTAGAAGGCGCAGATTAAAGAATGCTGATCGAGACGTAGATTTCTTTTGCATAACCCGGTTAACACCAACACCCTTCCGTATTGTACTGTGCGAAATCCGCGAATCTGTTACGCGCAAGTGACGCCGTTAGCATCGAAGGCTAATGATGCGGCCTGAATTCTAACGCCGGTATCTACGGCCGAGGCGCTGGCGTCGCGTGTGCTTGAGAATTTGGCGAGGGAAGTTTTCCTAACTCTTCGACGTGATCTGGACTTAGCGCAAACGCGGTAACTGCGGATTCATTCGAGCAGGAGATGTACTCCTCGCCCCATCGACGATCGGTGAAGCTGTGGCGTCAGCTCCGAGGACCCGCGAATCACGCGGATCCAACGGAGGGATTTCTCGACTAACGGGAGATCGCCCCGATCTGCTTGTAACGTTATGGTATGAATAGGGTAGTCGTGGCCGGCGGCGATGCGTTGCCGGCAGTATCCGAGGCAATGACTTCGATCGTGTTTTCTCCGAATACACCGTAAGCGATGCCCGGACCGCCGGAACCAAAGCGGATATCCTCCAAGGAACCGTTGACGTAAACGTCGTAACGGATGTTGGATTGCGCGTCGAAATCGTCAGTGGATTGGGCCCACTGGATTTGCATCTCGGTGCTGCCGTCGCCAAAACTGTACGCACTCAAATTCGTGGGTGTGTTCGGCGGTGTGTGGTCATTTGGATTAGGCGGACGAGTGACGAGCGCGATGGGATCGCTGAACGGGCCGGCGTTATTGCCAAAATCAATGGCGCGGGCTGTAAGACTATAAGTGGTGCCGGGCTGGAGGAAACGGAGGGTGGCGGTCGTGATGCCACGGCCGACGCCGAAGTAAAAAGCGCCATTCAAATAGATTTGAGTGGAGAGGTGCGGTCCGTCGTCCTGCGCGGGTATCCAGGAAAGCTTGGCGTAGTTGGAGCCAATTTCGTCGATACTTACGATGGGAGCGGTGGTGGGCGGCGTCGTGTCGTTCGGGAGGCGAATGCCGTTAACGGTGACTTGGGTAGAGGTTTGGCCGCCGGCGTTCTTAGCGAAGATGCCAAACGTATAGGTGTTCCCAGGATAAAGGGCTGTAAAGGTGTAGCTAGTGGCGGTCTTGGGAAGAATGACGGTGGGGCCGACATTGTAAGCGCCCCAGAGGTTGTAGTTGAAGTCGCCTGAGTTAGCCGGTGCCGGGTCCCAGGCGAGGGTGACCGTGTAAGCGGTTGTTGCCGTCACGCGAAAGTTCGCAGGCGTCGGTGGCCGCCTCGCCGAGGCGGTGGACGAAACGAGGACCATTATGAGGACCACTACAGTTGCACCGATGTGGGTCGCGAACGGTGAAACATGTAGGCTAGCTGTGTTGTTTTTTCCGGGTTCTTCAATCCTGAACATACGGTGATTTCCTTTCTGCGGTGATTGGTGCACTTGCTTGCTGAATTAGGGCCTTCCACTGATGTACTGTGCGGAATCTGGCGATTTGTTACGCGGAAAATGGCGTCGCCAGGTTAAAAACCGGAAAAAGAGGAACCGCGGATTGCCCCGGACGATCCGGATTAGATGATTCAGAACGAGTGGTAGGCGCCTAGCCGCCTCAGTCGAGAAATCTATCAGTTACATCCGTGTGATCCGCGGTTAGATTTTATTTCTGGGCGAGGGACGCGACGATTTTTTCGAAGCAGGGGTCGCCGCGGAGTGGGTCCCAAAACGGAAGCAACTTCAGTTGGCCGTACGTAATGGGAGCCGGTGGTTGAACAGCGATCGCGAGTTGTTTGCAGGCGAGATCTTTGTCACCGGCCCACGCTGCAATCATTGCCAAATAACAGATCATGCGCGTGCCGTTGATTGCATCATGTTCCACCGGAATCAGCGCAACTGCGCGCCGACCTTCGCGCAAAGCTTCCTCTGTCTGCCCGAGAGCAGCATCAATCAAACCAAGCACGCATAAAGATGGGGCGTAATTTGGTTGAGCTTGAACTATTTTCTCCTGCTCTGCACGCGCGGCTGTGAAAGCAACCCGTGCTTTGTTACTGTCATTTGTCATGCGAGCGATAACGCCTTCTACAAACGGACGATTGAACTGAATAACGTCGTCACTTAAGGGATTTTCTCCTGATGCGCCTAATGCCGCCCTTGCCGCAGTAGCATCTCGCTCGGCGAGTGCGCACGTGAGCCAGGCGTCGGCGATACCGGGCACTGCGTTCAAGTCGGCGACTCGAATTGAATCGATCAGTTGATGCAAAGGTCGGCTATCGGCTTTCCAATCCAATTCCGCCAACCCGCGTGCGATCCTTGTATCGATATCGCCCGGTTTGATGGCCAACGCACGATCCAACATCATTGTTTCATCGGCATAGCGCCGGAGCAGGTCGTAACTCGCCGCAATTTGTTGCAAGGTAAAAAAGTTGCGCGGGTCAAGATCAACCGCGCGCTCAAGACTCTGGAGTGCCTCTTGTTGCTTACCTTGGCGCCTTGCGATGAACCCCTTCAGTTCAAAGAGCATAGGCTCATTAGGTAGTGTCTGTCGCGCGAGTTCCAGTTCAGCCAAAGCGCCACCATAATCAAGGTGCCCGCGGTAAAGATTCTCGGCACGTGCGAGGTGCGCCTCACCCGAATCGGGTCGCAGGCGAAATGCCGATTCGATGGCTGACTCGGCTAACGCCAGGCGCGCAGGCGTGCGATCGAACCCAAAGAAGTAAAGGAGGTCATGAGTATGAGCGAGCAGGCAATGCGCTTGGAAAAATGAAGAATCCTTCGCGAGAGCTTGGTTCAGTAGATCGGCCGCTTTCAGCAAATTTGCCTTCGCGTTAGTGTTAAAGCTTGTCGTTAAAACAAGAGTCTTGGCCTGAGTATAGAACTGAAAGGCGGTGAGGTCGGCTGTTGGTGGGCGCGCCATGTCCAGTTTCTCAGCAGTGGACATTTTTGCCTGAAGCCGATCTGCAACCTTTAGCGCGATCTGACTCTGCGCTGCAAAGACACTGTTTAAATCGCAGTCATATTGTTCCGCCCAAACATGGCTGTCGGTGCGTGTATCGATTAATTGCGCGTTTAAGTGAAGCTGCGTTCCACTTTTGCGAACACTGCCCTGCAGCGCATGAGATACTCCCAACGTGGTGGCGATCTCGCGCATATTTCGTTCCCCGCGATATTGCATCACACTGGTGCGGCTGATCACCTTTAGATCGCGAATTTTCGCCAGCTTGGTCAAAATGTCGTCCTGAACACCATCAGCAAAGAATGCGTCCTCTCTGTCGTTACTCAGGTTTTCAAACGGCAAGACTGCAATGCCGGTCACTGCGGGGTGAGGGGCAAATTCGCTTTTCCAAATACTCCGCCCGATGGCCGCTGCCAGAGCGATCAATGACACGAGCAACAACGCTCGCGTGGGATTTCGGCGGACCCATTTTTTGCCACGACCGAAAATCCCTGTCCGCCGCGCATGAATCGGCTCGTGTTTGAGCCATCGGTCAAGATCTTCGGCGAGTGCCAGGGCGGATGAATAGCGGCGCTGCGGGTCTTTCTCGAGGCACTTAAGACAGATGGTTGTTAGATCACGGTCTATTTTCGCGTTCCACAAGCGCGGTTGCCGCGGCTCCGTTTCCAAAAGCAACCGGATGGTATCGTACGTTGTTCCTCCTGCAAACGGTGGATGACCCGTGAGCAGATGGTAAAGCACCGCGCCCAACCCATAGACGTCAGTCGCGCTGGTAAACTGGTCGTTATTCCCCAGGGCTTGTTCCGGGGCCATATAACTCGGCGTGCCTAGCGTTTCAATCGTGCGGGTGACCGTGCTCTCCGTTTCAGTGAGCCGCGCCAGGCCGAAGTCGGTAAGGTGCGGTTCGCCTTTTGCATCGACCAAAATGTTTCCGGGCTTAATGTCTCGATGGAGAATGCCGCGTTGATGGGCGTAATGCACAGCGCGCGCGAGCTTGGCAATCAATTCCGCTGTACGGCGGATCGGCAGAAGCTCACGCCTAACGAGTTGGTCAAGCGGGGCGCCTTCGACCAATTTCATGCTGAAGTAGCACGACCCTTCACACTCGCCAATTTCGTAAATCGGAACAATGTTCGGATCATCCAAACTCGCCGCGGTTTCCGCTTCCAGTCGGAATCGCTTGAGGCGCGGTTTTGTAGTCCAGCGACCTGTGCTAAGAACCTTTAATGCTACTGTGCGATTGAGACTTTTCTGTCGCGCGCGATAGACAACGCCCTGGCCTCCGCAGCCGATTTCTTCCAGTAATTCGTAGTCGCCCAGACTCCCTGGCGTGCTGGTCTTATCCGGTGCCCCGTTCCTCTTTCGGCCGACATCTACGTCGACGCGCACAGATTCGTCCGTCTGCGCAGAGTCGTCTACCTCTCTAAATAGCCCAAGACCGGTCTCAAGCAGGCAGGCGGTACAAAGACCTTCTGCCGCATCGGAAAAAATTTCGGCGTCGCATTTTGGGCAAACATTCGGCACGAATTTCACAGATCTGCCTCGGATTGATGCGCTATAGATATGTCACACAATTCGCTGTCATTACGATCGCAGCACAGCAATCAGATGACGCAACTCATCCTCAATCTCGCGAGGGTCGGCGACGGTGTGACCAATCTCCTCTCGTAGTAACATTTGATAACGATGACGGAACCGGTGGAAAGCCTGTCTGAGCGCGTTGTCCGTCATACCCAATCTCGCAGCGATCTCCGCACGCGATGGCGCATCGGGTTCGTCTGGCAACAATAGTTTTAGAGAATCAAACAGAAACGCGTTGCCAGTCGCGCGGTACTCGTTCTTTAACCGCTTAAGAACGTGCTCGATGAGAGTCGAAGCCCAACGTCGTTGATACAACCGATCGGCGCTCATCGAATCAACGAGTCCACTGGTGGGAAAACCGGCGCGCTCACTCGCATGCAACTCTTCCAGCGGAATCAACCACTGTCCGTGGCCTCGCTTGATCGTCAGCTCTCGGCGTCGTTCGCCTCCCAGAAAATGTTTAAAGGATACCAGTAGATAGGAGCGCAGGCGTCCTTTCTCCCTGCGGACTGCGTCCAAGTCGCGACGTGCGAGTAGCAGCTGAAAGAAACCCTGCGTTAAATCTCGCGCTTCTTCTGGGTCGGAACCTTCTCGACAAGCGAAAGCGTACAGAGGTCGCCAGTAAATGCGACACAGTTCTTCCAGCGCTTCTTCCGCCCCGGCCGATTGCCCCTGGGCAACTAATACGAGGCTCCAATGCGTGGTCGCAAAGGCATCGGCTTTACTTTGGATGTCCGCCGTTGGACGGATTCTCCGCGGCGAACGCAAACCGCTTCCATTGCACGAAATCTCCTGCTTGTGAGTCAGCATACGTCGTCTCCGAAACCGTACTTTCCGCGGCAAATCTGGTCAATGAAAGAGCCGTGGATCCCCGTCTCAAAAGCCGTCGAAATGGTAACACCACTGTTACCAAAAAACGGAGACCAACACTAAAATGGTGAGCGCACGCCCTTGCCGGGACAACACCCTTTTTGGCAACGGTCAAGAAAACGTGCGCCCCCAAATGTGCAGCGTCCCCTAATTTAGTCCTCTGTGATGATGCCAAATAGACCGTGCCCTTCGTCTGCGATTCCGGCGGTGAAGAAGACGCCGGCATCCTGCGGCAGAAGATCCCACAGGCCGTCAAATTGGAGCGGCGTTCCATCCGCACGCATGAGCGTCTCGATAAAAGCGCCGGTCATCGGATCGTAATTGTTGATCAGGCCGTCACCGAAGTTACCGACCCAGAGTTCGTCGCCCTCCACCAGAGCAAGACCCCACGGGGCATTGAGGTTCCCGTTTGAGATCAGGCGCCTGAGGAAGTTGCCGCTGGTATCGAACACGTTTACGAAGCCGCAGCCGGCACAATGGACGTCATCTTCCCTTTTGTGGTCCTGCTTCGCATAGGTCACAAAGATTTCATTATTGAAATTCCGGATCCCGAACGGCGCGTACCCAGCCGGAAGATTCGGATCAACGAAGCCGTTCGGATTCACCTGATGGAAATTTTCATCAAAGGTGTGGACCTTACCCGTATGAAAATCTGTCGCATACAGAAAATTATGACCATTGGCGACGCCGAGCGTTGCGCCTTTGTAAATGGCGCGGTTAACGCCGCGGTTTGTGCCGTTATCCACGGCAATGATGGCGTGCGTCTGGTCCAGCGTCGGGTTCCAACCCGAGATGGAACCGTCTTCACTTACAAAAATGAAAATGGCGGGTGCCGAGTTTCCATTTTTTGTCACTTGAAAGAACAAGGTGTTGTTGCGGACTTGTCCAGTGGGATTGCCTCCTCCTCTGTTCCGCGCAGCGGTCGGAATCGTCACGACCAGTGAACGTGCGGTGCCGTCTTGCATATAGAGGGTCGAAACACCGGTGCCGTTGTCGCTGACCCAAATCGTGCCGTTCGGCGCCGAGACAGACATGCCCCAGGGATTGACAAGGTTCGGGTCGACGTGTTGCGCTACACCGGCGATGTCGGATTGGAAGTTTGTCCACGAGTACGTATCCGCGCGTGCAGACACGGCCGTGAACAGCCCTGCTGCTAAAAAGAGCAGAGCGATTTTTGTGTAAGGATTAGTTGTTTTCATAGGTTTAATTGATTGTTGTCGTTTGAGGTAGAATCGCACCGATCAATGCAGAGTGGCGTTTCGGAAAAGTAACGCGGTTGTTACCTTTCACGGTCCGCTGGTCGTGTGCGATACAACGTGATTTGCTCAAAAGCACGTCACGTCAAAATGGATCGAGAATCCAGTTCTCAGCACAAGAAATGGTGCAAGAATGCCAATTTCCGCGCAGACGAACCTGGCGCTCGTATGTCAGATTCTCCGTAATGAACCCGAGCCACAGCAAGCGAAGTGGCACCCTTCTTCGACATAGCACAAGCATCGGGGCAATTAATCATAGGAAAAATTCAATCGAGAAGGGAAGGAAACGTTGTGAACTACACAAAATTAATATCGCATTGGCGCTGGTAATTTCGTGCGGCCTAACGGTCGTCGCGCAGACGCCTGAATTTAACATTATCAAACCAAGCACGACCGGGGTGCCGGGTGAAGAAGTGCGCGTCATGAAGTTTGATCCGGCAGGCAATTTATGGATCGCCGGGCGGTTTTACTTCTACGGCGAAGTTGGCCTGGCGATGCTATCGGCTGATCAACTCGACTACCAGCCATTGCCCGGCGGTGGGTTTGATACCGGCGCGTGGAAGGTTTGGTCGAGCGTGCATCATCCGATTCCCTCGCCTTACATCAATGACATGGTGTTCGGTGCGGGTGGCGTGATCTGGATTGCAAGCGACGGTGGCTTGACGCGATTCGATCCGGCGGCGCCGACAGAAGCGCAGAGGTGGTTCACTTACACTCCGGCCAACTCGCCCTTGATCCTCAACGACGTCCACTCGCTCGCGTTGGACAGTCAGGGCAACCTGTGGCTAACCAATGTCAGCGTGCAGTCGTCAAACGGCGCGCTGTTTCGGTTCAATCCCACCTCCAACGTGTGGACTCAGTATCGAGTGGGCCAGGAATTACCGTGGAGCCCGCCGTGGTACAACGTGAACGCCGTAATCGTCGGCTCTGACGATCACGTGTGGCTAACGCACTCGACTCTCGGCGGAATGGCGGAATTCAACGGCACGTCCTGGGTACTGCACGATTCGCTCTACCAAATGGACGCAATGCTCGCGGATCTTCAGGGCAACATCTGGGTCACCAGCTCGCAGTACGGCCTTTTCAAATGGAATGGATCGGGTTGGCAGAACTGGCCAACGGTGGGCGGCACTATGACGATGACCGGTTTGGGCACAGATCGGGACGGCGTCGTTTACGTCTCCACCTGGTATGGCGGCATTTACAAAATGATCAACAATAATCCGGTCTTCTTTGTCGATGCAGACAACATTCCACGGCCCGTGATTGGCCGGCCTAACGGAGACATTTGGATTAACAATTACGGCGGGAACGCGACCCTCGGCACAGTTCGGCATTACACCGCCTCGGGACAGTTATTGACGCGTATGCAGACATTCAATAGCGGGTTGCCAGATTACTTCGTAGATCGGATCACGCACGACAGCGCCGGCAACATGTGGTTCGCGACGGGTGAAGCCGGCCTTTCCCGAATGCTCGGCAGCAACGGCGCGCCTGATGCCGCCACGCATTGGCGTAACTGGGGAAATCACAATGATCTGTCGGAACCATATCCGTGGGCGGGTAATGAGCCGATGTATTCCGTCTTCGAAGACACCGGCGGCATCTTCTGGATGGGCGGCAACGGTGTCGGCCGGTGGGATTCTGCCACGGGTCAATTTACCGGCTTTTGGAATTGGCAGAACTCTAACCTCGACAGTTCTGGCCACTATGCTATCACCAAACGCGCAGGCACGACATGGGCGGGCTCTGGTGGCTCGGGCGTTTACTGGTTCGACGGCATTAACTGGAATCACGTGACGCTCAGTCCGGGTGGGTATAACTACAGCGCCAACAATGTAAAATCCATGACGGTCGATACCAACAACAACTTGTGGGTGGCCTCGGAATATGGCCTGCGGAAATTCGAGGCGGGAAACAACACCACATTCACCCTATACGACACGAGCAATACGCCTCTTACGAGCGCAGGAATGACAGACGTAGAGGCGGATCCCAACGGCGGCATCTGGGTGGGCACTTATGAGGGGTTCGCGCGATTCGACGGTACGACTTGGACGCTTTACAACCAGGCCAATACGGGAATGCCTGGCACGGTTGTCGCTGACGTGGCGCGACGTGCCAGTGATGGACTTATCGCGATCGCAAGCTATCAAGGCGGCACTTGGCCGTACACCGGCGGCGTCAGCACCTTCAATGGCGCGACCTGGACTCACTTCACGCCGGAGAATTCGCCATTGACTCACTGGCAGGTGGTAGCAGTGGAATTCGATGGCAACGGCAATCTTTGGGCCAGCGCCATGAGCGAAGGTGTTGTGCAAATCATGACTGGCGAGCCTACGGGAACACCCACACCAACGCCAACCGCTACTCCAACTGCCACGCCGACAGTTACTCCAAGCGCGACACCCACGGCAACGCCAACTGCTACAGCAACAGCGACACCAACGGCAACAGCCACCGCAACGGCAACCCCAACCGTAACACCGACTGCTACTATTACGCCTACTCCAAGGCCTACCCCGTCACCGAGGGCTCATTCTACACCGCGGCCGCACGCAACACCGCCGCCAAGACCCTAATTGCTCCTGTCGCGGTTCGGGGTGGCGCTTAGCAAAAAATGAGTGGCTTTTGGCAAGCAATGCCGAGCCAGCCAGTTATAGAGACTTCATGCTGTGAGCATGAAAACACTGAGCATTCAAAACATCGGCCGACCCGACTTGCGGGCAACAATTGCAGGATAGGGGCGCAATTAGGTGAATTTGGTAAATGAGAGCGGCGGAAGTGACACTCGCGTTACTTATCCCTGCTTGTCAGATCAAAACCCACTATTAGTCTGGCCCAAGTTCAACATAACAAGACAGGAGCAAGATAAATTATGAAACAAAATATGCACAGGAAAAGCCAAATAAAGCAGAGCGTGATGCTCGCCTAGCCTGAACCTTCAACATAACAAGATAGGAGCAAGATAAATTATGAAACAAAATAGATGGTTTAAGTATATCGGGATCGCGGCCTTCGCTCTCGCGTTGAGTGCGATGGCAGCGCCGACAGCACAAGCACTGACGGTTAATGCCTTTGTCGTGAGGCAGAGTTGCGTCACTGGAGACATCGTCCAGGTAACCTTGTCCGCGACAGTTCAGCCAAACGTGCAAGTGAGGTATCGCTGGGACTTCAATAATGATGGCATTTTTGATACGGGCCTCCTCTTGAATCCCACCGTAACACATCGCTATCATGACGAAGTGCTGCGGACGGCGCGAGTCATGGCGGTACGCGTCGCCAATGGGGTGAGGGCATTCGATAGAGTGACCTTCATGACGAGGCGCTGCCAATAGGCGCTTGAATGGAAAAATCCCTATCGCAGGTTGGGCGCACGCCAGTTGCGTGCGCCCCCCCGTTCTTCCAAAAATAGTCTTACTGAATTTTCTATGAACCACCGCATTTTGGCATTAGTCGCCACAACGACTTTCGTCGGTGGGCTGATGGTCGGCCAGTATGGGTTGCCTCGAGGCCGGACCGTTATGACCCCCCTGGCGAAGAACGAGGCTGCACCGAGCTCGCCAAATTCATTTTCACAACCTTATCCCACTTCTCAGCCCGGCAGATTTGAGTCAGGGGATTCGCTTCCCGCGTCTAAGATTATTAATGCTATCGAAAACTCCGTCGCCCATCCGGCAGACCGGCATTTGTACGGCGAAGTTTGTCATTTGATCGAAAGCGTCGATGCCAAAGACATTCCCGTTGCGGTCGACACAATCCTGCGCCTGCCTAACCGGCGCGAGAGAAACACGTTTCTCTCGATGCTGATTTCACGGTGGGCCAGCACTGATCCCACGACGGCAGGGCAGCGTGCGCTGCAATTGCCACCAGGGCCTATTCGCGACATGGCGCTGCAAGTGGTCATTGCGAGATGGTGTAAGGATAACGCGGAAGCAGCTTACGCTTGGGCCAACACGTTGTTTGCGGGTCCGGCGCGTGATGACGCCTTGCAAGAGATTCTCTCTCGCTGGTCAAGTACTAATCCGGAGCGAGCGGCGAGTATGGCTGTCGCTTTGCCCGCAGGCGCCGTCCGCGATCAGGCTATTGCCGATATCGCGGAACAATGGGCGCAGAAAGACCCGCGAGCGGCGGTCGGTTGGGCAGAAACGCTCGTTGAGGGTCAGGACGCGGCGCGGCAGAGCGTCCTTGCTGCTTGGGCGCAAAACGATCCCGCGGCCGCCACGGCATACGTTGCGGCCCTGGCACCAGGTAAAACCAAGGACCAGGTAGCTGGAGCAATCGCCCGACAACTGGCCAGGTCTGATCCACAAACCGCGCTGGCTTGGGTCCAAGAACTTCCGGATGAC
>Ga0193735_1000447_pt1 | contig 13097 bp, 12 predicted proteins | sample U1m2metaG_FD_145080 | JGI IMG/M metagenome (GOLD analysis project Ga0193735, IMG submission 145080) | Soil microbial communities from a riparian zone of the East river system, Colorado, United States - U1m2 | ecosystem: Environmental > Terrestrial > Soil > Riparian zone | place: USA: East River... | reverse complement strand
ATCTCAATTACACTTACAAGAGCGAACCGGCGTTGTGGGACCAGGATGACACGGTTGAGGGATTCGAATGGATTGATTTTCACGACGCGGAGAATAGCGTTGTCTCGTTTTTGCGCCGATCGCGCCAGGGCGAAATCGTTGTTTTTGTCGTGGCCGCAACGCCTGTCGTTCGGCATGATTACCGGTTGGGCGTGCCGCACGCTGGTTTTTACCGCGAGATCATTAATACCGACGCGGAAACTTACGGGGGCAGCAATGTCGGGAATTACGGAGGCGTCCAGAGTGAGAACACTCCCTGGATGGCGCGCGAACATTCCATTCTCATTCATTTACCACCGCTGTCCACGGTTGCGTTTAAACTCGAACGCTGAATAGGTGGCACGGGCGTCTCGCCCGTGGTGCTGCGCGTCTCGCGGCGCAGGTTTACATTGCTTGACACGAGGGGCTGAAAGCAGGGCCGGAACATGCGACCTCCCTACCCGTTTATTTGTGCTTGACCGGCTCACTGAGTTTCGCAATTCTGGCCATGTGATACCAAATCCTACATTCTTCAATAAAATAATGACCATGAAAAAGAAAACTACCGCAGCCTTCACCTTGATCGAATTGCTCGTCGTAATCGCAATTATTGCAGTTTTGGCAAGCATTGCGCTCCCCGTGTTTAGTTCCGTTCAAACCAAGGGCGCGCAGACGAAAGCGTTGTCGAACGGAAAGCAGATCGCCTTAGCACTGAGACTCTACGCCAGCGATAACAACGGCACCTACCCGAGCTACCTAGTTGACGCCGATGGGACACCCACTACGAACCCTCCGACCGCCGTCTCCTCTTCCAATGACGCCTTTTGCCAACTTTTCCCCAACTACATTAAATCCGAAGCGATTTTTTGGCTGTCGAAGTCTAAATGGTGCGGCACGGGTTTCCCTGACGAGGCGCAGGATTCAACTCTTACCGTACCATCGAGCGAAACTCTTAAGAGTGGCGAGAATGAATGGGCCTATGTGCTCGGTCTAAACGAGACCTCGAACCCTTCTCTGCCCTTGCTAGCCAACGGTTTTATAACGGGCGGCGAAACAAGTCACAAATACTCCAAAGATCAGACCGTACAGGGCGGTGTCTGGAAAGGCGTGAACGCGATCGTGATTCGGGCAGACAGTAGTGGCACCGTTGAAAAAGTGAATGCTGACTTAACAATTCACGGGCCTAATGGCAGCAGCGGCGGAACACAAGGCGACATTTTTACCACTGCCAATTCTTCCAATGGCTGGCTTGGGACTGCGAACACGGTCGTCAATCCGAAGTAGCTCTCTAATCATCACGCAATGGAGATTGTCAACCAAATTCGCCGTCGCTAACGCGTGCGGACATTTTCTCCTGCGCCGCTAGGGCGACGCGGAGCCAACTTGTCGGTTCGGGAGAGTCTCGCCCTGCCGTGAGACGCGCCGATCCTGCGCACGGGCTGCTAGCACTTCCGATTCGATGTCGCCGTCCGTGACGCGGGTGTGCAATCGAATTCCGCGTTTCAGCCGAACGATTGAACGAACCACCTTTCCATCCTTGTCCGTGGTGATGCTGTAACCGCGGCGCAACGTCGCGTCAGGGCCGAGCACGCGAAGAATTCCTTCCATTCGACCAAAATGTTGCTTCGCCTCTGCCAAAAAACGTGGCGGTAATGTGGCGAAGCGCCGTTGAAGGTCGGCAAAGCGATGGCGTCTCATGACCAGCTCGCGCGCGGGGCTGCGCGATTGCAATGTGCTCGCGATGTGCACGAGTCCGCGGCGGTAATTGTCGATCTTGTGCACGACATGCCGACGTAACGATTCGCCCGCGACGTCGAGTTGCTGCTGCGCATCGCGCATCCGCTTGAGCAACTCGCGCGCGAGTGTGCGCTCGGACAAGAAACGGAGCCGCGTTTGTTGATGCGCCAAAAAATTGCGCAGACATTTGTGAAGAGACCCCGCGAGCTCATCGACTCGTCGCCGAAGATCGATGATGTCCGGCACGACCAATTCGGCGGCCGCGCTCGGCGTTGGCGCGCGCAGGTCAGCCACGAAATCGCAAATCGTAAAATCAATTTCGTGGCCAATTGCCGAGACGATCGGCACGCCGACATCGACAATCGTTCGCGCGACAATCTCTTCGTTGAACTCCCACAAATCTTCGATGCTGCCGCCGCCGCGCGCGACCACGATTAGATCGAGAGGCAACCAATTTTCGTTAGGTGTGGCGAGCTCGCGAATTGCGACGGCAATTTCCGCGGCCGCGCCTGTTCCCTGAACGCGCACTGGATTGATCAGGATTTGCAGCCAGGGCGCACGCCGTCGCAAGACATTCAGCAGGTCGCGAATCGCGGCGCCGCTTGGCGAAGTCACGATTCCAATTCTGCGCGGAAATTTTGGCAGCACGCGCTTTCTTGCCGGATCAAAAAGTCCTTCGGTTTCGAGTTTTCGTTTGAGCGCTTCAAACTTCGCTTGCAGCAAACCGAGTCCGCGCGGTTGCAAAATCTGCACGCTCAATTGGTACTGACCGCGCGCTTCGAAAACGGAAACGTTGCCGTAAAGCTGCACTTGGGCTCCATCGACAAGCGGTTGTCGCAGCGGCGCCATGGTGTTGCGAAAGATCACGCACGCGATTTGCGCGCGCGCATCCTTAAGCGTGAAATATTGATGCCCGTTCGGATGCAGTTTGTAATTGGAGACTTCGCCCTGCACCCAGACCGCGCCGAATTTCGCTTCGAGCGTGCTGCGGATTGCGCGTGTGAGCTCCGCGACTGTGAGAACTTTCGATGTACTTTGAAATAGATCGCTTGAGAGCTGCATGGAGAGCAACGTGAATCGTTAAAACGTTACATCGTTACATCGGGTCACGAATTCCGATTCACGATTCACGAATCTCGGATCACGATTCACAAAAATTCAGCCTGCGCGCCGGACGGCGGTTTGAGCCCGAGCTTGCGATACGCATTCGGCGTCGCGACGCGACCTTGTGGCGTGCGTTTGATGTAACCTTCCATGATCAAATACGGCTCGTTCACTTCTTCCAGCGTGCCGGCTTCTTCACCGATCGCAACGGCGAGTGAATTCAAACCGACCGGACCGCCGTTGAATTTGTGGATGAGCGTTTCGATGATCCGTTTGTCCCATTGATCGAAGCCATCGCGATCGATCTCGAGCATGGTGAGCGCGCGGTCAGCGAGTTCGCCGGTGATTTTTCCTTCAGCTTTCACTTGGACATAGTCGCGCACCCAGCGCAGAAGATTGTTTGCAGTGCGTGGCGTGCCGCGTGTGCGGGTGGCGATCTCAGCCGCGCCCGCCGGTTCAATTTCGACACCGAGCAATCTGGCACTGCGCGTAATGATCTTTTGCATCTCCTCGGCGTTGTAATAGTCGAGGCGCGCGCTCATGCCGAAGCGTGAGCGCAACGGTGCGCTCACCATCCCGGCGCGCGTAGTCGCGCCGATGAGGGTGAACTTCGGCAGATTTAATCGAAGGCTGCGCGCCTGCGGCCCCTGATCGATAATGATGTCGAGCCGGTAATCCTCCATCGCCGGGTAAAGGTACTCTTCGATCGTCGGTTGGAGACGATGAATCTCGTCGATGAAAAGGACGTCGCCTTTTTCAAGACTCGTGAGCAGCCCGGCGAGCTCGCCAGCTTTTTCAATTACTGGTCCGCTGGTGTTCTTAATGTTCACGCTCATCGCGTTAGCGATGATGTAGGCGAGTGTTGTTTTGCCGAGGCCGGATGGTCCGCTCAACAAAATGTGCTCGAGCACGTCGCCGCGTTTTTTTGCCGCCGCCACCATTAATTCGAGCCGCTCGCACACTTTCACCTGTCCGGTGAACTCACTGAAGACCGGTGGCCGGAGTGAGATTTCGAACGCGGCATCAGGCTCCGGCGGTTTCATTAACGGCTTAGACGATCTCATAGCACCGAGGATGACGTTGTGCACGATACGATTTCGAATCGACACGCTGCGTGCGCTCCCAGAACATTTCGCGCCGCTGCAATCGCCGCGAATCTCGCCACTACATTGGTCCCTCCAGTTTTTTCGTGAGCACGAGCTCGGTTCCTCGAGGTTTCAAGATATAATCGACCCGATCAAAGGCGTTTTTCATCAGATGCAAACCGAGCCCGCCTGGTTCGATCATATCATGGGAACGGCCGCGCATCTCGTGCGTCGGCACTTGCTCACCGTAATCGCGCAAACGCATGCGAACACATTTGCGCAGGCCTTCCATCGACAAGGCAATGAGTTGGTCGTCGCGCAATTGATAAGCATGGCGAATGATGTTGGTACAGGCTTCATCGACCCCCAGCACCATCAGCATCCGCTCTTTTTCGGAGAATGGATAAGCGTCGAGAAAGTTTCTCACGAAACGGCGCATCAAAGCGAGATTAGCGGTGTGGCTGCTGAACTCGATCTTCTTTTTTGTCATCGCGCTTTTGGAGAACTGAACAGACGTTGGCGTCCAATCAAGTCTGGAATAACAAACTCTTACTAGATCGACATCGTCCCGCGCAGGTGGATCGAGCAGTCCCTCGCTCGATGTTAAAAATCAGGCGGCGCAGTCGCATGCTAATTAGCATCGCCCGACGCCGCGGCTGATCCGGCTGCTTACGCCTTGATTTCGCAAAACCTGATGGACAGTTGAGGAAAGCGGTTGTTCAGTTTTGAGCATGTGGAAGACACTGGCGGCGTTGCTGTTTCTCGTTGCGCCAGCGCTTGCGCGGGAGGAGGAGCAAGCCACCGCGTATGATGCTCTGCGCGTGGTGGGCGCGCAATTGAGCCGCGAGTCCGTGAGCCATGTAATCTCCATGACCGGGGTGGACGGCAACCCACAACCAGGGACCTGGAAGATTCTTCTCGCTGATCCGCAGGCCCGGGGCGGTGTACGCGAAGTCGAAGTGAGGCACGGACGGATTGATTCGGAACGAAAGCGGGTCCGCTCTATTGCCGGTTCGAGTGAAGGCGCCATGATCAACACCGCGCGCTTGAATCTCGATTCGAGCGGCGCGTACGCGGTGGCCAGTCATACCGCGGAAAGATCGAACACGCGTTTCGCCACCGCCAGTTACACGTTGCGCACCGATGAGCGCGGTGATCCGGTCTGGATCGTCACGCTGCAAAATAAGTCCTCGCGGCCGGTCGGCACGATTTACATCGGTGCGGATCGCGGAAACGTCACGCGCACCGAGGGAATGTTTGCCGGCGCGAAAATGAGCGATGTGGAAACGGAGCGGGACGCCGAGCAGGAATCGGATGAGGAGCACGCGCCATTTCACGGAGTTAGAACACGGATCCGGGAAAGTTTCATTCACGCGGAGCACGAAGCGCACGACACTTTCGAGCGCGTAAAGCGTTCGTTCAGCGACTTTATTAATGGCGATTAGGTGCGCCCGATAATCAACTGATGGGAACTAGCACTGCGGACTCTGGAACTTGGCCGGCTCTGCCATTTGAGCTGTGGAAGGACACATGCGCCACGCTCCACATGTGGACGCAGATCGTCGGAAAAATTCGACTCACGCTCACGCCGTGGACGAACCATTCCTGGCATGTCACGCTCTACCTGACGTCGCGCGGCCTAACGACTTCGCCGATCCCACACGGGAATAATATTTTTGAGATTCGTTTTGATTTCATTGATCACGAACTGCGTATTGTGAATAGCGACGGCGCCATCCGCGCTTTGAAGCTGCGTCCGCAATCTGTTGCCAAATTTTACGAAGAGGTGATGAAGGCGCTGACCGAGCTCGATTTGCCGGTCAAGATAGACCTCGTGCCTAACGAGATCCAAAATCCGATTCCGTTCGATCGCGACGAAGAGCATCGAGCGTACGATGCGGAATACGCAAATCGCTTCTGGCGCGTCCTCGTCCAGGCCGATCGCGTGTTCAAGGATTTTCGCTCGGATTTTTGCGGCAAGTGCAGCCCTGTTCATTTCTTCTGGGGTAGCTTCGATCTCGCAGTCACCCGTTTTTCCGGGCGCCCGGCGCCGCCGCACCCTGGGGGCATCCCGCATCTGCCAGATGCGGTCACGCGCGAAGCATACTCGCAGGAAGTGAGCAGCCTCGGCTTTTGGGCCGGCGGCGATCCGTTGCCGATGCCGGTATTTTATTCCTACGCATATCCGGAACCGACAGGATTTGCCCAGGCAAAGGTCCGGCCTGATGCCGCGTCCTATCACCCGAAGCTGCACGAATTCATTTTGCCTTATGATGCGGTACGGGCCGGCGGCTCGCCCGATGATGTGCTGCTGGATTTTGCCCGAAGCACGTACGACATAGCCTCGACGCTCGCAAAGTGGGACCGGAGCGCGCTGCGAGAAATCAAACCTTCCTTGCTTTCTGCGCGGCCGCGCTCGTAATTTACACGCGATGATTTCCAGTGAAGCAACACACGCCGAGCACGGCGCATGGAGCGGCGTCGCGCCTGGCTGGCGGCAACTTTACGGCGATTTTGATCGGCTCGGTTTGAGCATCGAGTGGCATGATTTCCAGACCGATCGGGCCCTCGACTGGGGACGCAGTTTTCATCCGCGCAGCTTGGAATTTTGTTTGAATCTCGAAGGCCGCGGCGCGGTCGGCGCGCAAGGCCAGGCGTGGAGCGATTATCTTCCCGGTAATTCCGGCTACTACGCAATTGCGGACGAACCTTTGCCTGCCTCGCGCCAGGCGCACGATCATCATCAATTCGTCACGCTCGAATTTTCCCGCGGGCTTTTGCAAAAGCAGTTTGTGCAAAATGAAGCCGACCTTGAGCCGGAGATTCGTCGCGTTGTTTTTGGCAACAAAGATGAGAGCGTGGTCGCACTGGCTCGTCCGATGTCGATCCAGCAGCGCGACGTGGTGGCAAGTCTGGCCGAGCCGCCGGTCGCAAAAGCGGCGCAGATTCTTTGGTATCAAAGCAAGGCGCTCGAGCTTATGGCGCATTTTCTTTTTGCGCCAAAGGATCCTGAATTCTTTTGCATGCGGCAGAAACGGGTCGCGCGCGATCGCGTTCAACGCACCAAGGAATTGCTCGCCCGCGATCTGGCCAATCCGCCTGCGTTGGAAATGCTCGGCCAGGAAGTTGGCTGCAGTCCGTTTTATCTCAGCCGCATTTTTTCGCGCGAAGTCGGGCTCACCATCCCACAATACCTGCGCAATTTGCGGATGGAGCGCGCCGCCGAGCTCTTGCGCACTGGCCGCTACAACGTCACCGAGGCTGCGACCGAAGTGGGATATTCGAGTCTCAGTCATTCGTGAATCGGTGTAACGATTTAACGATGTAACGCTTCACGATTTGACGTTGCATGAAAATCTCACGCGCACTCATTTCTGTTTCGGACAAAACCGGCATTGCCTCGTTCGCGCGCGCGCTCGAGCGTCAAGGCGTCGATATTATCTCCACAGGCGGCACCGCGGAATTGCTACGGAAAGAAAAAATCCCAGTGCGCGAGATTTCCAGTTTCACCGCCTTTCCCGAAGTGCTCGAAGGGCGCGTGAAAACTTTGCACCCGCGCGTGCACGGCGGCTTGCTTTACAAACGCGGCAATCCCAAACACGAAGCTGAAGCACGCGAGTGTGGATTCGAGCCGATCGACCTGGTCGTGGTAAACCTTTATCCGTTCGAAGCGACGATCGCGAAACCAGACGTGACGCTGGCGGAAGCGATCGAAAAGATCGACATCGGCGGCCCCTCGTTGATTCGGAGTGCCGCTAAAAACTACGAATCTGTCACGGTAGTTGTCGATCCAGCGGATTATGATTTGGTGCTCGAGAACCTGCGCGATAACAATGGGGAGACCACGCTGAAGGTGCGCGAGCGTCTCGCCATCAAAGCCTTCATCAAGAGTTCGGATTATGATCGCGCCATCGGAAATTTCCTAAATAAGGAACAAACCACCGATGCGTCATTCTCGCTTTCATTGCCACTTGCCATCCGTCTGCGTTACGGGGAAAACCCGCATCAAACCGCCGCGCTCTACGGCGACTTCGATCGACATTTCGAAAAACTCCACGGCAAGGAACTTTCGTTTAACAACATTCTCGACATCAGCGCGGCGACTAATCTGATCGCTGAGTTTGAAGAACCGGCGGTGGCGATTCTGAAACACACCAATCCCTGCGGGGTTGGTTCCGATGTCGATCTGCGCGCGGCGTGGGAGAAGGCGTTCGCCACCGACAAGCAAGCGCCCTTCGGTGGAATCATCATCTGCAACCGGCCCATCGATGAACCGCTGGCCAAAGCGATCAGCGAGATTTTTAGCGAGGTCATCATCGCACCCGAGTTCGAAGCGGAAGCGCGGGCCCTTTTGCAAAAGAAAAAAAATCTCCGGCTCATCCGCCTGCTTTCGCTCGCCGCGGAGGCGCGGCCGAAGATCGACATCCGCTCGGTGTCCGGAGGAGTGCTGGTGCAGGACGCTGACCGTGAAAGCCAAATCGCGCGAAATGTCGTGACACAACGAGAGCCGACAAAATCTGAAGTGGACGCGATGCTTTTTGGATGGCGCGTGGCTAAGCACGTAAAATCGAACGCCATTGTTTATGCGGCGGCGGATCGCACTCTCGGCATCGGTGCCGGCCAAATGTCGCGGGTGGATGCTTCGCGCATCGCGATTTGGAAAGCAGAGGAAGCTGGGCTTTCACTGAAAGGAAGCGCAGTCGCAAGCGACGCTTTCTTTCCGTTTCCCGACGGCTTGATTGCCGCAGCCGATGCAGGCGCAACGTGCGGGATTCAACCGGGCGGGTCAGTTCGCGACGAAGAAGTCATTGCCGCCGCCAACGAGCGCAATCTCGCGATGATCTTCACCGGCAGACGCCATTTCCGCCATTAGATTCACTAATGTTCCGATCAATCGCATCCGATCAGATCGAGGCTTGGCGTGACCAATTCCAGCGTGATGGATATCTGGTCCTGCCCGCTTACTTTTCTTCCGCGGAAATCGACGCGGTGCTGACCGCGACGGATGCGACGCTGCGGTCACGGCCGATGGAAGTGGTGATCGATAGTTTGCTGGACGGCGAGCGCACGTTTTATGCGCTGGCGCGCAATCCGGAGGCGCGCCATTTCAAGTTCAACGATCTTTACCTGCTGCTCGACGAGGTGCGCGCGATCGCGCTGGAGCCCGGCTTGTCCGAGTTGCTTCGCGCGTTGCTGGGCGCGCAGTCGCCGGTGCTTTGCAACAGCCTGACCTTCGCGAAAGGGAGCGCCCAGCCGATGCACGTCGATTCGCTTTTCATGACGCCGCAAACGCCGCACCACCTCGTGGCCACCTGGATGGCATTTGAAGATGTCGATCCGGCGGCGGGTCCGCTCGAATATTATCCGCGCAGCCACGAAATTCCGCTTTACCGCTTCATCGATGGTTCACATCACGCGAACCCGGATGAAATGCCGCAGTGGTCCGCTTATATCCAGCGCGAACTGGAGCGACGCGGGATGAAAAAGAAAACGTTTCTCGCGCGAAAAGGCGACGTGTTCATCTGGCACTCCGATCTCGTCCACGGCGGCGGAGCCATTCAAGACGCCACCAAGACGCGGCTCTCGCTGGTTTGCCATTATTACACGGAATCGGATTGCCAGCGCTTTCCCGAATGGAAACTGGAGAAGCTCAACGCCGGGTTCTGGCTCAATCGTCTGCCGGCCGCAGTGCGAAGCGCGCCCGATCGTTTCGACGCCGCGCATCCGTTTCCAGAGGCCGCGTATTTACGCCGTCACCCCGACCTGCGTGTCGCCCTTCACGAGGGCCGGATCGCATCGGGTTTCGGACACTACCAGACGCATGGATACGCAGAGGGCCGGGCCATCTGACCGATCTCGCAACGTTCCTCAACCGCCGCGGGCGGAAGAGAGTGTCAACAGCCAGATGCAGAGTACGCTGGCAATGACGAGCGCCACCCAGCTCGCCCCCATCGGTATCTGATAACTGGCAACGATCACTTTGGCGTGCGTGTAAAGCCGCGCCGCGTGACCGAGCGCAAAAAAGCCAAAAACTATTGCTGAGACACGTAATCCAGTTGTTTGTGAGCTCATGTTTGTATTTTCTACGCCGATCTTTATTTGTCAGTAAAAATGCGCGGGCATTCGTACGCTGGATCGACATCTTCGTTTCGCGAGCGTTTTTGCTGTAGTCGCCACCCTCTCGCGCCGCTGTTCTATTCGTTAGGCGTCTTAAGCTGCGCGACTCCCCCGCATCGACGCCGCTTGCACGATCACGCCGACCACAGCGAGGCCAACAAATAGAATTGTCGATCCTGATTGCGGTAGCACGAGCGCACTCTGAATTAGATGCGCGCCGACAACAGAGGAGAGAATAATCAACGCCCAATCGAACAAGACGAGCAGGAGCACCGCGCCAATAATTCCACCGATTACAAACGTGATGCCGACGTAATGCGCAAGCTGAACGAAAAATGATGCCGCAATTGCGACTGCTAGTTTGCCGCCGGCAAGAAAACCGGCGACGGCGATGGCAATCTTTTGCAAGAAAATTGCCAGTAACGCGCCAACAAATCCGAGCACAAGCGCAAGCGTCAGCGCCAGCAATGGCGAAGGTTCCTGAATCAGATGCGGCGCAAGCTCGACGCCTGCCGCGAATCCCACCGCCGCCACAAACAGCCAAAACAATTTGCGCCCGAACAGCAGAATTACCGCGCCGATAATGAGGCCGATAATCGGAACGGGAAATTTCATCGAGGTCAACGAACTTGACACGATGGTTATCAACTCGGCAAGCAGCACCAATCTAAATTAACGACAAGGGCGCAATGAATCGAGGCCATCAGATTGATCCCCTGGCGCTTTTCATCATCGCATCCCGTTTCGGTTTGAATTCGACGCCGGGTTTCCATTCCGGGAATTTGGCGCCGTTGGAGATCTGGTAGCCGACTTCGAAAAGAAGATCCACATCCTGCACCGCGCCGGTCAGGTCCCAATCGGGTTTCACTTCGTCCGAGACCTGATGGTAATCGTGCAGATCGAATTCATCGGAGCGAAGCGGTGCATCAGGCGGCCGCGAAAACAAGTGCTCGCCGTTTCCGATGTAAAGCGACGGCAAACCAACTTTTGAAAATTCAAAGTTGTCCGCGCGATAAATCTTTCCTTTCTCTGGCCGGCTATTTGGGATGGCGACGCGGCCTTGTCGCTTCGCCGCGTCGGCGAGCATGTCATCGAGCGTGGACATACCGGAGCTAACATCTTCAATGTCGCGCGCTTTTCCCCAGACATTCATGCTGTCGATGTTGAGATCGGCCAGCGTTTTTTCCAGCGGATAAACAGGATGCTGCGCGTAAAATTTCGCGCCGAGCAATCCAGCTTCCTCCGCTGTGGTGCACATGAATAGGATCGAGCGTCTTGGCGGCGGATTTAATTTCGAAAACGCCCGTGCCAATTCGATGACGGCTGCGTCCCCCGAAGCGTTGTCGACCGCGCCATTGAAAATTTGATCGCCCGGCAATTCGGGATGCCGGCCAAGGTGGTCCCAGTGCGCGGTGTAAATGATGTATTCATCCTTTAATTTCGGATCGTTTCCTTCGAGCTTGCCGATGACATTGTGCGACTTGAACGAGCGCAAGGCTTGCTTGATCTCGATCTTCGCCTTCGCATTTAGCGCAACCGGTCGAAAATCCTTCGAAATCGCCGATTTTTTGAGCGCGTCGAAATCCTGACCGCAATCGCCGAGTAATCTCTTCGCCACATTGAGTGTGATCCACGAGCGCGCTTGCACCGCGTCCTTGTTTTTGTCCGGTGTATCGAGCTCATAATTCTCCTTAGCCCAGCTGGTTCGTACCACGGCGTAGGGATACGCGGCTGGTTCCGTTTCATGGACGATGATTGCCGCGGCAGCTCCTTTTTGAGCGGCGATTTCGTATTTATAGGTCCAGCGTCCGTAATACGTCATCGCTTTTCCTTTGAACATCTTCTCGTCGAGCTTCGTCGGGTCATTCGGGTCGGGAACTGGTGGATCGCCGATCAACATCAGCAGCGTTTTGCCCCGCACATCGACATCTTTATAATCGTCCCAGCCATACTCCGGCGCGACAACGCCGTAACCAACAAACACAAGCTCGGAATTGTCGATCTTGATTTCGTTTTGCAACCGCGCCGATGAGGCGACGAAATCATCCGGATATTTCAGCTCGTTTCTTTTGTCACCAATTGTGAACGACAATTTGGGTTCGCTCTTGATACCCATTAGCGGGACTTCATGCGTGTAACTGCCATCTGGATTTCCCGGCTTCAAACCGATTCCCTTGAATTGGTCCGAGATGTACTTCACCGAAAGCTCTTCGCCTTTCGTCCCCGGCGCGCGGCCTTCAAATTCGTCCGAGGAAAGAATCTTGATGTGCGCGAGTAAACCATCGTCGGCTTCAGTTTCAGTTCCGGTTGATCGGCGGCGAAGACCGATGACATGACCGCGACGGAAATTCCTACGACGACAAGAAACGACGTCTTCATGCTCGTAATCTAGCGCAGGCCTCTGGCTTGCGAATCGCAGTACAGATTGAGCTGTATCACGTCTGCGACGGCCGAATTCAAGCAACATTTTACCCGTTTTTTTCTCTGGACTAACGATGGCAGATTTGATTTGATCGCCGCGCCAACAAAGGGATTCGGTTATAAAGAGGTTTTTTTTCAAGATTGCGCTCTTTGCAGCGCTGATTTTCTTGGCCGTCGCTGCGCCGAAAAATAGCCGGAGCACCGTCGTGCTCGCACCGATCCTGGGCAATTATCCCGACACATCACTTCTGCTCAGCACCGACACCACGGTTACGCCGGATGCCGCGCCGGCTAACACGACGAGCATCAATGTCTCTACTTCGACCAACTTCAAAGGTAGGCTCGAAGGTTATCCGGCGACGGGCGTGGTGCGCGTGACCGACGCGCATCCAGCCGGGGCGTACACGGTAACGGTCACAGCCTTCGACAGCAGTGGCGCGAGCGCAACCAAGACGTTCACGCTGACCGTGACGACGCCGGCGACGTGCACTCCAATTAACTTCGCAGCTGCAGCAAACTTCGTCGCTGGCAATGCTCCTATCTCAGTCGCAGTGGGCGATTTCAATGGCGACGGCAAGCAAGACCTCGCCGTGACCAACTCCGACAACGTGTCGG
>Ga0193735_1000445_pt1 | contig 13116 bp, 6 predicted proteins | sample U1m2metaG_FD_145080 | JGI IMG/M metagenome (GOLD analysis project Ga0193735, IMG submission 145080) | Soil microbial communities from a riparian zone of the East river system, Colorado, United States - U1m2 | ecosystem: Environmental > Terrestrial > Soil > Riparian zone | place: USA: East River... | reverse complement strand
TTTTCTGATGAAGGCGTAAAGCGTTCGATCCTTGTCGGAGATCGGCGCGTTGTCGAGATCGTTCAGGACACTCTGCACCAGAGCGCGATCCCCGTGCAGCTCCGCCGCGACCGCGGCGTGTGAGCCAATTCAGAAGAGGCACTGGTTGAGCTTCGACGTGAACGCCGCGATCAGCTCGCGCTGCCAGGGCGGGAGCGGCGAGGGGCCGCGCATCACGCCCTGCGTGAACACCGACAGGTGCTGGGTTCGCTCGGGCTTGAAGGCAAACAGGTGCAGGATCTGGGGAATCGGAATCCCCGCTCCTCGCATCTGCCTGAACATCGTCGCATGCGGCTCAGCCGCGTCGTAGTTCTCCACAACTGACAAATACATCGGCTTCATATGATCGCGGTTCTCCTTGGCGGCATTCTATGCCTCGCGCTCATGGCCCGCAACAGACTGAGCTACAACTGCGAGGGGAGCTAGGTAGGAGGTGGGAGGTGCTTGGTACGAGGTAGGAGGTAACGCGCATTACATCGCGCTTCTACCCCGTACCTCGTGCCTAGCACCTCGCACCCCCCACCTAGCTCTTCTCGCAGTTGCAGTTAATCGCCCGCCTAGCTCTTCTCGCAGTTGCAGTTAACTCCCTGGTTATCACCCCGAGGCCCTCGAGGCACAGTCGCACAAGGATTCTTATCTTGACATTTCCTTCACCAGACAGCATTAATGGCCACGCGTTTCGATCCAAGGCAGGTCGGACCGCCGATTCCGGCAACCCGGATGCATCGGCGATCTTCGCGCGCCCCGAATCACGACGCAAAAAAATGAGCGCGGTCAAAGTCCCATTCACCACCCGTGGAGGACCTCCGTATGGCAGCTGTTCGTCGTCTCACTCTCGCACTAGTGGTCGGCCTTTTAGTGTCGACTCGACTGGGTGCTCAAACCCCAGTCCCCCCCACAGGAACCGTCACAGGAAGAGTCCTTGACGCCGGGACACAGCAACCCGTCGCCGATGTCAGCGTTTTCGTCGAGGGCACCCGACGCGGCGCTGTCACCGCGGCCGACGGTAGCTTCACCATTGGCGGCGTACCGTCCGGCTCGCAGACGGTACGAGCCCGTCGCATCGGGTTCGGCGCGCCCATTCAGGTAGTCGTCGTACCCAACGGCGGATCGGTCAGCGTGCTCTTCGCGCTCGACCGCAGGGCAGCAGTCCTCGAAGAGGTCGTCACGACGGGTTACGGCACGCAGCGTCGACTCGCGATCACCGGATCGGTTGCAACGATCGATGCGGACCAGGCCAAAGTTGCGGTACCCACGAACGTCACCAACCTCATCGAGGGCCGCGCCACCGGCGTCCAGGTCACCCAGAACAGTGGTGAGCCCGGTGCGGGCGCGCACATTCTCATTCGCGGCGGCACTTCGATCAGCGCCAGCAACGAACCGCTCTACGTCATCGATGGCGTCGCGGTCACCGGGAATCAAAGCGAGCCGGGCGGGTTCGGCATCGGCGGCGATCCACCGCTTCCGCGGAACCCGATGAACATGATCAATCCGTCGGACATTCAGTCGGTCACGATCCTGAAAGATGCGGCGGCCACCGCGATTTACGGCGCCCGCGCTGCCAACGGCGTGATTCTGATCGAGACCAAGAAGGGCACCGGCGGCGGACCGACCGTTGAATACGAGATCGCGGCGGGCTCGGCTTCGGGACCAAAACGTCTGGACGTCCTGAACGGCGACCAATACCGGGCCTTCATTCAGTCGCAAGTAACCGCCGGCGTCCTTCCGGGGACCGCACTGACGGGAGAGGGAACGGCGAATACGAACTGGGAGGACGCGCTCATGCGTCACTCCGCGACGGTGAACCACAACCTTTCCTTCTCCGGCGGCTCCGCGAATACGACATACCGCGCGTCGCTCAACTACTTCGATCAGCAAGGCATCGTCATTGCCAACGGCCTCCGGCGCTACCAGGCCCGGGTCAACGGCAACCACCAGGCAATGGATGGCAAGCTTCGTCTGGCGCTCAACCTGACCGGCTCGCACGTCATCAACGATTACCTCGCGTTCAACGAGAACAGCGGATTCGAAGGCGGCGTGTTCGTCAACATGGTGAACTTCAATCCTACGCACCCGATCACAGTCACGGATGCGACTGGAAACACGTCCTATTTTGAAATCGCGCCGGGCGCACAATCGGTGCGTAACCCAGTCGCGATCGCCAACCAGGTGCTCGACAAAGGCGTGTCGGACCGAACTCTCGGCAATGTTTCCGCCGACTATGACATCTTCTCGAGTCTCACCGCACGCGTCAACATCGGGGTCGACCGCACGGGAGGCGAACGGAACTTCTACCTTCCGCGAATCAGCTCGATCGGCGCGGCGTTCAATGGACTCGCACAGCGGGCCAGTCAGGACGATCAAACCAAGACCCTTCAGACGCTTCTCACCTTTCATCCGACGTTCTCGAGCGCCTCGCGCGATTTTGAAATCGTCGGCGGATACGAGTTCGGCCAGAACACGATCAACGGATTCGGAGTGCAGACTCGTAACTACCTCACCGATGCCTTCACCTTCAACAGCCTTGGCAGCGGTAACACGGTTGAGCCTCCCTACGCATTTAGGACGGAGAGCCGGCTTGTTTCCTTCTTCACCAGGGCGAACGTTGGTTTTAGAGAGAAATACTTCCTGACCGGCGTGCTCAGAAAGGATGGAGCGTCTGAATTCGGCGCTAATCACAAGTGGGCAACCTTCCCGGCCATCTCTGGCTCGTGGCGCCTTAGCCAGGAGTCTTTCATGAAAAGCGGGCCGTTCAGCGAACTGAGGCTGCGTGCCGGCTGGGGCAAGACGGGAAATCCGGCGGTGCCACCATACTCCTCTCTGATTCTTCTCGGAGCTGACGGCGGCTCTCGCTACGCGTTCGGCGACCAGGCTGTCACCGGCGTGACGCCGCAAACAAACGCCAACCCCGATCTCAAGTGGGAAGAGACCGCTCAGTCGAACCTTGCCCTCGATTACGGACTCCTTAATAACCGACTGAACGGCAGTCTCGAATACTACGTCAAGAACACCCATGACCTGCTTCTCAGGGTGCTCGTTCCCCAGCCGGCGGTGATCGGTGACCGGCTCGAGAACATCGGGAAAGTTCGTAACAAGGGCGTAGAGTTTTCGCTCGACGGACAGGTTTTGCAACGGAGCGCTCTGAACTTGTTTGCGGGATTCGTCTTCTCGCACGACAAGAACGAGGTTGTCGACCTTGGAGGCCGTACCTTCATCCCGGACGCTCAAGCCAGCGGGCAGGGGCAATCAAATCAGTTTACCCAGCGCATCATGCCGGGCCAGCCAATTGGCACATTCTTCGGGCCGATTTTCACTGGCGTGAACGCCACAGGGCAGCAGTTGTTCAACAAGTACACTGTTACTCGCGATGCGAACGGAAATGAGACCAGCCGGGTGCTGAACGGAACGACGACATCACCGGGGGGTGACGATTACGTGATCCTCGGGAACGCGAATCCGTCGTACACTTTCGGCATTCACACCAACGGAACGTGGAACGCGTTCGACTTCAGCATGCTTATTAACCGGGTGGCGGGACAGAAAGTCTTCAACAATACCGCCCTCGTTTACTCTACAAAGGGCAACGCCCTCCAGGACAAAAACTTCCTGGCGGCCGCGCTGAACGACCCAACCGGGATCCACGAGCCGGCGATCTACTCCTCACGCTGGATCGAAGATGGATCGTTCACCAGATTGGCGAACATCACCGTCGGGTACACCTTCGACCTGCCGAGAGTCCTCGGCGTGGCGAGAGGGACGCGCGTTTACGTGTCAGGCGACAACCTGCATCTGTGGACTCCGTACAGTGGTTATGATCCAGAAGTCTTCTCACAGCTGCCCGGCATAGCGCCGCGCGGCGTCGATTACCTGCACTATCCGCGTCCTCGCACGATTACGGGAGGTCTCCGTGTCCAATTCTAGGAAACCATTTATGCTCAAGACGATTGGGGCAGCGGGGGCCTTTGTACTGCTGATACTAGCCCCGGCATGCACCGACCTTACCGAAGTTCCCCAAAGCGCTATCACGCCGGAGAATTTCTACCGGAACGAAGATGAAGTGATCGGCGGATTGGCGTCGGTGTACGCGCAGCTTCGTACGACGGACGACGAGTACTACAACACCTCGGAAGTCAGCACCGACGAGCTGATCGTTCCAACTCGTGGACAGGACTGGTACGACAACGGAAAGTGGCTCGATATCCACCGTCAGACCTTCACTCCGACCAGTCCGGCTGGCCTCGATAACATCAACTCCGCGTGGGTGAACATGTTCCAGGGTGTTGCCCGCGCGAATGTAGTGCTGAATGGCATTTCCACCGCCAACTTTGCCAGCAAGGCGACGGTCACCGCGGAGCTACGCGTGCTGCGAGCCTGGTACTACTTCCTGCTGATGGACTTGTTTGGCGGCGTTCCGATTGCCACCGATCCAGCGATCGAGGCGCGCCCGCAAGCCACACGCGACTCGGTCTTCCGGTTCATCGAGAGCGAGCTGAAGGCTGCACGCCCCGACCTGCCGACAACGTGGCCCAGCACCATGAATGGCCGCGTCACGCAGGGCGCAGTCGACGCGATTCTCGCCAGCCTGTATCTCAACGCCCAGGTCTTCACCGGCACCGTGTCGGCGACCGGCTTGGCACCGGGTGCGGCGCGTTGGCAGGACGCGCTCACTCAGGCAAACCTCGTGATCAACTCCGGTAAATACGCACTCGCAACCAATACTACGGCGGGATGCAGCACCACCGGATGCGGATGGCGGTCCAACTTCACCGCGGACAATTACAAATCGCCCGAGATCATCTTTGCGGTGAAATACCTGAACCAGAGCGGTCTCGGGTTGAACTTCCTGATGCGGGCGCTCCACTACAATCAGTACGACAGCCCCGCACCGTGGAACGGCTTCTCAACGCTAGCGGATACATATGCGGCGTTTGATCCGAACGACCAGCGTAGACAGATCTTCCTCGCTGGACCGCAGATCAACCTCGTTACCGGACAACCGGCAAAGGATCGCCAGGGCAATCCACTGGTCTTCGATCCGAACATTCCGGATGTCACCGCCGCGACCGAGGGGCAAGGCGTTCGGATCGACAAGTGGCCGGTTGACCCCAACCACGTACAGCAGGACAACGGCAACGACTATGCTTTCTTCCGGCTCGCCGAGATGTATTTGATCAGGGCGGAAGCGAACAACGAGCTGGGGAACACGGCGGCAGCAATTGCGGACCTGAACCTGGTCCGTGCCCGCGTGTTTTCACCGCCGCAGCCGACCACGGCAGTTACGCAGGCGCAGGTGCGCGCTGCAATCCTGAACGAGCGTCTGTTTGAGTTCACCTGGGAAGGCAAGAGGCGGCAGGATCTGGTCAGGGCTGGCCAGTTCACCTCGGGAACCTGGTACGCTAAGACCACCAGCACACCCTTCAGGGTCCTGTTTCCAATTCCTCAGACCCAGATCGAAACCAATCCTCAGCTAAAGCAGAACCCGGGATACTAGTTCCGGCTGTAAAACTTTTCTCTCTACATCATGGCCTGCTCTCTTCGGAGGGCAGGCCATGATGCGCAAAGGTGGTCAACATTTCATGAATTCGGCCTTGAGTCTGAGGCTCTGCTATCTCCTTCCCGCGTTCTATCTCGCCGCCGCGTGCGGCGGCAACGAGAAAAAGCAGGAAATCGCCAGCGGTAGAACTGCCGCCCCACCGGTGGACGGTCGTCTCTTCACGTTGCTTCCTTCCAGCTACACGGGAGTGAGCTTCGAGAATCGCGTCGAAGCCACGCCGGAGCTGAACGTCTTCACCTACCGCAACTTCTACAATGGCGGCGGGGTCGCGGCCGGCGACCTGAATGGAGATGGCCTTCCCGAGGTGATGCTCACTTCGAACCAACACGGGAACAAGCTTTACCTGAACAAGGGCCACTTCCAGTTTCAGGACATCACCGACGAAGCGGGCGTCGGTGGCAAAGGATCGTGGGCGACCGGCGTCACCTTCGCCGACGTGAACGGCGATGGTCTGCTCGACATCTACGTCTGCTACGCCGGCAACATCGCCGGCAAGCGCCGCGCGAACGAGCTGTACATCAACCAGGGGCTCGACGCGAACGGTATTCCGACCTTCAAGGAAGAGGCGGCACAGTACGGGCTCGCAGACGAAGGGTACTCGACGCAGGCCACGTTCCTCGACTACGACCGTGACGGGAATCTGGACATGTTCCTCGTCGAAAACTCCTACCGCCCGGCCAACAGCTTCGGCATCCGCAACATCCGCAACGTTCGGGACAAGCTCGGCGGACAAAAGCTGTTCCACAACGACGGCAACGGCCACTTCACGGATGTGAGCGCGAAGGCCGGAATCTTCGGTGGCGAGATCGCTTTCGGCCTTGGCGTAGTCGTGAGCGACGTCAATCGCGATGGATGGCCGGACATTTATGTCTCGAACGATTTCTTCGAGCGCGACTACCTCTACATCAACAACCACGACGGAACGTTCGACGAGCGGCTCGACCGGGAGATGCCCTATCTCTCGTACTTCTCGATGGGGCTGGACATCGCCGACATCAACAACGACGGCTGGCCGGACATCTACACGACGGACATGCTGCCGGAGGACGAATACCGGCTCAGGACCACGTCGACGTTCGAGGGATGGGATACCTATCAGGCGAAGGTCAAAAACGGATTCCATTTCCAGCTGATGCGAAACATGCTGCAGCTGAACAACGGCAATGGAACGTTCAGCGACATCGGGCAGATGGCCGGCGTGGCCCGCACTGACTGGAGCTGGAGCGCGCTCCTCGCGGATCTCGATCTGGATGGCTACAAGGACATCTACGTCACCAACGGCCTCGCCAGGGACGTAACGTCGCAGGATTACGTCGCCTTCCTCGCGAACCAGCAGACAACGCTGACGGCCAACAAAGGGAAGAAAGTCGATTACAAGGCGCTGACGGACGCGACGACCTCGACGAAGCTCGAGCACTACGTCTTCCGCAACAAGGGCGATCTCACCTTTACCAATGAGACAGCCAACTGGGGACTGGACAAGCCCAGCTTTGGGAATGGCGCGACGTACGCGGATCTGGATGGCGATGGCGCGCTCGAGCTGGTGGTGAACAACGTCGACGACACGGCGTTCATCTATCGCAACAACGCTCGCACGCTATTGAACGCCAATCACTACCTCCAGGTGAAGCTCGATGGCGAAGGACACAACAGGTTTGGTATCGGCTCGAAGGTGACGCTTCAGAATGGAAAGCAGATCCTTTATCAGGAGCTTTCGCCGACGCGCGGATTCCAATCCAGCGTCGACTACGTCCTGACGTTCGGACTCGGCAAAATCGATACGGTGCAGACGGTTATTGTGACCTGGCCTGACGGGCGCGTCAGCAACGTGAAGAACGTTGCCGCCAATCAGCGCATCACGGTGAAGCAGTCGGAATCGGCCAAGGGAATCGTCGCTCCTTTGCAGCCCGTGCGGCCGCTGGTCACGGACGTCACGCAACAAACCACATTCCCATTCGTTCACCACGAAAACGACTACGTGGATTTTGACCGCGAGCGTCTGATGCCGAAGATGCTCTCGACCGAGGGTCCGCTGATGGCGGTGGCGGACGTCAACGGCGATGGACTCGACGACATCTTCATCGGTGGCGCGAAGGATCAGCCGAGCGCGATCCTGATCCAGCAACCGGATGGCGGGTTCGTGAAGAGCAATGAGCAGCTGCTGGCGCAGGACGCCCTCTCAGAGGACATCGGCGCTGTGTTCTTTGACGCAAACGGAGATGGGCATCCCGATCTCTACGTTGTCACGGGCGGCAGCGAGTTCTCCGACGCCGCATCGCCGCTAGAAGACCGGCTCTACCTGAATGATGGCAAGGGGAATTTCAGGAAAGCGGTCGGCGCCCTCCCACCTCTCGCGCTGAGCGGGTCGCGCGTGGCGGCGGCGGATTTCGACGGCGATGGCGCGATCGATCTGTTCGTCGGCGGGCGGAGCGTTCCCGGACGCTACGGCATCGATCCCCAGAGTGTGTTGTTACGAAACGATGGCCGCGGAAAGTTCACGGACGTCACCGACAAGGACGCGCCTGGCCTCTCGCACATTGGCATGGTCACCGATGCGATGTGGAAGGACATCGACGGAGATGGCCGGCCCGATCTCATAGTCGTCGGCGAGTGGATGCCGATCACGATCTTCCACAACGCCGGTCACGGAAAGCTTGAGAAGATGAACGTGCCCGGGCTCGAGAAGAGTAACGGCTGGTGGAACCGCATCATTGCCGGAGATTTCACGGGTCACGGCCGGGTCGATTTCATCGTGGGCAACCTCGGCCTCAACACCCGGCTACAGGCTAAGGAAAAAGAGCCGGTGACGATGTACGTGAAGGATTTCGCGCACAACGGCTTCGTGCAGCAGATCGTCTCCTACTACAACAACGGAAAGCAGTACCCGCTCGCGTTGCGCGACGATCTGCTCCGGTCGCTGACTTTCCTGCAGGACCGCTACCCCAATTACAAGGATTACGCGAAACAGACCGTGGCGGATGTCATTCCCCAGAAGGACCTCACCGACGCGGTGGTGAAGAACGCTTATACGTTCGCGACGAGTCTGGCGAGGAACAACGGCGACGGCACGTTCACCTTGGTGCCGCTGCCGCTCGAGGCGCAGATTGCGCCCATGTACGGGATTCTGGCGGCGGATATCGATGGCGACGGGAAAGCGGACCTGCTCATGGCCGGAAACTTCGATGGCGTCAAACCAGAGATCGGGAAGATGAGCGCCGGATATGGCCTATACCTGCGCGGCGACGGTAAGGGCCACTTCACTCCCGTGAGGGAGCTCGAGAGCGGGTTCTTCGTTCCTGGACAGGCCCGCGACATTCAGCGCGTTCGAACCCGCAAGGGGAGCGTCTACATCGTGTCCCGCAACAACGATAGGCCCCTTATCTTCCGCGCGAGCGCACCCGCGGCAGGAGCCGACAGCAAGCGATGAGAAGGCCTCTAATTGGTCGTGTGCTTGGTCTTGATGATGATCACGCCATTGGCGCCGCGCAGGCCGTAATAAGACAAACTGGCGGCATCCTTGAGCACTTCGATCGTGGCGATGTCGTGTGGATTGATTCCGAGCAGCGCCCCACCAGGCCCGGGTTGTATCGGAAGACCGTCGATCACGTACAGGGGCTGGGTGTTGGCCGCCAGGGACGTCTGGCCGCGAATCTGGATCGCAATGCCCCCATCTGCTGTCCGTGTGATCAACGCGCCGGGAACCTTGGCGGCGAGTGTCTTCTCGATCGCATCGTTTCCGGCGCGCTCGAGGTCGTCGGCTGTTACTGTAGTGCCGGCGCTCGGTGGGGGAACAGAGGGCGCAGGCTGATCGCTTTCACCCGGGCGCGCGGTATTACTGGAGGCGCATCCGGAGAAGAGCCCGACGAGCAAAGCGCAGGACAGAGCTACGCGCGGCGTTAATGACGCCATATGACTGTGGCGCAAGGCCAAAAGAGCTGTAAATAAGATAGCTGCATTAGCTATGCCCGCTATTGTTTTCTTTGTTTAGCTGCTCGATGAGCGTTCCGCAGTCGCAAATGGCGACGCGCCATGTTTCGCTGATTTCACAAATGGAGAATGAGATGAAGATGTACGTGCCCAGCTGGACCCGCGGAATGACGTTCGCCGCCCTATTGGTGACGCTCACCGCTTCTTCCGTGATGGCCCAGGACACCATCAGCGTCGCTTCGCCGGATGGCAGGAACAAGGTGGGCGTCGCGGTCCATGAAGGAAAACTCTACTACATCCTCAGCAGAGACGGCCGCTCCCTCCTTCTCCCTTCGATGCTCGGCTTCGAATTCAAAGGAGCCCCGACGCTGCGCGACGGTCTCCGGATCACGGGGAGCAAGAGGGCGACGCACGATGAGACGTGGACGCAGCCGTGGGGCGAGGTCGCCCGAGTGCGGGATCACCACAACCAGCTGCGCGTATCGGTGGTCGAGACGGCGGCTCCCGGACGGACCTTCGATTTGGTGGTCCGCGCCTTCAACGATGGCATCGGGTTCCGCTACGAAGTTCCGACGCAAGCCGCTCTCGGAGAATTCGTGATCTCCGACGAGCTCACGCAGTTCAATCTCGCGGACGACGCGAAAGCCTGGTGGATTCCTTCCAACAGGCCCAGACTCGACCGCTCGGAGATGCTGTATTCGTCATCGCCGGTCAGCGTCATCGACAGTATTCAAACGCCGCTCACGATGCAGACCCGCGACGGCAAGACGTTCATGGTGATCCACGAGGCAAATCTCGTCGATTACGCACGAATGAATCTGGCCGGCCCGCGCATGGACAGCCGCCTGCTGCACGTCGCGCTCGCTCCCTGGCAGAACGGAGACAAGGTGCGCGGCCATACGCCATTCGTGACGCCGTGGCGCACAATTCAACTCGCCGACCGCGCCGCCGATCTCTCGCCATCGGTCCTGGGGCTCAACCTCAATCCACCAAGCGTCATCTCGGACGTCAGCTGGATCAAGCCGATGAAGTACGTCGGGATATGGTGGGGGATGCACATCAATACAATGACGTGGAGCTCGGGACCGAAACACGGCGCGACGATGGAGAACACCAAGCGCTATATCGACTTCGCCGCGGCCAATGGACTCGGCGGCGTGCTCGTCGAGGGATGGAACGTTGGGTGGGATGGAGACTGGATCAAGAACGCCAATGCATTCTCGTTCACGCAGGCGTACCCGGATTACGATCTACCGGGCCTCGCGAAGTACGCACAGTCGAAGGGAGTCAAAATCATCGTCCACAACGAGACGTCGGGCGGAATCGTGAACTACGAGCGGCAGATGGAAGCCGCGTTCGCGCTCTATCACTCGCTCGGTCTCGATGCGATCAAATCGGGGTACGTCACCGACACCACGCCGGAAGGAAACTCGCACCACTCGCAGTTCATGGTGCGGCACTATCGCAAGGTGCTCGAGACCGCGGCGAAATATCACATCATGATGGATGTCCATGAGCCCATACACGACACAGGCGAGCGTCGCACGTATCCGAACATGATGAGCAGGGAAGGAGCACGCGGACAGGAATACAACGCGTGGGGCGGCGAGGGCGGCAATCCCCCCGAGCACGAGACGAATCTCTACTTCACCCGCTTGCTCGCCGGTCCCATGGATTTCACGCCGGGCATCTTCGATCTCCTGATCGAGCGTGGCACCGGCCGTCCGCGCCGGCCGGAGGAGTCGCACCCCAGGACGACGCTGGCGAAACAGCTCGCGCTCTACGTCGTGATCTACTCGCCGCTGCAGATGGCGGCGGATCTACCCGAGAACTACGTGGGGAAGCCGGCGTTCCAGTTCATCCGCGACGTGGCGGTCGATTGGGAGACGAGCAAGACGATCGATGGCCGTATCGGCGACTATGTCATCGTTGCGCGCAAGGCGAAGAACAGCGACGACTGGTTCCTCGGCGCGATCACCGACGAGGAAGGTCGCACCTTCAGCGTTCCGCTGAACTTTCTGACGCCGGGACGGAAGTACACTGCCGAAATCTACGCTGATGGCCCGGGGGCGAACTGGTCGACAAACCCGCTGCCGGTTAGCATCTCGAAGAGGACTGTGGATTCGAGCACCAACCTGAGTGTCGTGCTGGCGCCGGGCGGCGGGCAGGCCATTCGCTTTACGCCCGCAAAGTAGCGAGTGCGTAAATGGATAGTCGCGGCTGTGTGCGGATTGATCGCATGCAGCCGCGAGCCGCATTCACCAGCGCTGTTTGAGCTGCTGAAGCCAGAAGCGACCGGCGTCACCTTCGCCAACACCCTGCCGGAGAAGCCGGACTTCAACATCCTCAACTATCTCTACTACTACAACGGGGCCGGTGTCGCAGTGGGCGATGTCGATGGTGATGGCTTGCCCGACCTCTACTTTACCTCGAACCTCGGCTCCAACAAGCTCTATCGCAACAAGGGCAATTATCAGTTCGAGGACATCACCGACAAGGCGGGCGTTGCTGATTCGATTGGCTGGAAGACGGGCGTCACGATGGCGGACGTCAACGGAGATGGGAAGATCGACATCTACGTCTCGGGTGCGGACTACCTCGGGCTCCACGGACGCAACGTGCTCTACATCAACAACGGCGACGGGACATTCACCGATCGCACGAAGCAGTACGGGCTCGATCGCGTCGGCTACAACACTCAGGCGCTGTTCTTCGACTACGACGGGGACGGCGACCTGGATATGTATCTCCTCGATCACTCGACGCACACCCAGCGGCCGCAGGCGCAGGGCAGCCCGAAGAGTCCGCGCACCAGCGATCGTTTGTTCAGGAACGACGGTGGCCACTTTACCGATGTTACCGACGCCGCCGGGCTGCACGACGGTATCGACGGGTACGGCCTGGGCATCGTGGCTAGCGATTTCAACAACGATGGCTGTCCGGACATCTACGTTGCCAACGATTTCCAGGGGAACGACTACCTCTACATCAACAACTGCAACGGGACGTTCACTGAATCGATAGCGAAGGAGACGGGACACACGAGCAGATTCTCGATGGGTGTGGACGCCGCCGACTTCAACAACGATGGCCGCACCGACATCATCTCGCTCGACATGCTCCCCGAGCGCGAGGACATCCTCAAGACGTCCGCGAATGCGGAGACCTTCAACGTCTACAACCTGATGCTGCAGGCGGGCTACGAGCCGCAGTACGCGCGCAACGCATTGCAACTCAATCGCGGCAAGGGGAAGTTCAGCGAGATCGGCTACCTCGCCGGCGTGTTCGCCACTGACTGGAGCTGGGCGGCGCTCTTCGCCGACCTCGACAATGATGGCAGAAAGGACCTGTTTATCACCAACGGCATCTACCGCCGGCCGAACGACATGGACTACATCAGCTTCGTCGGCAACGAAGCGGTGCAGGCCACGCTGCACGACACGATCACGCAGGGAAATCTCCGGTTGCTGCAGAAGATGCCTCAGGTCCCGATTGCCAACTACGCATTTCAGAACGAGGGCGATCTCAGATTCAGGAACATGGCCGAGGCGTGGGGGCTGGCGCAGCCAGGATTCTCGAACGGCGCGGCGTACGTA
>Ga0193735_1000444_pt1 | contig 13129 bp, 8 predicted proteins | sample U1m2metaG_FD_145080 | JGI IMG/M metagenome (GOLD analysis project Ga0193735, IMG submission 145080) | Soil microbial communities from a riparian zone of the East river system, Colorado, United States - U1m2 | ecosystem: Environmental > Terrestrial > Soil > Riparian zone | place: USA: East River... | reverse complement strand
CGACAAATGCCAAACTCGCTGCGCCCAATGATCAGTCCGCCATCATCGAGACTTCCCTCCGGAGTATCAGCAAGCAATGCGGGGTAATCATTGTCGAAAACCAGGGTACCGTCATACTTCGGATTCGTCGCTCCGGCAGCTCGCGTATTTCCCGGACACATGTAGCACGCGGGATCATATTTGGGCGGGATCTCGGTAGCTGCCTTTTCCACCTGGCCCAACCACGGGCGCTGAGTGCGATGCGGGGATACCAAAATCCATTCGCGTGTCAGGGGATTGAATCGCCGGTGAGGATGCTCTTTCAGATCGAAATTATCCACGTTCGTGCTCCTCAGCCGACGCGCGAGAGTTCGTCATCGTTAATGGACTGTTGTGGAGGCCTAATCATTCCTTGACCTCGCCTGCACCCTCGGCCGCGAGAGACACAAATATCTGAGGCGCATAGCCGGTGGATTTTTCGTAAGCAGCGCCAATGCGAGATTGGAATTCATTAACAGCGTCAACCCTAACCAGATTAATGGTGCACCCGCCGAATCCGCCTCCTGTCATACGCGCGCCGTAAACACCTTCTTGCTGGGCTGCCAGTGCCACCATCAAGTCGAGCTCAGCGCAACTGACTTCATAATCATCCCGCAGACTACGATGGGATTCGGCCATCAGCGTGCCAAAGGTTTTCAGATCTCTTTTCTCCAATGCGGTTGCAGCTTCGTTCACCCTGGCATCTTCAGTGATTACGTGACGGCATCTCTTGTAAATGATTTCGGGGAGCATACCGGCTCGAGCCTCGAGTTCGGCGAGACTCACGTCACGGAGAGCACGAATGCCGGGCAGAGAGCCTGACAGTAGCCGCACTCCTTCTTCGCACTCTGCGCGCCTGGTGTTGTATTCGCTGCTGGCAAGTTCGTGCTTGACCATGGTATTGCAGACCACCAGGCTCACCTCGTGGGGAAGTGGAAGCAATCGGTATTCCAGAGATCGGCAATCCAACACCAATGCATGGCCGGCCTGACCGCAGCCCGAGATGAACTGGTCCATGATGCCGACGCGTGCCCCGACAAATTCGTTTTCAGCACGCCGGCACAATTGCACGAGCTCAAGCCGATTGACGTCCAGTCCCGAATTTTCCAGCAATGCAAGGCCGCTTGCCACTTCGATTGCGGCAGACGAACTTAACCCTGAGCCGATAGGTACGTCGCCGCGGATCAGCAGATTGGCGCCCTGCAGATGATGGCCGACCTGCTCCAGCATGACGGCCACTCCGGAAACGTAATCACTCCAGTGATTTCGTGGTGCCACGCCAGCCTGTAAATCGATTTCGACGCTTTCGGAGAAGTTGATGGAATGCAACAACAGTTTACGGTCATTGCGGGGAGCAATAGCGATCCAAACATAAAACTCAATGGCTGCCGGCATTACGAAGCCGTCATTGTAGTCAGTGTGCTCCCCGATCAGGTTGATACGCCCCGGGGCTCGATAAACACGCGCGCGACCGCCATAACATCTGTGGAATTTCTCCTGCAGCTCGGCTGATATGTTGGTCCCCACGTTTTTGAACTGAAGAAATAGCGACGTCCTAGTGATGGCTGCTATCTGGACGCTGCTGAGTTACCTGAGGTCGGCCGGTCTCGCCCTTTCCTGCGCCGCGGCGCCCAAGTACGACCATGATCACTCCGAATATGAGCATGACCAGTCCCCATTCCAGATTGACATTGATTCCAAGCGAACGCTCGTAAAGCGCTTTCTCGCTCACCAAGCCATACCCGGCCAGCAGCAATCCCAGCACGGTGAACAAACCACCAATCGGCAAACGGATATCGAGTCCCATTCGAAGCTCCCTCTACCAGAAAACCAGGTTGAGTAAGAGTGTCATTGCCAAAACCAGTGCCCCCAGTATTGCGGGCCGCTTGAACCAGGGCACATTTTCCTCGCTGGGGCGCGGGGTTAAAGAATGCACAAGTCCAACTAGGTCCCTTTCGTCCCGCGGCCTTGTCACAAGACTGACAAGAATCGTAACTACGAAACAAGTTGTCCACGCCCAGATAGCCGTCCAAAAATTCTGGGCCATCTCACTGGGATAGACATGCAACACCGATCCCAGCCAGCCTCCCTTAACACCTGGCACGGCGCCGGCGGAGAGGGTAAGACCATGATGCAGCGCTGCGGCTGCGGTACCTGATATCAAACCGGAGAACGCTCCGTGTCCGGTCGCGCGCTTCCAGAACATGCCCAGAAGAAACGTAGCAAAAAGCGGAGCATTGACGAACGCAAATACCAGCTGGAGCATGTCCAGAATGTTATTGAAACGAGTGGCGACATAAGCAGCCATGATGGAGAGCGCAATGCCAAACACCGTCGCTAGTCTTCCCATGAAAAGATAATGGGCGTCGCTGGCATTCGGTCTTATATAAGATTGATAAATGTCATAGGTCCAGACGGTGTTGAATGCCGTGACGTTGCCGGCCATGCCCGACATGAAGCTGGCCAATAGCGCGGTAAGACCGAGACCAAGAATCCCTGTCGGAAAATAGTGCAACAGCATGTTGGGAATGGCCAGGTCGTAATCGAGAACAGGTTTCCCGTTCTTGTCGAGTTTGGGCTGGCCGGTCTCGTCCATCTTAGCGGGGATCAGTCCTTCGCCGGTTGACGGAACTAATTGCACCGCTGCGGTTGACGCAACCGGCGGAAGTTGTGTCGGCAGAGCGATGGCGATCAGTCCGGGCAGGATTACCAGGAAGGGAAAAAACATCTTGGGAATGGCAGCGATCAGCGGAGTACGCCGAGCGGCGCTCATGGAATCCGCTGCCATCGCGCGCTGCACTACCAGAAAGTCAGTGCACCAGTAACCGAAAGAGAGGACGAATCCAAGTCCCATCACTAACCCGAACCATTCCACACCCAAGGGGTTAGTGTTCGGATTGGTCATGCCTGCCCAGGAATGGGTGTAAGTGCGCGGGAGTTTCTCCGTGAGCCCGTGCCAGCCTCCGACATTTTTCAAGCCCAACCAGACCAGTGGCAGAAAGCCAGCGACGATGAGGAAGAACTGCAGAACCTCGTTGTAAATCGCGCTCGAAAGGCCTCCCAGGAGGATGTACGCCAGCACCACCAGCGCCGAAAAGAGGATGCTCACATCAAAAATCCATTGCGACGAAATCGACATGCGCTGGAAAGGAACGTCAAGAATATGCAGGGTCTGAATCAACCTCGCCATGGCATACATCGAAATGCCGGAAGAAAACACGGTCATGATGGCGAAGGAGATGGCATTCAGTCCGCGTGTTTTTTCATCAAAACGCAGACGAAGGTATTCCGGCACAGAGCGGGCCCGAGAGCCGTAGTAGAACGGCATCATGAAAATGCCGACAAAGACCATGGCGGGAATGGCGCCGATCCAATAGAAATGGCTGGTGGCAATGCCGTACTTCGCTCCAGAAGCGGCCATCCCAATCACTTCCTGAGCGCCCAGATTGGCCGAAATAAATGCCAGTCCACATACCCAGGCGGGAATTGCACGGCCTGCCAGGAAAAAATCCGTGCTGGTTTTCACTTTGCGCTTGAGCAGAAACCCAATGCCCAGCACAAAAACGAAGTACACCAGCATGATGATCCAATCGATCGCAGTGAGGTTCATGGATCAGGCCTCTAATTGAGATTCGGAGGTCCGGCTATTTGCAAGGTGACAACGGAAAGCATAGCGATTATAGTCACGCGCGTAGGCTTCGGCGTCGCTGTGTCCGCGTACCCAGTCACCCCAATTTTCATTTCCGATTTCCCAATACTTCACGTGGAAGGGATCTGGATGCCCGTTGGCCGCGCGCATGGCCCCGTACTTCGAGGTCGCTGGCCCGTTGACGTACTCCACCCAGGCCGCTGCTTCCTCCACGGTTGCGCCACGGCCTTCAACATTCACCGTGATCGACTGGTCGCTCCCCAGATTCTGACAGAGGCGCATAAACTCAGTGATAGTCCTGAGCGACATTTCCTCCCGGCCAGCGGATGAACCTGCTTTTCGCTCACGCTGGTCTGTTGCACGGCGCTTTCGGTTTGGATCATGGGCGCCTCAGTGGTCACCGTAGTGATTTCACCGTTCCAACATGCGCTGTACCCCTGGCGCGCGTGTGGGGTGAGGCATGAAAGCTGATACCTTTCCATCCGTGTTGCTTCTGCTTGGAATCTCGGCTATTGCATCGTTCGGCCAGAGCGATCGTGGAACCAGGCCAAATGAAATGGTACAACCTGTAATCGTTTACACTTTTGTGTTATTTCGCACAAAAGAGCAACCGCTATGAATGAAGATCAACCACCAAGTATGCGACGCTTTGACGTCACTGTTGCGGGCGAACTAAACCTGGATCTGATTCTTTACGGCCTCCCGGAGGAGCTTCCTGGCGACCGCGAACTTCTTGCCAGCGGGATGATGCTCACGCTCGGCAGCTCGTCCGCGATTGTGGCGCACAATCTTGCGGTGTTGGGAAATCGGGTCGGATTCATTTCGCGTATCGGGGATGATCAATTAGGTCAAATCGCTCTTGATCGTCTGGCCGCCGGTGGAGTGGATATCTCCAAGGTTCGTCGTGTCACTGGTTCTACCAAGACCGGGCTGACAGTTATTTTGCAACGCGACGGCTGGCGCAACATGTTGACTTACGCCGGCACCATCTTTGAATTGACTCTCGATGATTTGGACTTCGATTATCTTGCCTCGTCCCGGCACTTTCATCTTTCTTCTTTCTACTTGCAGCGCGGACTCCGGCCGCAGATTCCTGAACTGTTTCGAAAACTTAAAGGAGCAGGTCTCACGATTTCACTCGACACCAATGATGATCCCGACGATGGCTGGGAGGGAGGTCTTCGCGATGCCTTGCGCTACGTCGATGTCTTGCTCCCAAACGAGAGGGAGGCGCGACGGATCGCACGCACTGACAACCTTGATACCGCAATCGCTTTACTTGCGGAAACGGTTCCACTGGTGGTGATAAAGCTCGGTGAGCGAGGAGCCATGGCACAGCGCGGTTCTGAGCGCTTCTTCAGCCCCCCAGTAAAAGTGGAGCTTGTCGACGCCGTTGGGGCCGGCGACAGCTTCGATGCGGGATTTTTACATCAGTTCCTGCGCGGCGGAGACCTGGAAACCTGCCTCGCGAATGGCAATCTGGCCGGCGCTCTCTCCACCACGCGAGCCGGAGGAACCGAAGCCTTTCGTGATCCCGAGCACCGCAAACGGTTCTTCGAAACTCACAAATCGGCAATGAAGTGACGCGGCCGGAGCCGCGATCACCGCGCTATTGGCTTACTTCCAGCAGCAAGTGATCCTTGAACTCGGTTTTCAATCTCGGGACTTTGGCGGCGCTGGCTTCCACCGAGCCAAGGTCTCTTCCATCGGTGTAATCGACGACGCGGTACGCGCCATTTTTCAAGCCTCGTAACTCAACTTCACCTTTCCACGACGAAGCGGATGGCGCGAAGAATGCGTAGTACATCTTGCCATCCTTTTCGATTGCATAGCCCTCGGGCACATCGTATCCGTAGACATATAAGTTGCGGAATGTGCCCTTCGAGAGCATTTTCTGGTTATAGATTCCGATCCATTTTTTCCAATGTGCGTCCTTCTGCTCGGTTAGCAGCACATTTTTAAACTTCGGTCCTGGATCTGGCCACACGAATTTGGTACCCACCACCGCGCCGGTGCCAATCGTGGAAGCAAAGTCATTACCGGACTCAACATAGTTGCCCTTTGCTGATCTGGTCATGGCGGACAACTCCACGTGATCGCCATACACGGCAGCTTCCGGACCGAGCAGCGCTTTATACATTTTGACCCGGCGCCGCACTTGCACTGCGCCCACCGGATCAGCCGTCACTGCTTGATCCATGTAAGGCAACCACGCCAGCGAGGGAGGAGTTCCACAGGGACAACTTTGCGTGACACTTTCCGGCTTAATGGCGCGGGTGGTCTGGAAAATTGTCTTGTAAACCTCACCCATGGCATTGACGGAATCCTGCGGTGACTTATGGTGATGCGCCGGGTTGTAGCAAGCCGGGACGGAAAAAATATTGTCCAATTTGCTTCCATCAAATCCCCAATCGCGGATGAATTTCTCAGTCAGTTTCTTGTAGTAGCTCTGCACCTCGGGGACTGCAGGACAGAGCGCTGCCAAGTCTCTCGCGATCCGTCCATGCTTGCCCTCTTTATCAAGAATGAGCCAATCAGGATGCTCTTGAACAACTTTTGAAACGATATATTTATGCGATTCCCATTTACCCTGACCGTCTTCCACCCCTAACGGCAGCCACCACAGTTGGACGAGTTCGCCCTCCTTGTGAAAGTCCTCAACCATTTTCTGAATGGAGTTGCCGGGGAAAGTATCCCTACGCGGATTCCAATCGCCGTAGGTGTCGAACCACCTGTCATCGAGAGTCGCCCACTTGATGTTGAACTCTTTCAACTTTGGTATGGTGCCGGTCATCTGTGCGGGAGTGACATTAAACTCGTATCCCCATCCGCACCAGCTGACGTTGTAGGCCTCGTTCGAGGGCTTCGGGAGATTCCAACCTTCCTTGGCGAGCACGCTCGACCATAGACGGAGAGGCTCGTAATAATCTCCGGAGTACACAGCCAAGAAACTGCGGGGAGTGGAGTACACCTCGCCCGGCTTCAAAACAGTGTTGGCCGGAATCGTTACTGACGTCGCTATGCGGCCATCGTCTTCCGTCTTCACGGGAATCGAGACGCTCAGCGGCAGGGTCTCAACATGGCCGATCGCTTCTCCCACGGTAGCGGTCCAAAAAGCTACGACTGGTATGCCTCCGCCGTAGCCTCCCTTGATCATTTCGCCCATGACGTTGGGCTGGGAGAATCCCCGTCGGAGTTTGATCACGTCATCCTTGCCCCACTCGTAACTGGAGCCGTGAAAAGACCACATGTCGTAGGGCTGAATTTTTGCCACCCCATGACTTGGTTGTACGTTGCTTAAGGCTGCGTTCAGCCGTCGCGACTGCGCGACCGCCTGGTCGATCTTGAAATCAGATTGTCCGGTGTTGCGGTACTCCATCGCGGCTAAAACCATATTAGGAAAATCGTCGTAGGCTTCGACTGTGAGTGTTTGTTGGATTCCGCTGGAGGCGCTGTCCAGCGGTTGCGCCTGAATTTCAACGTGCTTGCCCCGTCCCAACTTGCCTTCGGACTCGCGAACTTTGGCTTGTCCGAAGTCAAGCTTGAACTGGATATCTTTTCCCGCCGCGACGACATAATCACTGCCGCGCGCGTCTGAAGATGGCTCATCCAGGGTCAGTTTCTTGCCGTCTTTGAGCAGAAAACCCTGCACGTAACCTGAGGGCAGGACGTGAAACTCAGCCGTCGAAGTTTCCACTACCAGCGGCCCACCGTCGTTGAAGGTCACCTTGATCTCTGAAGGACGCGACGGCGCTGAAGTTGATCGCGATTCGTGCCGCGAACAAGCAACCGTCAATAGCAGGATTGGCATAAACACGGAGCACGCAAAAAAAGTTGATCGGATCGACATTACCTCGTCTCCTTCAGCGCAGACAATCCTTTGAACTGGTGGAACATCCGTTCCGCATTCAGGTGATATATCTTCTCGAGCACGGGATCGGGTAGATTCAGTCCGTAGATTTCCCAGCGCCCCTGTCCTGGTGAGCCCCAGTAGTCGAAATACTCGTCGGCGGTTTCGAGCCAACGGAAATGATTGCGATACATCGCTTCTTCTGGCCCGTTGTCGGTCCCAAACATGATGCGGTCCTGATATTTCAGGAACAACTCGCGCGTGCGTCGGGGTTGGCGTCCCAGTTCAGCTTCACGCGCGCCGAATTCGACCATCACGTTGGGATACTTGTCCAGCATGCCGGCCACCCAATCGAGATTTTCCGGCCAGCCCATGTGAAGAGATACGAAAGTCGTGTGAGGATGCCGGGCGAAGACGCGATTACGCGCATCCAGCAACTGTTCCATGGACGGAAACTGCGGACCATAGAAACTCCAGTCGGGATGTTCGATCAGTTCCTCATAACGTTCGTTCGTGGCGTCGATGGGATGAAAGAAAGCTTCCGGATCAGCAGTATGAATTGATACCGGAATCCCCAGCCGCCCACATTCTTCCCAAACAGGATCGAGACGAGGGTCGTCCACAGCAATAAACTTGCCGGACTTGTCACGCACGCCCAATCCAAGATCTTTCAGAAGTTTCAGACCTCGCGCGCCCCGGCCCACCGCATCGCGGAGCTGCTGCACCATCTCTGAACTGAAGTCGGGATCGTCAATCTTGCTCCAGTCAATTTGTGTGAAGACGATGAAGCGTCCAGGATAGGGCTTTACCATCTCATCCATGACTTTCTGCAGCTTGTTGCCCCACATCCCGGTCAGAATAACGACTGTCCTGACGTTGGTTTTATCCATGACTTCCACTACGCGCTGTGGCGGGATGTGATCTTCGATGCCCTGCGCGTCGTTGACGTGATTATGCACGTCGATAACGTAATACTTCGCCCGATCCACACTATGACCAGTGGCGTGCAGCATCGAAGCCGGTTTGAAGTCTTTTAGAAGGAGCGTCTTTTTCTGTTCAGCATCGGCGGCCGACTTATAGCCAATTTGCTCCTGCGGCGGGGCTGAGGCGGGCGCCTCCGGTTTGCTCGTCTGAGCGACCGCGCCGGTGGCAACCAGGCACAGGACGATGAATTGAGATATCCCAGCAAGCTTTCGTTTTCTTTCCATTTCCACCGCTTTCTGAAGACGCCTCAAACTCGCTTCCCTGAACTCCCTACACTGCCACGCCTAATGTACTCCGAAGCCGCCAAAGGCTTATCAGGACGGCTGTTTCAGCGAGTAACGCGGCTTTATCGATCAGTCCCGCCTACCGCTGGCCTGTTTCGACATTTCTTGACGATGACGTTGACCAAGCAGTCACCAGCTAAGCTTTGCTTGACAACGCCATCATATCGAAAGTAAAAGTAAGAATTCGAAGTATACCCGAAACCTGGCGATTTCCTGCAAGAGCATTTTAACGGAGGCCTTATGAGCAACCGTCCTATGTTTTTCGCAGCCCCGACAAGTTTAGTGCTCGTGATTTTTCTCGCTGCCGCCGCCCTTGGACAGGGAACATACCAGGCGCAAATTCGTGGAGTGATTTCAGACCCGACCGGCGCCGTTGTGGGCAACGCAACTGTGACCATCACCGAGAACGGAACTAACCTGTCTTCGACTGCCAAAACCGGCTCCGATGGTTACTACATTCTGCGCGGACTCCGGCCCTCCACCTACAGCGTGAAAGCGGAAGCTCCCGGCTTTCAGACTTTGGAAAAGCAGAATGTCGTCCTCGCGGTGGACCAGCAGACCACCCTCGATTTTGCCCTGAAGCCTGCAGGCGTGAACACACAGATCCAAGTCGAAGCCGCGGCACCCTTGCTCGATACCGAAAGCGCGTCGCTGGGCACTGACGTCACCAATGAATACGTCAAACAGATTCCGTTGCTCGACCGCAACTTCTTCGGACTGATGTTTCTCAGCGCCGGTGTCACAGAAGTGACAGGCGCAGGCACAGCAGATAACTATCCTACGGGTACCAATTTTGTTTCCAACGGGCAGCGGAACGCGACGGCGGAGGTACGGATTGATGGCGCACTGGTGAGCGCTCCGGAACAGGGGGAAGGCGCGACCAGCAACGTGTACTACGAGCCGTCAGTCGAAATCGTGCAGGAGTTCAAGGTACAGAACAACAGCTATTCCTCGGAATTCGGCAGTAACGGTGGAACTGTGGTCAACATGGTGCTGAAGAGCGGCACCAACAACTTTCATGGCAGCGGCTGGTGGTTTGGACAACGCGGCTGGTTGGATGCCAATGAATTCTTCACCAAGCAAGCCGGTCAACCCAGAGCTGGGCACACTCGCGATCAGTACGGCTTCTCGCTGGGCGGTCCCATCATCAAGAACAAGACATTCTTCTTTGTCGACATAGAACGCATAAATGCCAAAGCGCCGCAGCCCATCAACGCAACCGTGCCCACACCATTGGAGCGGGCGGGAGACTTTCGGCAAACCAACATTCTGGACGACAGCGGCAACGTGGTTCCCAACCTGATTTTCAATCCCTATCAGCTGAGTGGGGGCCAGCGAGCGGACTTCTCCACTCCAAACGTAATCGATCCCCAGTTCATTGATCCCATCGGGCAGCAGATTATTAATCTCTATCCGTCACCCAATGTTCCCGGAGATCCTGGTACGGGCACGAACAATTTTCGGAGCGTGGTAACAAACGCAACCCGATCGCTGCAGTTCGATATTAAGGTGGATCACCAACTCGCCCCCCAGCACCGTGTCTCCGCTCTTTATAGCCGGTCGCACGCGACAAATAACGTTCCAACTGTCTTTGGGAACGACGATACCGGCGACGGTGTAGTTTTTCTCACTAACGTACAGAACACGGCGTTGGATTGGAATTGGACCGTAAGTCCCACGGTCTTGCTGACTAGCCGCTTTGGTGTCGATCGCGCTTTCGCTCCGGGACACGCCAACAACTATCCCGACCCGGTGAAGTTTGGCTTCCCATCAGAGCTGGACACGGCGAACGGGATCGTACGTATGCCGGCTTTTCTGATGGATGAGCCCTGGACGTCGTTGTTTTCCCAGTGCTGCCCGGACACCGACTTCGCGCATACACTCTACGGCTACTCCTCGATGCTTTCATGGGTGAAAGGTCGTCACAGCATGAAGATTGGCGGTGAGCAGCGCCTGTTCTTTAACAACTTTCGACAACCGCCATTTCCCACCGGCTATTTTCACTTTGCTCAGGACATCACCGAGGAATTTCCCTTTGCGTTCAATCCCACTCAAGGCAACCCTTTCGCTGACCTGCTTCTCGGCTATGGCGATTATGGTGGGATTTCTGTCTACCCGGCGGTAGCCAACAAATCGAAAGAAACCTCGTTCTATTTCCAGGATGACTGGAAGATTACCCCACGGCTGGCAGTCAATCTCGGGCTGCGATACGAATGGAGCACTCCCTATAGTGAGCGTTTCAATCGGGTCCAGTTTAGTGACTTCAACGCTGACAGCGGCATTCACGTGGACGGACTACCGTTGGTTCCGGGCACACTGAAGGGCCTTACAGAATATGCCCGCAGCGGCGACCGCCACGTGCCTATTGACCGCAACAATTGGGCGCCGCGCCTGGGATTTGCGTACCAGCTCACTTCCAACACGGTGGTTCGCGGCGGAGCGGGCGTGTATTACGGAATGAGCGTAGCAACCAACTTCCAATACGCGGGCACAGCATTCCGCAAGGATGGAAACATCTACTTCAGCAAAGATGGAACGCAGACCAAGTACGCCTCGCTGGCCAATCCTTTTCCCGCCGGTTTGCCCGCGCCGCAGGGCACCCGGTATGGACCGCAGGCGATGTGGGGCTTCGCGAACCAGAACGATTTGGGGACGACTGAAGCGCAAAACGGCGACATTTATCAGTGGAATTTCGGGGTACAACACTTGCTGCCGTGGCAGACTACAGTTTCCCTCGATTACTCAGCCAATCGCAGCACCCACTTGCCCTGGGGCGGATACTCCAGCACTCGCAACCGGAACTTCATTCCCTCGTCACTGCGGCGGCAATATACAACCGCCCAACTCGATGATGTGGTGAGCAACCCTTTTCAGTGCTTGTTCACTCTCCGGCGTCCTATTGCCCGGCGACTCCGATCTTCAACGAACCGGACTCTCTTTACAACGATGACGTCATCGCTTTGCAGAATGTGCTGCGGCCTTTCCCGCAGTTTCCCGGTCCGTTTGAAGGTCTTCCGCTTCTGGAAGCGCAATCGTTCTATAACTCCATGCAGTTCCGCTTTCAGAAGAGGACGAGCCACTACTTCTCCTTTGAAGGAAACTACACGTTTTCAAAGTTGACCGACGACTCGTCAACCGGCGCCAACGCCTTCGTCGGAAACTTGAACACGGGAAACCCGCAAGAACTGGATAACCTGAAGGCAGAGCACTCGATCAGCGCCAATGACACCACGCACCGCCTCGCCGCTGCCATCATCTTTGATGTTCCGGTCGGACGAGGGCGCTGGATTGGAAACGGCATGAATCGCGTTTTGGATGCGGTAGTCGGAGGCTGGAGCATCGCCAATAGTTTGACCTACCAATCGGGACAGCCGATTGCCATCGGCATGTCGGCACCAGCGATTACGGATGGAAACCAGCGGCCAAACGTCGTGTGCTCGAATCCGGGGAGTGGAGTGGGCCCGCACAGGTCGGCCCTGACCGGCGCCAGCATGTTCAACCTGAGTTGCTTCGCGGATCCTGGCGATCAGCAACCCGGCAATGCGCCCCGTTACTTCTCCAATCTACGCACCGACGGTATTCAGAATATCGACGTCGCTTTCTCCAAAACGTTCGTCCCACGAGAAGGCATGAAGCTGGAAGTGCGCGGCGAGTTCTTCAATGCCTTCAACACGCCACGGTTCGCCTATCCCGACACTCTTTTCGGCGACTCTACCTTCGGCGTGGTTTCCTCCACTTTGGGCTTCCCACGGCACGGGCAGCTAGGGGTGCGCTTCGAGTTCTGAGCCTCCAGATCGCTCCGAAGAGGACGTCCAGTTGGGCGGGAAGAGCACGTTGAGATTGTAAAAAAGGACCCCCATCTTTCAGGGACAGGGGTCAGGCAAGCACCATCGTCATTCTGCAACACGTGTGGACTGGAAGGCGACCGACTTCCAGCTTCCGTCTTTTTTCACGTACACCCGTGTGAATCGATATTGGCCCGCAGCGTCTTGGCCATAGGCCTTCCCTTTTTGCGTTGAACGGCCGGTCACGACTGCTGTGTCGCCGTAAACCCGCACTTGCAGGTCGTCGAGGTCATAACCTTCAAACTTGATCTCACCAGACTTGAAATCCGCCAATATCTGCGCCTTCGTCCTGAGAGCACCGCGGGGACTTATGAAGGTGTAGTCGTCGGCAGTGTTCTGGTCGAGGAAAGCCGTATCGCCCTTAACGGTGGCTTGTGCTCGATCCTGTTCAAGCTTGGTCAACTCCTGTTCGGTCTTTCCCTTGGGAGCGGACTTGTCGGCCGCCATCTGAGCCACGGTGAAGGACGACGTGGCCATTGTCAGTACTACCAACATAAGG
>Ga0193735_1000441_pt1 | contig 13165 bp, 10 predicted proteins | sample U1m2metaG_FD_145080 | JGI IMG/M metagenome (GOLD analysis project Ga0193735, IMG submission 145080) | Soil microbial communities from a riparian zone of the East river system, Colorado, United States - U1m2 | ecosystem: Environmental > Terrestrial > Soil > Riparian zone | place: USA: East River... | reverse complement strand
GTGGACCGGCCACAGGCCGGTGGCTACAACATTTATTGAAATCGCAGTTATCGGGAATCGGGGTGGCGTAGATAAAGTGCCATGCCGCCCATGTCGATGACAGCGAAATTCGATGAGAGATATTCTTGACCCAGCACGCCCGCATTCGATTCGGCCGCAGATTTCGAGAGCAGTATGTCGCCCGCCAAATGAGCAATTACCACCTCGGCGTTCGCGAGTTTGAAGTTGCCGATCGCCAATTCTTTCACGCCGGTGCGATTTATTCCTTCAGCCAAGCCACCGGCGCCACCCGCGCCAATGCCCGCCAGAGCGGTGACACCACTGCCAGATCGCACGGCTACTTGCGTGTCAATGAGTGTATTCGCCGAGCCTGTGTCCACGATGAAGCGGGTCGCATGTCCGTTAAGCGCGCCTTGAACATCAAAGTGATGGTTCGCATTTAGCCGTATCGGGATTCGTGTAAATCCGCGACCCGCGAGGAAACTCGCGAGACTCTGACTCACCACGGGACTCCGTCCGTTTGGATTAACGTAAAGCATCTGCCTGGTGCAATCGATAATCATCCCAAACCTAATCATCTCGTTCGCGCCAAGAAGACCGTTGATGTGCGCCAGGGCCTTGGAATCGCCAATATGCGATCCTGTAGCGGGACCGCCGCGCTCTCTGTTGAAGTCGGAAAAATCTGCGATGGCGACGGGTACGTTTGTCACCGTGCAATTGCCCATCGCGATGTTCTTTACTTTGCTGCTGCCAAAGCGTTCCCAGCTCCGGCCAAACAAACCGCCCACGTTCGAGTCGGTCTTTTCTACAGTGAGACCGAATGTATTCACGCTGTTGACGTCGATAATCGTGTTAGGTGACCCGGTATCGATCATCAGGGCAGCTCGCCGATTGTTAATCGAGACCGGAACGAACAGATGATTGCCGAAGCGCCGCTCAAGTTTAGCACCGGCCAGACCCTGTTTCGAAAGGAACCCGGCTAACGTGCCGCTTGCTTGTTGTGATTGCGCGGGGAACGGCGCGAGCGTTGCGAGCAAAAGAATAGGGACGAACAATCTTTTCATGAGATGAATTGTCGCGAGTGAGAAGGTTGGAATTTTCGAATTTTGGAAATGGCGGTCAAGATTGTTTCCACAGCGGTTGCGATCACAAGCGGCGCTAGTCGCCTAAGGGCTCGATGGACGGCGAACCTACGGTCGTCCAGAAAATTACAGCAACTGATAGGGATCGACATCTACGGTGACGGTCACATCTTCGGGAAATGGCAATTTGTCGAGGGTTTCGCGGACGAGCCGGCTGAGGCGCAGGATGGCTTCGCCGCGAATCAGGATGTGAAACCGGAATTGGCCCAGTAGTTTCTCCAATGGAGCGGGCGTCGCATCTCCCAGGATGAATTCTTCGGGCAGCGCTTCTTTCAAACGGCGCTTTAACGTTTCGGCTGAAAGTTTCGCGCGCCCTTCGTGCGCAGAGCGAACCGTGATCAGAATGGCGTGTTTGAATGGTGGAAAATCGCAGCGCTCGCGAAACTCGAGCTCCTGTTGAAAGTAGCCGGCGAAATCGTGGTGCCGCGCGAACTGAATCGACGGACTAAACGGTGTGTAAGTTTGCACAAAGACTTCGCCCGACGTTTCGCCGCGTCCGGCGCGTCCTGCGACTTGGGTCAGAAGTTGAAACGTGCGCTCGCCCGCGCGGAAATCGGGCAGATGCAATGCAAGATCGGCGTTGATAATCCCGACCAGCGTCACATTTGGAAAATGCAGACCTTTGGCGATCATTTGCGTGCCGACGAGGATGTCGATCTTGCCGGTGCGAAAATCTCGCAACGTTTCACGGTACGCTTCCTTGCGTGTCATCGAATCTGCGTCCATGCGACGCACCACAGCTTTCGGAAAAATCTGTGCGACCGTTGATTCGACTTTCTCAGTGCCAAAGCCGTGATAAATCAGCGCATCCTTTCCGCAGGCGGGACATTTTTTTGGCACGGCAGCGGTATGGCCGCACAAGTGACAGCTCAACCGCCCGGAGACCGCGGGATGCCGATGAAATGTGAGCGCGACGCTGCAATTGGGGCAGTTGCGTGCTTCACCGCACTCGCTGCAAAGCAGAGAGGTCGAAAATCCACGGCGATTCAAAAACAGAATTGTCTGTTCGCGTTTTTGCAAACGATTGGCAATTGCCTGCGACAATTTTTCCGAAAGTATTGCAGCTTTCTTTTCTTTCCGTCGTTCCTGGCGAAGATCGACGATGCGCATGAGCGGCATCTGCTTTTCATCCACGCGCTGGGTGAGCGTCACGAGTCGGTACTTGCCGGTGCCGGCGTTGTGATAACTCTCGAGCGATGGCGTGGCGCTTCCCAGGAGAGCTAAACATTTCTCAATTTTCGCACGTACCACTGCGAGATCGCGCGCGTGATACCGTGGGGCTTCCTCCTGTTTGTAGGTCGTCTCGTGTTCTTCATCGACGACGATGAGCCCGAGATTCTTCAGCGGCGCGAAGACTGCGCTGCGCGCGCCGATCACGATGCGGGCGCGTCCGGCATGAATTTTGTGCCACTCGTCGTGGCGTTCGCCCTCCGACAAATGGCTGTGCAGCACCGCGACTGCATCCGGCACGTCGGTAAATCGGCTCTTGAAACGCTCGACTGTCTGCGGCGTCAGCGAAATTTCCGGCACGAGAACGATTGCGGTGCACCCGCGATCAAGCGTTGCCCGGATCGCCTGCAAATAAATTTCTGTCTTACCGGACCCGGTCACACCGTGAAGCAAAATTGGCCGGGCATTTTCAGGCGCGTCGAACGCTTGCGTAATTTCGTTCAGGGCGCGTGTTTGCTCCTCGTTCAAAACAAGATTGGACGTGGCGATGAACTGTTCGTCGCCGTGCGGATCGCGGACGACGGCTTCTTCGCGCAACTCCGCGAGACCGCGTTTTACCAACGCACGTAGCGTCTGGTTATCGAGAGATGTCTGGCGCAGGAGCTCTGCCGCGCGCATGGGCATTTCCAGGTTCGAGATTGCTTCGACAAGTTCCGCCTGCCGCGGCGCGCGTTTCCGCAGCTTCTCAAGCTCATCATGGTCAATCTTGCGACCAGGCTGCACAAACAACTGTTTCTTCCATCCGACTTCTGCACGTCGAATCACTTGGGGCAACATGCTGCGCATTACCGTTTCAATCGGGCAGCAATAATAGGTGGCGATCCAGCGCCCCAGTTCGAGCAGCTGCTCGCTCAAAACCGGTGCTTCGCCGATTATTGCTTCGATTGGCCGGATACCTTTCGCGTCTGTTTGTTCTGGGAGTGCGACGACTGTGGCGAGCGCGGATTTTTCGCGAAACGGTACGCGCACGCGCGAGCCGACTCCGATTCGGCCCGTCAGGCTGTCAGGAACAGCGTAGTCGAGCTCACGATGGATGGCCCGATCAATGATGACGCGAACGTAATTGGCCTTTGCCATGGGGTGCTCACAAATCGTACTCGTGCTCGTGCTCCTAATCGTAATCGATTATTGTAATCATGGTGAAAAGCCTGGGAAAATGAAACAGCATATGGTTCGTCGGCCGAGCACGATCACGATTAGGAGCACGAGCACGAACTGAATGATCCGGTTTTTGTTCAAACTGGTCCTCTGCGTGATGCTGGCGCTGGCTGCAGGCTTTGTTTACTTCGCAGTCCTATCGGGCGACCCGGTTTACACGGTTTACGAATGGATGAGCCCGGCGCGATTTCAACGATACGACCGCCTCATTCGCGTCGTCGCGGTCGAACATCAGCTCGATCCCATGCTCGTGAAAGCGGTCGTTTGGCGTGAGAGCCGGTTCGATCCGAACAAATATGGCAGCCACGGGGAGCGGGGGCTCATGCAAGTAACCGAAAAAGCGGCCAACGAATGGGCTCGCGAGAATAAGATCGCCGATTTCCATGCCGACCAGCTCTTCGATCCGAAGACAAACCTGGAGGCAGGCACGTGGTATCTGCATCGCGCGGTCGAACACTGGAAGCTTCAATCCGATCCGGTTCCTTTCGCCTTGGCAGAGTACAACGCCGGCGCCAGTCGCGCCCAGCGGTGGAGCAAAAGCGATGCTACCGACACATCGGCGCGGACGTTTCTCAAAAACGTCGATTTCCCCGCAACGCGAAACTACGTCGAGTCAATCATCGACCGCTACAAATTCTATCAACGACGTGGTCGGATGTGACGAATAATTGTGCAGGGAGTCGCGCGCAGCGCTTCACCGTCGACGACGGCGCAATTCCGGTTAACCGTTTTTGGTGATGACCAAAGAGGAAATCGCCCGTGTTCTGGAAAAGATCGCGACGCTGCTGGAACTGAAGGACGAGAATCCGTTCAAGGTGCGGGCATACACGAACGCAGCGCGCGCGATCGAAACCTTTGGTGGCAACGTTCCGAATTTTCAGGATGAAGAAGCAGTGGCAAAGGTTCCGGGAATTGGAAAAAGCATAGCGCTAAAGATCAAGGAACTGGCTTCTACCGGGTCACTCAAATACTTCGAAGAATTAAGCGCGGAATTCCCAGTCGGAATTATGGAATTGTTCTCGTTACCCGGTCTTGGCGCCAAAAAGATAAAAGCTCTTTATGATCGACTCGGCATCAACTCAATCGAGCAGTTGCAGAAAGCGTGCGAGGACGGGCGCGTCGCTGAACTGCCGGGTTTTGGGCAGACGACACAGCAAAAGCTCTGCGAATCTATCGCGAAACGCGCCGCGCACGCCGGCTCGTTTCAGTTCGGACAAGTCGCGGCTGAAGCAGAAACACTGCGTTCCGATCTTGCAGCGCACAACGCGGCTTTACAAGTCGATATCGCCGGAAGCTATCGGCGCCGAAAGGAAATCGTGCACGATTTGGATTTCCTGGTGGCGACAAAAAAGCCCGAAGCGATCATGGCGTTCTTTGTTTCGCATCCGCTCGTCGAATCGATCATTGCGCAAGGACCGACGAAATCGAGTGTGCGACTTCGTTCTGGAGTGCAGTGCGATCTGCGAGTAGTGAGCACCGCAGAATATTCGTTTGCGCTCGCGTATTTCACTGGAAACAAGGAACACAATATCGAGCTACGCAGTCGCGCGCTTCAGCGAGGTTGGACGCTCAACGAATATCGTCTCGCTCAGGTTCCAGTCGATTCCAAAGCGAAAAAGAAAAAGCCAGTGGAGAAGATTCCACGGATTAACGATGAAGCCGGACTTTATCGGGCGGTCGATCTCGATTTTATCCCGCCGGAACTACGAGAAAATTGGGGAGAGTTCGAAGCTGCCGAGAAACATTCTCTCCCGAAGTTGGTCGAGAAGGAGAACTTGCGCGGAACATTTCACTGTCACACCACTGCGAGCGACGGACACAACTCCATCGAAGAGATGGCCGAAGCTGCGCAAGGGCTCGGATTGGAATATTTGGGTATCGGCGATCACAGTCACAGCTCGATTCAAGCTCACGGAATCGACGAACCAAAACTGCGCTTCCAAATCGCCGCCATCCGGAAATTGAACAAAAAGCTGCATGGCTTTCGCGTCTTTGCAGGAATCGAATGCGACATTTTGCGCGATGGATCGCTCGATTTCCCGGATGATGTCTTAGCACAGCTTGACTACGTGATTGTGTCCGTCCATTCCGTTTTCAATTTGAGCGAAACGGAAATGACGCAGCGGGTGATCCGCGCGATCGAGAATCCATTTGTTACCATGCTGGCGCATCCGACCGGCCGCCTATTGCTGAAACGCGAACCGTACCAGATCGATATCCCTGCCATCCTGGACGCGGCGGCACGCACCGGCACATGGATTGAGCTCAACGCGGCGCCGAAGCGACTGGATCTGGACTGGCGCTGGTGGCCGTTGGCCAAACAAAAGGGAGTGAAGTGTGTCATCAATCCCGATGCTCATCGCACCGAGCGTTTACAGGATTTGTGGTTTGGAATTGGGATCGCGCGCAAAGGCTGGCTCGCCAAAGATGATGTGATGAATTGCTTGCCGCTGGGAAAGATTGAAGTCGCGCTACGAACGAAGCGGGAACGGGCGGAGTAATGGAGCAATGGAGTGCTGGAGGTCATTACTCCACTACTCCAACAATCCATTACGGCACCGCTTCTCGTTGCGGCATGAACATGGTAAGACATTTGCACGCGCCACCGGCTTTGATGAATTCGCTCATCGGCACAGGGTGGCAGCGATAGCCGCGCTGTTGCAGCTTCTTCACGAGCTGTGGCGCCTCTTCAGGCAATACAATGTCGTGCTCTACGACGACAGCGTTACACGAAAAGTGCGTTGCTTCTTCGGGAGCCACATCGATTAAATCGGTCACATGCTCCCGGATTGCACGCTGACCGTACTCGTCGAAAGCGAGCGGGAACCAGAACGCGCCGCCATCGGGTAACGGGCAAAAACAGGTGTCGAGGTGATAAAACCGCGGGTCGACTAATTCCACCGAAATCACGAGGCAGCCAAGCATGTCGGCGATGGCGCGATGCGAGTGGATGTCGGAACGAAATTTGTAGCCGCAAAAGAGCACATCGCCCCCAAACAGCGCGTCGCCTTCGCCTTCGAAGTAAAGTTTCTCCGGCAGCCAATCGACTTCGTAGCCGTGTTGCGCCATCCATTTGGCGAAAAACGGTTGTTCTCCGGCGCGTTCTTTGTGGCGGAAATTACTGGGGATGAATTTGCGACCCACGGTCAGCCCGGCGTTCGCAGTAAAAACCATATCGGGAAGCCTGGGCTGTGGCGGAATCAGATGAACCTCGCAATGCAATTCCGAAAGCGTCGCGTGTAATTGTTTCCATTGCTGTTGGGCAAGAGCTGCATTGGCCCCGCGGGCCACGCTCATCCAGGGATTGATCTCATACTCGATGCCGTAGTAATCCGGCGGACAAAGAAGCAGCTCGCGCATACCATCGCTCATCTAGTCGCGAACGCGCGAATCGGTGAGACAATCGGCAAGTTCCCGAAGAAATGGCTCTACATCTGTGACGAGGCCGATTGACTGCAAGGGCTGGTGTTCGATCGCTTTTTCCACGGCCGGAGGATCAATGTCCACGCAAACCGTTTTCACATCAGGCGCCAACATGCTGGCGATGGCGAGCGAATGCTGGAGCGTCGCGAGCAATATTATATGGGTCACATCAGCGAGCTTTGTTCGCATGACTTTTTGAGCTTCGATTACGTCTGTTGTTACGCCGGGAATCGGTCCTTCGTCACGAATTCCACCGGTGAGCACGATATCGACTTCATTGCGGACACAGGCGTGGAGAATGCCTCGGGTCAGGATCTTTTGATGCACGGCCGGAGAGATCCCGCCCGCTTCGCGAATCGTGTTAATGGCACGCAGATGGTTCTCGTGTCCACCTCGTGCGACGGCGAGGTCTGGATTTGCGCCCAACGAGGTCCCGAACAAGGCGCGCTCCACATCGTAGGCAGCAAATAAATTTCCAGCAAAAAGACGATCGACATACCCTGCTTCAATCAGCCTAACCAAATGCTGGCCTGCGCCGGTCCGTACGATGGCCGGTCCAGCGACGATTGCGATTTTCCCGTTCCCTTCGCGGGCGCGGCGCAACTCGTCGCCGATTCCGCGAATGATGGCGGACTTTGGTTCGTCGGCATCAACCGTGGTGTTAATAAACTGAAAAAGGTCAGTATGCGTAGTCGCACGCTGGACTGGCACAACGCGAACCCCCTGATGCCCGACAACAATTTCGTCGCCCTTGTTTACATCGAAGAACTTAACCGCTCGCGCAGTGCCTTTTCTTCGATCAAGCGCGATTGCGCTGTTGATCATTGCGGGGCGCACTTCGATTTCCTTGCCGTCTAAGCGCACGAAGGTTTGCTGATTCGTCGTCACATAGAAATCGGACGGAAAAACTCCGTCGGCAGGGGCGCTGGCGACTTGCGCGTTTGCGCGCTCCACTACCTCGGCGCCCTGTTGACGGAGACGCAGGATCAACTCGTCCAGCGCCTCGCCTGTTTCGGCAGACACCTCGATTCGGGCGAAACTTTGGTCGGCTCGCTTTCTGCCGATATTGATCTCAGTAATCTTAAAGTTCCCGCCGCTCGTCAGAATTTGATCCAGCACCTTCGGCAAAATCAGAGAATCGATAATATGCCCGCGTAGCTCGATCGTTTCTGAAGACATTTGCAGAATTTAGCCGTACGGAGCGGACGCGCCAGTAATGGCAAGATTATTGCAGCGGCGCTTGTGCCAAGCGCTGAATCTGTTAGGCGTTTGACACAAACGCCCCTACAACCACTGAGATCAATATGGAAAAACCGAGCACACGTGGACCTTCGCCAAGCCGCAAAGCGCATCGCGTTCTGGGACCGACCTTAAATCGAAAAACGAAGCGTCCGCCGCCCTTGCCAGCGAAGAAGAATTCCCAAAAGCAAGGCGCGCGATGAATCGTTGACCCGGAACCACCATGCACCCAGATCTCCCAGCTCTCGCCGAAAAAATCTCGAAAGTACTGTCACGCGTAGCTGAGTACGTCGTAACGCAGCCTGCAGAGCTGCGAGTTCTTCGAGAAATGTCCGACGCAGACGTCAGCGAATTTGCAAAGAGTCACGGGTGGCGCGTAATACGTCGACTCGGGGGGCGGCAGATCGAATTCTATAATGACGCGAGTATGCGCGAAGTGTAGCCGGGATCGGTGATCCTGGTTGGCGACCCGCATCTGAACATCGATTGGCCGGGATCACCGATCCCGGCTACAGGAGCCACTGGACAGCGCGAGTCCGTTGGCTTACCAATGCCCAGCCGCAGCACCGATGGAAGCAGCAAGAATTTATTTTATTGTTTTCGGCGCTTTGACAATCGTCGGCGGGATTGTCGGCTACCTAAAGGCAGGTAGCGTGGCGTCGATCATTGCCGGCTCAATTACTGGGGTGTTATTGCTCGTAGCCGCGTTTCTGTTGCCCGAACATCGCACGATTGGGTTGGCAACTGCGCTTATTGTCTCGCTTTTGCTCGCTGCGCAATTTGTTCCGAAATTTCTGCAGACCGGAAGAGTCATGCCCGCGGGGATGATGTCGATCCTAAGCGCGATTGGAATCATTGCGGTCATCGTCGCCTGGGTAAAAAAGTAATCGCGTGGGAAGAATTCGCCTTCGGACGTGGCGGCGGCTTGTGCTAGTCATATTCGGCGCCCTTTTCGCCGCTATTGTTTACCGGTGGATTTCGCTCGAGCGACTGCAACGCTTAGCGCCTGTTGAAATACCTACTGCGCCAACACCGGAACCGACACCGACCCGGCCGCCCGTGATTAGTGGAAAATTGGACACGAGCAAGCTGTTCAACGGGATCACACTCCACTCCACGGTCGAGACGATTCCAGGCGCAGATGCCACGACGGAGCGCACCCAGCCGGACAGTTACGCACTCGATCTAAGACTCCAGGCTCGCGTGCCTTCGGCGAACAAGAGCATTGAGGAGCTGGCGAAAATCAATCCGCATTTACCGACGTTATTGCCGGGTTTGGCGTCGATGTTACCAGCCGATCCAGTTTCACCGCTTTACGCTCAGCTTTACGATTCGAAAGTTAAAATGCTACGCCAAAACCTCGCGCGCCTCGATCTGCTTCTGTCACGGCATAACTTTTTCGACTGCCAAACTGTTTTGCAGATGCAGCATCCCCAGACGCACAGAAAGGCGCTCCTCCTCCAGGCCGACATGGATGTGGATGCTGACGGTTCCGATGGGGATCGAATGCCCATTGGCACTGGCGCGCCGGCCAATTTCAAGTCGTCCACGAGTTATCGCTGGCCAAAGAAAACGGCCGCCCCAAATCCATATCTGGCGGCGACCGAGGAGCGATTGAGACGCGCAGAAGATGAATACGCGCTTGCAACTACCACTGCTGCGCGCAAACGCGAGTTGGGCAACGCAGTCGCAGAATTGCGTGCCGAAGTCGCCACTCTGAAAAAGTATAGCTTTCTAATCGGCGCCACCGACCCTTTTATCGTTGTGCCCGGCGCCTTTACGCACGGTGGTGACCCGGTTAAGCCCGGAGACTATGCGCTGGTCGTTTTCGGAGATTCGATTTATCCCGCCATCGTCGGCGACGTCGGACCGAACGACAAAGTCGGAGAGGCGTCACTGCGCATCGCAAAACAAATCAATACACTCTCGACTCCTTACAATCGGCCCGTCAGCGATCTCAAGGTGACATACATCATGTTTCCTGGAACGGCAGACAAGTCAGTTGGCCCGCCGGATCTGGAAAAACTTCATGCCCGTTGCGAAGCATTGGTTAAAGAGATCGGCGGCGCGACCGTACCGTTGTATCACTGGGAAAGTATCATCCCGCCTTCGCCGACTCCCAGCCCAACGCCGAGTCCTTCGCCGTCTCCGAGTGGGACACCATCAATGGCGTCGCCGACAGGATCTGCTTTGGCGTCGCCGACGTTTGCATTTCCCGTCACAAGTCCAGCAGCGACCACGCCGGCTGGTTCGCCGGGGACAGCGACGAGTTCACCCGCAGCAAGCCGAAGTCCGCACAAGAAACGGAAACCGTGAATCTGATCATCCGCGATGCTGTTGAGGTTGACTTGCCGGCCATTATCCGGATTTACAACGCCACTGTGCCGACGCGAATGGTGACAGCGGAGCTCGAGCCGACCACGGCCGAAGCGCGTTTGCCGTGGTTCCGGGAACATTCGCCGGAGCAATATCCGTTCTGGGTCGCGGAGTCGGATGGCCGCGTTATTGGCTGGCTTGATTTCAAAAGATTTCTCCCGCGCTGTGCGTATCGCGGCACAGCGGAAATCAGCGTTTACGTCGACGAGAATTTTCGGCGTTGCGGCGTGGGCCAGCGATTATTGCAACACGCGATCACCCGCGCACCATCGTTGGGAATCACAGCGCTAGTCGGCCTAATCTTCGGGCACAACGAGCGGAGTTTGAAATTATTTGAGCGTCTCGGTTTCGAGCGCTGGGCATTTTTGCCGGGTGTCGCGCAACTCGATGGCGTGCAGCGCGATCTCATCATGCTGGGCCAACATTGTCCTGCGCGCTGTAGCGCGGGCCCTGTGAGTGGTCCAGTCTCGGTTGCAACGGCGTCCAACGTCAACACGCCGCAGGCGCGCGGCTACGACGATCGCCTTAACCTAATGCATACGCTGATGCAGTATCGGCACGAGCCCATTCACTCGGAGCTGTCAAAAATCCGGGACAAATATTCCATGTTGCATCTGGACGTGCTGATTCTCATTTATCACTTCGCAAAAATTTGCTCTGGAAACATTCTCGAAATCGGCGCCTTCGTTGGCGGCGCCACCATTGCCGCGGCGTTCGGCGTGCGTGATTCAGGTGACAACAAAAAGCTGATCGCGATCGAACCTGGCGGGAGGGTAAAACACAAGCGGCTTGGCACGCGCAATATCTTGCGCGATTTGGAACGAAATCTCGCCCGGCAGCGCGTGTCGAAAATAGTTAGCCTCATCAAGGGTCGTTCGTTTGATGCGATAACCATCCGTGCAGTTCATGGAACGCTGGGCCCGGACAAAATTGGGCTTTTGATCCTCGACGCCGACGCCGCCAAACGTCGCGACATCGAGTGTTACCGCGACAGATTCACCGACGATTGTTGGATGGTCATCGACGATTATTATGGAGCCGATTCAAACGAAAAGATCACTCCGAGCCGTGCCGACGTTGATGCTTTAGTCGAGGCAGGTTTGCTGAAACCCCTGGGATTTTACGGCTGGAGCACTTGGGTGGGACGCTGGCGCGGCGGTGCGTCAAGCGATTGAAGGGTCGAGTCCTTTTTTCTTTGTCATTCTGATCCCGCAGCCGCGGGAGAAGAATCTCTGATTAATTTCTGGGCGTTCATCTCCAGCAAGCCGATAGCCAGAGATGTTTCGCTCCTCTCAACATGACAGATGTGGGAGGCGCTTTGATGATCACCATTCCTACCCATTCGCGCACTTAGCGTGATTCGTCAGCTAAAATTTGAGTCCGTCACGCTTCTTCTGGCCCGACCACGAGATGGATCACGCCATTTGGCGCGGAGACAAAGAAGCCGTTGAAATCCTCGCGCAGTTGCTCGACCTCATCGCGCCGCGTGACGCCATGCACTTTCAGAAATGCGGCAGCTGCTTCGGTGTCGTTGGTTTCCAGTTCCAGCCAGATATCCGGATGACTCAGGTTCGGGACGCTGTCGATCCAAAGCCGATTCGGGCCGAACTGGAAAATGCAGCCGTCCTTTTCTTCCTCGATCAAAGGCAGACCGAGCGTGTCCCGATAAAAAGCAATCGTCTGCTCGTACGTGTGGCTGGGACATTTGATCGCAATGTTTGCGCCACCTGAAAACTGCGGCCCTTCGAGTTTGGCAACCATAGGGCAGCCTAATGACGAAATCCTACTGACGAAATCCGAATTAATGACAAATGACGAAGTCCGAAATCTGCTCGTTTTCTCATTTGTGTTTCGTGATTCCTGTCCATTTCGATGAAGCCCGGATGCCCAACACTCCACTACTCCATTACTCCGTCAGCTCTCGCCCGTTCCGCCGGGCTCGGTCATTTTGATCGGATCCAGCGCGCGCTCGAGTTCTTTCTCCGGCAAAACTTTTTTCTCGCGGGCAATTTCGCGAACTGTCCGTCCGGTCTTGGCGCTCTCTTTTGCAATTTCCGCAGCCCGATCATAACCGATCTTGGGGGTGAGACTGGTCACCATCGCCATGGAGAGTTCTACTAACTCGCGGCAGCGCTCTTCGTTTACCACGATGCCGCGCACGCATTTCTCGCAGAAAACGTCGACGACGTTCGCCAGCAATCGGGTCGATTCGAGAAGGTTGTGTGCCATCACCGGCATCATCACATTGAGCTCGAAATTCCCGTTTGCCCCTGCCCAGGTGATGGCGGTGTCGTTGCCAATCACCTGCGCGCACACCATCATCACCGATTCGCACATCACGGGATTCACTTTGCCTGGCATGATAGAGCTGCCAGGCTGCGTAGCGGGAAGCCGGATCTCGCCGATCCCGCAGCGCGGCCCGCTGCTCAGCCAGCGAATGTCGTTCGCGATCTTAAAGAGACTCACCGCGATCGTCTTTAGATGACCGCTCGCTTCGACAACTGCATCCTTTCCTCCCTGGGCTTCGAAATGATCTTTTGCCTCGTAAAAGGCGATGCCGGTGCGTTGTTCGAGATGCCGCAGTATTTTCTTCGGAA
>Ga0193735_1000440_pt1 | contig 13180 bp, 10 predicted proteins | sample U1m2metaG_FD_145080 | JGI IMG/M metagenome (GOLD analysis project Ga0193735, IMG submission 145080) | Soil microbial communities from a riparian zone of the East river system, Colorado, United States - U1m2 | ecosystem: Environmental > Terrestrial > Soil > Riparian zone | place: USA: East River... | reverse complement strand
AACCACGCCGAGTAGCGCGAATGGGCCAACCGAGTTTGGATAATGCCCTGTGGCCGGAATGCGGCCTGGAGTAGGTTTGAGTCCGCAGATGCCGCTGAAGTGCGCGGGGACACGAATGGATCCGCCGCCATCGCTGCCGACACCTCCGGCTGAGCATCCGGAAGCGATGGCGGCAGCTTCTCCACCGCTTGATCCGCCCGGCGTGCGTGAGAGATCCCAGGGATTATTGGTACGACCATAGAGAAGGTTGTCGGTCTCCCAGGCCATGAGCAGCTCGGGAGTGTTGGTAACTCCTATAATGATTGCTCCCGCCCTGCGCAAACGCCACACCAGGGGAGCATCCGGCGACGGAATACGTCCCGTGCGCGATTTTGTTCCTGACTCGCAGCGCAATCCTGAAACATCGATTGAACTCTTTATGCTCAGCGGCACACCGTGCAGCGGTCCAAGGCTTTGGTTCTGAGTCAAACAATGCTGGGCGGCGTGGGCCTGCTGAAGAGCAGCATCGGAATCAACGTGGACGAAAGCATTCAATTGCGGATTGAGTCTGGTGATCTTCGAGAGATGCGCCTCAACTAATTCGACTGGCGACAGTTTTTTCTGACGAATTTGCTCAGCCATGGAAGCAGCTGAGAGGAAGGTCAAGTCAGGCATGCAGTTGGTTTCGGCTAGAGAAAAGGGAGTGTAGCACGGCTCATCAAGCGGATGGATTTGACCAACCTTAGAGATCCTGCAAATGTCCTGTACGCGTAAGTGTTTCATTCGGCAGGCCTTGGTGTGGAATTCGGACGAGTTCTTTCGTAATCTCCACTGGCGTCGTGGTCGGTGACATAGTAATAGGAGCATGTCCCCATCCAGCCACGCTGCGAAAGCAAAGCGCGCTGCCCGCGTGAAGTTTGCGGGAAGCATTCTGGCACTGGTTCGACTGGAAAGTGGCAAGCAAATCCGTGTCCCGCTCCACCAACTCTCTACTTCGGGCGGACTGCTGATGCTGGACAAACCCCTGGATGAAGGGATCAAGGTTGAGGTGATGTTTCACGTGGGATCATGCACCGTCCGCAACCAGGCCGTGATGCTCTTTCCGATGTGGGCCACACAAGGTTGTCTGCAGCCCTTCGAATTTACTGACCTCGCCGATGACGACCGCCTTAAGCTCGAAGCCGACCTGCAAAAATATCTCGACCAGGCTGCAAATCGCCCTTCCTGAACTTCGCAGCAAAGCTCCACGTAGGACTCCATCCCGCGAGTTGAAGTAAGCTGTTAGAGTCCGCAATTTCACATCGTGTGGAGAGAGACCCATGGCGCATCAGCATTCCTCCCGTTTTCTAAAAATTGTTGAAAATGCCAAGCAGCGCATTCATGAAGTCAGCGTTGACGATGTCAAGGCGAAGCTCGACCGTGGCGAGAAATTTGTGCTGGTCGATGTACGAGAGGAAAGCGAGTGGGCGAAGGATCATCTGCCAAACGCCATTCATCTTGGCAAAGGCGTTATCGAGCGTGATGTCGAAGAGCGCGTACCTGACCTGAATACACCTCTTGTGCTTTATTGCGGAGGTGGTTATCGTTCCGCTCTGGCCGCCGACAACCTGCAGCTAATGGGATACAAAAATGTGCTTTCCATGGATGGAGGCGTCCGGGAATGGAGGGAAAAAGGATTACCGTTTTCTAAGGGCTAAGATTCAGGTCTTCGGGGGAGTGGGAGTGTCTTCGATCCGCGTCTCTACGAAGTCAGTCCGCAACATGCGGTCAATCGATATTGGACCCGCACCCACCGCGATCAAGAACAGGCACCCCAGCAGCATGGCATAGTCGGTACGGCTTTCATGTGCCATCGCCCAAAAGCCGGAAGCTTTATAAATGCGTCCGCCAAGGCTGAAGATTGCCATAAGCATGGTGATAATCAGTGGGATCGTTGCGAGGCGGGTGAGAAAACCTACAATCAGCAACGCTCCGCAGACTACCTCGATCAGTCCCGCCAAGGGAGCCAGCAATCCGGGAGCAGGAATGCCGAGCTTGGCGAAAAGACCCGGACCCATCTCCATGGGAAAAAGAAATTTCTGGATGCCTTCGAAGAGAAAGACGCCGCCAACCGCGAGCCGGATCAGCAATACTGCTGCCGGAGCCCTGGGGCTCATCATGGTGATGCTGTTGGCCATCGGCTTCCTCCTGAGCACGCTAGGAATCGCCAATCATAGACCGTAAATCAGAAGAGCTAGAATCTAATTTTTTGGCAGTGCTACTTTTAATCATCGCGTGGTCGAGCGTCTGTTTCTCTTCAGGGATAAGTGACCGGCAACCCCCTTTGGCGAGACTACCCAATGAGAGCGGCCCAATCGAAATCCGGATCAGCCGCAATACTTCAATGCCGAATTCTGCAAGCATGCGGCGGATGTGGCGGTTTTTGCCCTCGTCCAATACAACTTCCAGCCAGGTGTTGCGTTTGCCACCGCGCAGGATATTCACGCTCTTGGCTCGGAGAAAGTCACCGTCCCGCGTTTTGACACCCTTGCGCATGCTCTCAAGCAGGTTGGCATCGGCAATCGCCGAAAGCTGTGCATGATAGGTTTTCTCTAAATGAGTTTCGGGCGCCAGCACGCGCGCGGACCACTCCGAGTCATTCGTCAATAGCAACAAGCCTTCACTGGCTTTATCCAACCGACCCACGGGCGCGATCCAAGGGGTGTCGTGGGGCAGAAACGCATACACGGTCTGGCGATTCTTTTCGTCGGAAGCGGTTGTAACCACGCCACGGGGCTTGTTCAGCATCAGATACACACTGGCTTTGGCGGCGATGGCGCGACCGTCCACTTCAATGCGGTCTTTATTCATGTGGACGGGAAATTCCGGATCGCGCCGAATCTAGCCGTTCAAACGAACTTTTCCAGTACCAATCAGATCAAATGCAGCGGAACGCGAACAGAAACCAAGTTTAGAGAGCGCACGTGCTAGACCGACACGGCGCGAGGGTTTCATTGAAGCCACGTCTTCATGCTAATGGAGCCAAGGTCGTTCTCATATTAGAAGGCGGGGCTAAAACCCACAGTGGTGCAGACTGCCACGCGGCCCTAAAAGGGCCGCTCTCCCACGTCACTGCAGAGGCCTTCCTCGGCTCCCAGTTTCCTGTCTCAACTGTTCTGTTAATCAGTCTTCTTTCTCTCCTGCGTGCGGACATAAGACTCTAAGCAATTCCCGATGCGTATGGTAGACTTTGCGGTCATTTTTCCAGGGGGATTTGGTCCAATGTTTAGTTCTCAACGTTCGCTATTTAATTGTGTGGTCGCTTTTCTAACGGCGGTGGTTCTGGTTGGGAGCGCGTCTGCCGCCGACTCTCGCGTTCTGAATTGGATTCAGCTATTTCCTGCCACTTCGCCCTCGGCACGTGAAGGTCCGATGGTGGCGTATGACCCCGTCAGTCAGAAGGTGGTGCTGTTTGGTGGGCTCAATGGCACCGGCTATTTGAATGACACTTGGACTTTCGACGGAGCCAACTGGACCCACGTGACTACACCAGTGGCGCCTCCGGTGCGAGTGGTGGGCGCTATGGCTTTTGACGCCGCTACTCGTAAGCTCGTACTTTTCGGCGGATACAATGGAAACTTTCTTGGCGACACATGGTTGTGGGACGGGGCTACGTCAACTTGGACTCAGGCGACTCCACAGCAATCACCTAAACCCGCGACCGGACCGATGGCGTTCAGCGATCCGCTCGTCGGCCATGTGGATGTTTATGGCGGCTTCGACGGGCGGTTCTACGACCTCGATACCTGGCGTTGGACCGGAACGAACTGGAGACACCTGCATCCCACAAACATTCCCAGCGCACGATCCGCCTCAGTGGCGGCACTCGACCTGGCAACCAAGAATGTAGTTTTGTTTGATGGACTGGGTGATGTGAACCCGTATAACACTTGGACGTGGGACGGAACTGATTGGACTCAGCAATCTCCACAGGTACAACCTCCCAGCCGCTATTTCCCGGGATATGCCTATGAGCCTCATCTCACCGCAGTGGTGGTCTTTGGCGGCGGCGAAGGCGGCCCGGATCTCAATGACACTTGGCTGTGGACGACGGGAAATCAGTGGAGACAGGCTGCGCCTGTATCGTCTCCTCCGGCGCGGGAAGCAATGGGGATGGTATTCGACCGCGCGGTTGGGCATATCGTAGTCTTTGGCGGCAAGTCCGGTTCGCAACGGCTCAACGACACCTGGGAACTTACCGTGCAATAACCTGGCTCTGTCACGTCGGCGCCGTCGCCGGCGTCGCGGGGATTTTCTACCAGAGAAAGTGGCCAGTAGTCAGTGATCAGTGGTCAGTATCTTTAATTTTTAACAGTTCGAACCAGGCCTTGAGAACAAGAACACTGGCCATCGAGCGGCGCTATCCTTTGACAAGATTTTGCTCGGTCGAGAGAACACAATCTGGAGCCCGGCAGGAGTGTGCCTTCACTTCACAAAAGTCAATCCGTGGGGCACTGCATGTGGAAAGACATACGCGTAGGCCATCACGATGATTCCGACGATGGCCCCAAGGGCCACTGAGTGCCACACCACAAAGCGGAAAATAGCGCCTTCATTGCCTACCTGTTCGGTGGCAGCCGTTGCTATGGTGATGGATTGAGCGTCCACCATTTTGCCCATGACGCCGCCAGCGCTGTTGGCAGCGCACATCAGGATCGGGTCAATGCCAAGTTGCTGTGAGGTGATTCGCTGCAGGCTTCCGAACAGAGCATTCGACGAGGTATCGCTTCCTGTAAGTGCAACGCCCAGCCAACCGAGGAAGGTACCAAAAAAAGGATAAGCCCACCCGGTGCGAGTGAACGCGATTCCCAATACCGCGTCGAGGCCGGAGTATCGGGTCACGAAACCAAGTCCGAGCATGAACGAGATGGCTACCATTGCCAACCTCATACGCACTAAGGTCCGCCAGAATATTTTCATCAATCGTATTGGGGACAATCCCAGCAGTAGCCCGGAGACTACGGCCGCTAACAAGCAGCCGGTGCCGGTCGCCGAAAGCCAATTGAAATCGTATCTGGCAGCTTCGGGCGCCGGAGTGCTCACAGCAGGGGCGGCACGATAGACCGCGTTGTGCAGATAGGGAACGTCCCAGCCCGGCGGGCCAGGCCGCACCTTGCCATCGGCCATCACGACTTTAAAAGCGGGAGTGGTGGCGCGGTTCATCGCCAGCTTGACCTTTGGAAGGCCCCAGACCAAGACGACGCACGAGAGGATCGCAAAGGGCATCCAGGCCTTTAAGATTTTTCCCAGTGGATAAGAGTGAGGTTTCACATACCCATCGAAATTCCTGGTCGCCCATTCGCCTCCGGCCGCGTCGGCAATTTCCTCGGCGGAAGGAGGAATTGGTGGCGTCTTCTGGTCATAGTCGAAGCGCCAAATTCTCTTTGGCTTCCAGAAACGGAGAAAGATTACCGTGGCAATGATGGATATCACGCCGCCGACGATATCTACTAAATTGCTGTCCACGTAGTTTGACCAGAAAAACTGTGTGAGAGCGAAGGAAAGTCCAACTACCAGGATTGCCGGCAACACTTCAAGAGTCTCCGCCCAACCTACCAGAGTTCGCACTAGCCAAAACGGAACGACGACCGCAGTGAGAGGCAGAATACGGCCGATCATCGCATTCAGATCTGACTCAGGCAGGCCGCAGACGGCGGCGAGGGTGTGGATGGGAGTTCCGATCGAACCCCAAGCCACTGGCGCGGTGTTGGCTATCAGATTCAACGCAGCCGCGTGAAACGGCTTGAAACCCAGTCCGATCATGAAAGCTCCGGCAATCGCAACCGGTGCGCCAAAACCTGCTGCGCCTTCAATAAAAGCGCCGAAGCAGAAGGCTACCAGCAGCACCTGAAGGCGACGATCGGCGGTGATTCCGGCGATCGACTCCTTCATGATTTCGAATTGTCCGGTTTCGACCGAAATGTCGTAGAGGAAAACCGCCGACAACACGATCCAGGCAATCTTCAGCAAGCCAAAGGCGACGCCATATCCGAAACTCATCGCCGCCAACATCCATGGCATCTTAAAAAATACGACTGCGACCGTTACCGCGGTCGCGGCGCCGGCGATGGCGCACCAGTGTGGCTTCACCTTCAAGCCAGCGAGTAACCCGAACAAAACAAGAATCGGAAGAGTGGCAATTAGGGTAGAAAGCCACCAATGGCCGAGAGGGTCATAGACTTGAGTCCAGTTCATGCGCTAGTTCCAACTCGAGGGAACATTCACGTACGAGCGATCCAGTGCGGCCACCGATGAACAGCCGAGCAGCTTGAGAGTGCGCTCCAAATCAGTGCGCAAAATCTCAAGTGCGCGGGCGACGCCAGCTTGGCCTGCGGCAGCGAGACCGTAGGCATACGCGCGTCCGCACAAAACGGCCCGAGCTCCCAGACACAGAGCTTTGGCGATGTCGGCGCCGCGACGAATGCCTCCATCCATCAGAACTTCCGCTTGACCGTTCACCGCGGTGACCACTTCTGGCAGCACTCGCAAAGAAGCAGGGACGCCGTCGAGCTGACGACCGCCATGATTGGAGACCACCACGGCGGCAGCTCCGGCATCCACCGCGCGTCGAGCATCGTCACCGGTAAGAACGCCTTTGATGACAATCGGGCCGGGCCATAAATTACGGATCCATTGCAGATCTTGCCAGGTGACGGCTGCGCTAGCTAGAGCAGCATTGACGTCCAGAAGCGGCATCGGCCCTTGACCTGGGATGACAACATTGGGCAGCCGAGGCAGACCGCCATCGAGTAAAAAACTTGCGAGCCAACCGGGACGTACCAGAACTTGCGGAAGAAATGGAATTTTGGCGAAAAGATTCCCACCCAGCAGTTCCTTAACGCCGTTGCGGAAATCTCGTTCACGCATTCCGGCGACTGCTGTGTCAATCGTTACAACCAATGCGGCAAATCCCGCACGCCGCGCGCGGTCAATCGAGGCCTCGGATGCCTCGCGCCCCCCCAGCAAATAAAGCTGATAGCAGACTGGTCCTGATGACGCTGCTTTAACATCTTCCATTCGGTGTCCAGAGATTGTGGAAAGGATATAGCCAGTGCCGGCGGCTCCCGCTGCCCGTGCTGCGCCCGCTTCCCCGTCGGGATGCATGAGGCGGCTGTAGCCGACTGGAGCGAGTAATGCGGGAAAAGCGATGTCGAAGCCGAGAACCCGCGTGCGCAAATCACAATCCGGCACAGCTACTGCATGACGCGGCCGGAACGTGACTTCCTCGAAGACGCGACAGTTTTCGCGAAGCGTGATCTCAGCTTCCGCGCCACCGTCCAGGTAATCGAAAACTGCTCTTGGCAGTCTGCGTCGAGCCAGAGGCCGAAGATCCTCGACGTTAATAACCCGGGGAGAAGCAACAGCTCGCGAAGTCTTTATCATTAATGAGCCCTACAAAGAATCGCGATTATACTCGTCGCCGCGCAATTCACCGATTTCAGATTGGCCGCACGAATCCTCGTCTGGTCGCCTCGGTGTTGCGCACGAGGAGCAATACCAGCACCATTCCCGCGAGTGGAATTAATCCCGCGACAATAACAATGGGGTCGAAGGAGTGCGTAGCCATGGCTTGACGTGCGTCTGAGTAGTGGCCAATCAATTTGAATGCCAGGATGGTCCCGAGGCCGGCCCCGGTTCCGCTGAAGCCGCTCACGGTCGCGACCGACTGACTGGGATAAAGGTCGGAAGGAAGCACGTTGGCGATGGTGCTGAACGAGGCATAACAAAAAGTCGCGAGACCAAAAAGGACGGTGATCGCATACAGATTGGTCGTAAAGATAGTCGGTATGAGAAGGGTTACTCCAATCCCACCAAAGACCACGACTGCCTTTCTGGCCGCGCCCAGTGACCATCCCCGCTTAATAAGATAGCCGGAGATTCCTCCGCCAAAGAAATTTCCAAGATCCGCGGCGATAAACGGAACCCATACCGCAAGCAGGCCACTCCGCAGCTCGATGCCTTTCGCAACCAGGTAGATGGGAAACCAATCGGTGACAAAAAACCAAACCGGATCGGTAAATGTCTTGGCAATGATCGTCCCCCACGTCTGCGGCAGTTTGAGGAGATCCTGCCAGCGAGTTCTGGCGTTTGCTCCCTGGTCATATCCTTCCTTATCTGCGGCCAGCATGCGGAGTTCAGCTTCAGAGATAAGCGGATGTTGCTCTGGCGGGTAGTAAAAGCGTCGCCAAAGCGTCAACCAGAGCAGTCCGAGCAATCCTGGGATGATAAATGCTGGACGCCATCCCCATCGGAAATAAATCCACAAAACGATGAACGGTGAGATCGCGCCGCCAACCGACGATCCGCTATCGAAAAGAGCGGTCGCAAGCCCGCGCTCATGTTTCGGGAACCACTCTGAGACCGCTTTGGTCGCAGCAGGCCAATTCGCCGACTCACCCGCACCCAGGAGAAATCGGAAAAACGCAAAACTGCCGAGACCGCGGGCCAGCGGCGTGAACATCGAAACCAATGAATAGAAAGCCACGCTGATGGACAGCCCACGCCGCGTTCCCACGCGGTCCATGAATCTTCCGAAGACAGTTTGTCCAATGGAATAAGCGACACGAAATGCGATCACCAGGTTTGCGTAGTCAGTGTTCGTCCAGTGATATTCCAGTTTTAGAAACGGAGCGAGGAGGGAGAGGGTTTGGCGGTCAATGTAGTTGATCACTGTCGAAGCAAACAGCAATCCACCAATCCACCATCGCAGCGAAGGCACAGAACGTTTGCTAGGATTCGCAGCCCCCTCGGTTTCCCGACGATCACTGAAGTTCATTTTGAAGGAGTCGAATTCTGGTTAGTGAATATACGCTCCGTCGGGCAGGAGGTATTGAATGGGCCAGAGTTCACGTTTCTGCTCGACGATTTCAGACCAATTCAGAATTTGAGCATCTGGTTGAGTAAGCAGTTTGATATCCGGGATTGTTTCCGCAATACTGCGCGCGAGCGTGTAAGCATCGCCATCGGCTGTCACCGCAAGCTGTTTCGTGTTGAACTTTGCGCGCGAAAAGCGGGCTGCAATTTCCGCGTCTTCAATCATCTGTAAGAAATACGGTCTGCCGGTCAGCAAAGAGTTATAAACGTAATCAGCCAGGACGCCCGAGATAGGATTCACGTAAGCGTGATCGAAATCCAATTGACCCAACAGAGGATCGTCCTCGGAAATCGCCTTGTACGGCATGCGGGCCTCCCCCAAGCCGCGAAAATCGAAGGAAACGATGTCGTAGCCTGCATCGACGTACTTCAACATCTCGTCCCAATTCTCGGAGCCGGCTTTGCCTCGACTGCTGAACCACAACAGCACCTTCGGATTTTTGTTAGCCGGATTGTGAATATGAAGTAAGGGCATCTCGAGATTGCGGCTGTGATGCAATAGATATCGATCGATCACCAGCTCACCGGACGTAAAGCTTCCCACGGCTTCCCATGCGATCTGATCCCGGGCTATAGGCGCTCCGTTGTATTTGCTGACATTCCAAGTCTTAATTCCGGGATACTGATGGTCGTAATAGATTTGCGCCAGAGTGATTGGCTTCCGGCTTTGCTTATGCTCGACGTAATATTCTTTGATTACATCCATCAGGGATCGGGCATCGCTGTAGTCGAGCATGACTTGGCCGGTGCGAGTGCATTGCAGGGCCTTCTCGTCGAGTTCCCTGACTGGTGGCAGACCATGTTTGGACGGTAATTGATTGAAGTGATCCAAGAAATTGAGCGCCGCCTCCTGATTTTCCAGTGAATATTCATGCTTGTGATATCCCTCGGTCATCGCGATGCGATCTGAATGATTGAACCGGGCATAAAGATCTTCTACTTCGCGAAAAGTTTTGTGAGTGCCTTCAATAGGGAAGAAATCAAGCACGGCGGCGGCCACGAAGACTGGACGGGGATACATCATCAACAGCAATCCCGGATGGTCCACACCGTTCGAAATCATGCCGTAGAGATCCTGTTCAGGATCACTGTCGGGATCTTGAAAGATCCGGTTATAAACTCGCATCGGTAACGCCGTGATGTAACACGAGGGTGCCGCCACCTTAATGCGTTCATCCAGCGCGGCGATATGTGCCACCTGAAAGCCGCCGCCACTTGTGCCCGTGATATTGATACGTTCGGGATCAACTTCCGGGCGAGTGAGTAAATAATCGAGGGCGCGTATACCGTCCCAAATTTCCCAACGCGCTAAGTTTGTTCCCGCCAGATAAGCCAGGTTGCCCAACACGGCGTGCTCGGCGCAAATCAAGTTGTAGCGACTCTTTCCTGCCTTAGCGTCCCAGAACTGGCTACGCTCTCCCTGTCCGACGGTGTCCCAGGAGAGCACTACGTAACCGCGTTGCACTAGCCTCTGGCAGAGGGCCTGATAGTGAACTTTGCCGTTCGGTGCGTGGCCAGCCGGAACTAGGACAGCAGGATGGCTGGGTTTCCCATCCTCAGGAACGTAAACCAATGCAGAGACGTAAACACCGGGCAAACTTTGAAACAGCAATTTCTCGATGTGGAATCCATCCATCTGAATTCGGCCGGTAATGTTCGGATGTAAAGGCGTTTTTTGTGCGGGCAATCCGCCAATCATGTCCAGAAGCTTGTGGCGAAACTCGGTTTGCAGACGAAACAAGTCGCGCTCGTCGTGTATGCCCTCGAATATTTTCCGTCGAATGTCATCTTGATCCCACGCTGACCTGGTTTGATACTCAAGGTAAGGCGTGATGCGTGGTCCTGGAGCGGAGAGCTTTGGAAACACCGTGAAAGCTTCGGGCGGCGGAGGCTCAGTTGCAGAAAAGCCAGCAGCTGTGAAGACCGCAAATAGAAGAAGGGCAAGAATCGTTTTCTTCATTGGTTTCAAACTCGCGCAATTCGAAGGCGCAGGTTCCCAAGTCGCCGCACGTCCACTCTCACAATTCCCTTATCATTGGCTCGAACTCGAAGCATGCTTACCGGTATGCCGGGCTGAACGGCTGAAGGAGATGGCGAAATATTCAAACCGGCGAAATTGAGTTCATAAACCGAATCTGGTTGAAGGCTGGTAATCAACAACGAATCGCAGCCAAGATCAGGTAACGAGACTTCACCTGTATCAATCTCGGAAGCAGCGGTGCTGAACACTACCGCCGGCCCGCTCTCGAATGCGGCACCGGCGAAGTTGGCGCCATCCAGAAGCTTGACGCGTTTGTGGCCTGTGGTTCCTTGATTACCGATTTCGAAAACGTGCAGGAAGAAATCTTCTTCCGCAGGTTCGGATGGAGAAACCTCCACGCGCCAGGCGCCGGGCACAACATTCTTGTGGTTGGAGCTGAGGATTTCAGAAAAATCATCGCCCCAAAAACTCTTCCACATGTGACGCAGCCCCTTCTCGTCGGGCAAGGGTCCTCCTTGCGCCGGTTCCAATGGCCAATTCTGTCCGCTTCCCCACTGGCCGCCGTGTTCATCGCCGGGAGTGTAGAACTCATTGCCAGGACCACCACGCGGGGTAACCGCGGCATCGTGTGGCAGAAGGGAGTGAACAGATACTTCGCCGGCGCCTTCGTTGAAACGAAACATTCGCACACCGGGATGCTCGTCGACGCTCGGCTGATTCACTCCATGAAGAAGCCATGCTTTCCGAAACGCGGGATTCTGGCTCACTACACGATCAAAAACAAAAAAGACGTTCGGTCCGGGCACATAAACAATTTCACGTGTGAAGCGGCGGAGTTTCCTCGGCGAATACGCTTTGCTGGCATCCCCCATCGCGTAGTGATATTGGCCAGGGACGTAGTCAATGACGTGCATGGAGCCGACGTTCCAGAGGTCATGCGTACGATCCCAATCGTCGCGGCTGCGGACAGTATTCCAAAAACGCGCGGAATCCATGCGCTGGCCTCCGTCATTGGCGGCAGGCAGTACATTTTCAGACCAAAAGAACTTTTCGGAAGGATCGAAGACCAGGATGGAATTGTGCGCCACGGTACGGCGGTAATAGTTCAGATAGTGCGGACTCTCGGTATCGGTGTAATCGGCGCCGCTGTCGATGGCTAAATATCCGTTGTGATAGATGGTGAATTGATTTTGATCGAGATGCTGATGTTTGGAGAAATAAGGTCCGCAATCGAATTCAATCCAGGTTGAATCAGGTTTCCAGCCGTTTCGAATAACGAGATGGCCAACCCCTGAAAAGTAGCGCTGGCGGGGCAACTCGCTTTCAGTGGCGAGAGCAGGATCTCGCGGCGTCACTTCTGGGTCGTCCCACAGAAATTCCAGAACCGGCAACACCCAATCCTTGCCGAAAAAACCGCTCTTGCGCAGAAGCCACGCGCTATAAGGGTCCTTGAAGCGATTCACGGCATAGCCCAGCAAAGCGGTGTCTCTAGTATCCAGGATCGGATATTCATTATCGCCTTCACGCGAGGGTGTGCCATCGGGAAGCAATTTGTAGAGATAGGTATCGCCAATATTCCGAAACACGGGAAAGTGATGTGCAGGATCGACGCCCTTCGTGGTCCGCTGGAGTTCGGAGAGTAAAGTCAGCGAAGCCCAGGTAATTCGCATGTAGTCCAGCGATTCGTGATAACTGCCCTCAGGGGTTACGAGGTTTGTAACCTCGAGAATATTTGCGAATGCCTTTTCTGTTTTGGCGCGCAAAGGCCGGCAACGCTCATCAAAATCGGCATAGCCCTCCACCGCTGCCAAAGGAAATGCCGCCAGGGCCAAGTAGCGCAGGTCATAATTGTGGTACTCCACTTGGCTGGGATCGGCGAAAGCGGGGGACGCCAAAATCACCGACGCGCCATCGACCAACTCGTGCGCAATTCGATCTCGCAAAGTACGATCGAAAGCTGGATAGTCGAAAAGCCAGTCGAACGCCAGCGCCCAGCGCGCATAATCCAACCAGGTTCGCGACGCCTTGCCCTCAGCAGGCAGGCGTTTGGAGCGCAGCTCCGCAACGGCGCGATCCGCGAAAGTGTTCTGTCCGGTCAGTCGCCATGATAGGGCCCATCCCAGCATGTCATTGGATGGACGCCGACCGGCGGCGTAGCGGGTTTTGAGCAAAGCCAATCCGGTGAACGGATCTTCCTCCGCGATCAGCAAGCGCGGCCTCCGGCGGATGTTTTGGGCGTGTGTCCATAGCGGCGCGATTAACGCCGAAGCTGCTAAGCCCGCCACAAATTCGCGCCTTCTCATAATT